>JAAOEI010000262.1_pt1 | contig 21162 bp, 32 predicted proteins | sample 7059261 | NCBI WGS metagenome assembly JAAOEI01 (sample SAMN14008812, study PRJNA610033) | viral metagenome | isolation source: viral particles filtered from seawater | place: China: Hangzhou Bay, Yangshan Deep Water Harbour | collected 2017-10-31 | reverse complement strand
TAATTAGATTAATTATAGATTAATTAAATCGCCGCTACCGGCATTATCTACATCTATTATATATCAAGTCGTAATTCATATTCTATGAATGCCGCTCATAGCCCTCATTCTGCTATGAAGCACTTTGATAGAGTGCATATTATTATGCCCATTCATAATGTCCCTTATGATAAATTTATACGAGCCGTAGAATCTGTCCAACGCCAGTCATACCGAAAATGGAGATTGACGATTATAGAATCTCCCGAATCATTAGATCTTTCCAGTTGTAGAAAAGATTATGCGGCCAAAGCCGCTGAAGAAGATTCTCGAATAGTTTACAAGATGCAAAAAAGACCCGGAGTATCCGCCGCTCGAAATCAAGCCCTTCAAGAAGAAGATACACCTTTAGTCGCCTTTTTAGACGGTGACGATTGGTGGGAATCACAATATTTAGAAGTCATGGTTGGATCCGCATTTTCGCATCCCGATCATGATATGTTTTTCTGTCGTGCTGTCTATCAAAATGTTGTCGTATCTCAAATCACCGGAGCACATGATGTTCAAATTCTTCCGTTTGAAGAATATGAAGATATCGAATTTGTGCATCCAGATTTGATGCACTATTATTTTATGACGGTTCCAGTTTACCCTTCGGGATTAGTCGTGCGAAGAAACGCTCTTAATGAAGTTGGTGGCTTCGATGAAACAATTAACCGAGTCGAAGATGTAGATTTAATAATGAAATTAACTAAGCCGAATTTCGAAACTGGAGTGGCCAGAAAAATTTTATATTTGCCTTACGATCTGATGTATCGTGAAATGTCTAAAGAAGATACTAAAGTTGAATCCTGGCACACAGCCGATGAATCACAACAGATTTTAACTGAAAGATATCCACTACCCTATATTACCGACCAGCCCACTCATGTTACTACGGTTGAATGGAGTTGCATTATGGATTTGATTTCTCCATTGTCCGCATAATTAATTTTAATTCAATACAATTATATAGGTAGTATACCTATAGTAAATTATATGGAAAGAGAATCACCTGACTGTATCCACGATTGGAAATATCATAGCACCTATGGAGATTGTTATTATTTTTGCATTCATTGTAAATCTACCAAACAATGCTGAAGGGTCTTTGAACCATTACAGGAAAGTATAAATACTTGGTTCGTTGTGCTATAACTATGCCAGCATACGGAACATGGAATCATCATAACGAGGAAGAAGACAAATACCTATATCTTGATGGAGATGCTTTGGAAACGCAAAACATAGCATTTGAAATTCAACCATTAGACCTCTGGGATGAAGACGATAGAGCCTTAATAAATGGAACTTCCAAGTGCGGATCTATTGAGGCCGATTACGCCCAACTTTATGCTCTCTTTGGAGCACCTAACATTAATACTTATCCAATGGAAGAAGACCAAATGGTCGAATGGAATCTAAAAGTTAGAGCCTATGTGGGTCGAGATGGATGGAAATCTCGAGATGAGTTGGCCGCTAAAAACGAATTATACGATTTAGAATCCGATACTTATGTAATTACTATTTATGATTGGCCATCCGACAGAGATTCAGATAACTTTAAGAAGAATACGATTTGGAATATTGGCGGAAAGGCTAAGAATCGATTCACCATTATGGAAGATATAGAAATGATGATTGATGGGACTATGCAGGTCGGCTAATTTGGAGAGATAGATATGGATAGTAAAAAACAAATATTTAGAATTACCGAAGATCGATTAGATTATTTGACGACTCTTTCTGGTGACGAGTTAGTAGCCGAGATTTGTCGTATGACGGATAAAGTTATTAGTCACCTAAATATCGTAGATGCAGTTATTCTCAAACAACTCGATGCGAGAGCCTTAGCCGAATCGGAGGCAGAAATAAGACATCAATTAGGAATCGAAGAACTTCCTTATGGAAAGAGATGAGGGAGGGTTAATTAAAATGAGTAGTAGTGAAATTATGTCGGCCGAATCAGAACAAATAAATAATGTTCCTCAAGGACAACCCTGTTCAATTTGTAATAATTATGTTCATGATTTATCAGTTCATCCAGTAACAAAAGCATTATCTTGTTTTCTTTGTATTAGTAGAGCCGAATTGGAGTAAGGGGGTCTTTGAGTATGAATATTTTTGCAGTTGATTCGGATCCAGTAAATGCTGCTATGAGTCTATGTAAAAAGCACATCAATAAAATGTGTTTGGAATCTACTCAAATGTTAGTTTCAGCCCTGCGTTTTCATGGTGCTCAAGATTCTGATTTACCTTTGACTAAATCTGGCAAAGTTTGGAAAGGCGGATACGCAAATCATCCCTGCACTCGCTGGACACAAGAAAATTTAGCCAATTGGGGTTGGCTTTGGTTGCATGGAATTACTTTAGCCAAGCGATATGAAGTTTCTTCTGGAAAAATTCATGCTTGTGAACCAGTTTTGTTTGAATTGGAGAGAATATGTAATCAATTTATACCAGTAGGAAGTTTAACCGAGTTCGCCCAGGCTATGCCCGAAGAATATTTACTCACTGACGATCCAGTCGAAAATTATAGACACTATTATTCACACGGCAAACAATACATGAATGGTGGTCGAGGTCCTGAGTGGGAACATCCTCATGAAATTCCTTCGTGGTTTCCGACTATACTACCTTAAATAAATTCCAAAGATATAAGTAGTAAGGGAGGCCAATATATCTTATGGGTATAACTCCTAATCGTTTTTCGGGTTCAGTTTCAGACAATAGTTTGACTGTGCGAACTGTAGATGCTCTAACCAGTGTATCTAATGTTAAAACTATAATTGTTTCTAATGGAACTCTAACCAATAATGGAGCCGGAACAGTTAGTATCATCACCGGCGGAGGTGGCGGAGGCTCAGTTTCTATTACTTCTGACAATACCGGCACCACCTTTGTAGACGCTACTGTTTCACCTTCACCCATTACTGGCACTGGCACCATTTCCGCCGATTTGAACGCCACTGGAACTGCTGATGCCACTACTTTTCTTCGTGGCGATAACACTTGGGCTGTGCCTTCTGGTGGCGGCATCTCTGGAACGATTGCTGATACCCAAGTAGCCTATGGAACTGCCGCCGATACTGTCGGAGGAGATGCCAACTTCACATGGGACTCAAGCAGACAACTCTTGGGTGCAACCTATTCAACCCTCGCTAATGTTTATGAAGTAATAGCGGATGTTGATATTTCCAAGGGTGAGGCCGTTTACACCACAGGCTTTAACGGAGGAAGTGGAAAACCTCAAGTTGATTTAGCCCAATCCAACAGTTCTGCAACCATGCCCGCTATCGGGATTGCTGCGGCGGATATCACCGCAGGTCAAACAGGATTGGTGATTATTGACGGCCAATTGGACGGTGTAACTACATCGGGAAGTGCTAATGATATTATTTATGTTTCACCCACAGTAGCGGGAGCAGTAACAAATGTTAGACCCACAGGAGCCACAGAATTGGTTCAAAATATGGGTAACATAATCAAAGTAGGTGCTGGCGGAAAAATTGCCGTGACCGCTACTGGAACGTCCAACGATGTTCCCAACTCATTTTCAATTTTGGGGTCAATAAGTGCTGGTTCACTCACCCTCACCACTCCCTTAGCGGTAGCCGATGGTGGAACTGGTGCTACTACGGACGCTGGAGCCAGAACCAATCTCGGACTCGGCACAATGGCTACTCAAGATGCTAACGCTGTGGCGATTACGGGTGGAACTATCACAGGAGTCACAGGACTTGCTGAACCCTCAACGGGTAGTCTTAACCAATTCAATGTCGCTGACGGTAGCGGAGGTTGGGATCCTGCAACAGTTTATTACCACACAGCGGGAAGCGGGGGAATCAAGATCGGCAGTTCTTCACTACCTAATTATGCTATTGCCGCCACATCGGGTAGCACAAATGCTTTTGTCGGAAGATTTGTTAGTCAACTCTCGCAATCCAAACTCGCTTTCGTATCATCAACCACCACCAGCAATTCCGCCGCCGCCATCGGAACGGAAAATAGCCGACTTCTTTTGGTTTCCAATGGAACGGATTATCTCTTTCCTTCATCCGATGGTTCCAGCGGCGAGGCTATGGTTACCAATGGATCAGGAAGTCTTAGTTTTGATACTGTTAAAGGAAATAGTGATTTTACCAATGGAACTATTGTCGGTCAAGACACTATCAATGGTTTTACTACTGGATCACAAATAATTACTAATAATAGTATTGCCGCTCCCACCGAAATAATTGCCAGCATTACAATTACTGCTGGATTAACTCAAGCCAGAGTTATCGGAGTTTTACATCACGCATCTGGAAATCCAGGTGTGACGGATAGTGTAGTAAATATAGTTAGGCGTATTAATGCTGGTGCTTGGACAGTTTTATCAGGTTCGGGGTCTTATTCAACTGGCACAAATATTTTTTCTTCACCTTTCGATTATGTAGATACTCATGGAGCCAGTGCGGGCGATACTGTAGAATACGCTTATCAAACCAGTTCAGATACGGCCAGTTTTACTACTCGAATTTGGTATTCTCCTGGTGGAACTGGAGGAGATTGGTTACAAAATAACATTTCCGCTACCGAAATAGTCTGATGGGTCTTGAATACACAAAATTAGGTATTAGGGCAGGGTTAAATAGGTCTTCCCATATTTATATAGATACATGGGTATGAAAACTCCAGGTAAAAGTAATAAACTTCGTGGCCAAAGAGTATATTTAGCCGGTCCAATCGACCATGCTGAAGACGATGGTGTCGGTTGGCGTAAAGAACTCACTCCTTGGTTAGAATCAAAAGGAGTTACTGTTTTAGATCCTACTGATAAGAAAACTTCTAATACTCATTATAACGAAATTGGAGAAGAACAACTCAATTTGAAAAAACTTAGGGATATGGGAAGATATCACGAACTTCGAGAGGCTATGAAGCCTATTGTTTTAGCCGACTTAAGAATGGTAGAAGTTTCAGATTTCGTAATTGTTTATTTAGATCCCGAAATTGGGATGTGTGGCACCTGGGAAGAATTATTTATTAGTCTGCGTCAACATAAGCCCACCTTAGTAGTTATTAATGGTGGAAAAAAGGCAATGAATTATTGGATGTTCGGCCGAATGAATCCCGATTTTATTTTTGAAAACTTTGAAGAAATGAAAACTTATTTGGAATCGATCGATACGGAAGTCGTAAAAGCAGATCCAACTCGTTGGGTATTTTTAGAAAACGATATTTGTGAGTGTGTGTAAGTTATTAAGTAGTCGTATAGTTTAGTAATTAACTGATGGCCTACGGACTCGAACTTCCAGAGAAGTTTTATCAGACGGAAAAGAAACCCCTTCACATTGCGGGTTATACTTTAGCACTTGGATTAATAGTAATCGGAGTTGCCGAAACTGTTCATGGAGTATTTTATCGAATTAAAAATAAAGGAGGTAGCATTGCCTCTCTATTATTAGGACCGGAAACTTTTATTGCTGGAGCCGGAGTGGCATATTTATATCTACGCCAAGCCGGAGTAGTGGGCGGAATCAGCGATCTTCAAGGCTACCAAAAATGAGGTGATAAAAATGGATTCAGACTTTCCGGAATTAGACCGGGAAGTCAAATTACTTTTATTCATTTCATTTACTACTATGGTAGTCTGCTTATTAGTAGGAAAAGGATTATATTAAATTACATTAATTGGGGCAGTAAGAGGTAATTAAAATATGGACAAATTAGTTTTATTTTTAGCATGGATAATTGTTACCGTTGCTACCACATTTATGTTGGTGCAACTGGGTGCTTATTGATGGATGAAGATATACGTTCTACTACCACACAACAATTAGCGACTATGGGTGTTATTTTATTATTGATTGGAGCCTCGGGTGGATTCGGAATTTTTGTAGTTCCTCCAATTTGGAGAATGGATATTACTGATGGGGTGCAATGTCCAATGGTAGAAGGAGAAATTGTTAATACTTCTACTATAGAATATTGTCCTTTTGGTTCTGGAATTTGTTACGAGGAAACTGTAGTTAAAGTTAAACAAGAAGATAATACTACCAAAACCGTATACCTGCCAATGGGATTGAAAAATAATTTTTTAAATGGCAGTCGATTTTCTCAACCGGTTTGCCAATAAAATTAAGAACTGTTAAGTAGTTCATGGCCATAATATATACTATGGGGCAGAGCAATCCTTCGCCTAAATTAATTCCCATTCAGCGTTATGTTCTGATTGATGCGGGCTATTTCATTGGTCGCCAGGCTCGGTGGTGGCGACCGCGAGCCAGCCCGAGAGTTACCTGGGGAATTTATAAGAATAATCCTACCATCGAAAACTATAAAAAATTTACTTACGCTTGTGCACGAGAGGTAAAAAAAGATATTGGATTTCTAAAGTTCCGAATTAATAATTCTGGTTTCGGTAAACCCGGAACTCAAGTAATTGTTTGTTATGATGGCACTCTTGGAAAAATAAAACGATTAGAAAAGTTTGAGGCATATAAGGCTCATCGAAATGCTGGCTCTGAATTTAAATCCGAAGATGGATCCATACCCGACCTCCGAAAAAACTTTTTAGATTATGGTTACAATCCAGATAATTTAGTTTCTTATAAATCTCCTAAAATGAATGACTGGCAATCACTTTATCGAGAAGATGCTGAAGCCGATGATCTTATAGCCGAAAAAGTTTTGGAAATACTTTCTGATAGGGTCACCAACAGCAATCCTAAAATTTTAATTATTTCTTCTGACCAAGACCTTTGGCAACTATGGAAGTATACCGATCCCGCCTCTCCAGAATATTTGGGAACTGACTCTGATATTTATCCAATTACTCCCACTTCAATACTTTTTCACAATATGAAAAATCAAATCGACCCCATTACTGCCGCCGAATCACTGCGGTCCACTAAATCGATTTCTGGAACTTACGGTAACAACGCCGCATTATCTTGTTGGAGTTTGTATGCCGACCTAAAAAGCATCACTGGCGATAACTCCGATAACATCCCTGGATGTCCAGATACAGGTTTCGCCCGTGCCTCCAATTTAATAGCCACCTACGGGGGTCTTGAAGACATTCCAGATGAATATCTAACAATTCATTTTGTGGCTGATCCGGAACATATTTCTCAAAAGTTAGAGGCTTGGAGAGCAGAGAATAAATATTCTTACAAGTATTGCATAGATAACTATGGTAATTTTCTAAAGGGACTCATGAAAAAAGAAATCAAGAAAATTTGGGGAGAAGATTATCTAAAGATACAACACATTGTAGATAATCAAGGATTTATTACTACCAACTATAAACCCCATTGTTTAACTTATAGAGATATCATAAAATTGCCTTTCAATTGCCAGAGTTAAATTTTCTTTCATCTGTTCCGTAATGTTTCCTTGAGATGGATCCACTCCAAAATATAAAAAGTCTTCAGATCTATGATAAAACTTTTCTTTGTAATTTTTCCTTTCGATGTAAGTAGGCAGTCTATCAATTAACCATTTGGCTCGATTCTCAGTTCGCAATAGCCCCCAATATTCAATGATAATTGGATATTCAAATTTCCATCCGCCTTTTCCATAGACAATCCAGTCTGGTTTAAAAATTTCATCGACTAATTTTATTTCTGGTTCATAGACAAAATCAAATCCATGTGTGTATAACCAATTATCTAATGTGGCTTCGGCCCAACTTACAACATTATTACCGGCACGAGTTTTGACTTTCGAGGAAGCCGGTCTTCCTCGTGGCTTAGACTTCGCCATCGTAATACGCCATTTAATATCAATCTTCGACTATATAAGAAATGCTATGATTCAGCAACACTACGAAGTCTTAAGTAGGTAGTCTTTAGTAAAGGTCACTAATGACGAATGAGATGCGTATTTCATTAAAGAATTTGGAAGAAGCCATTGAGTTTTCTTCACCTTCAGGTGAAGGTAATCATCGAATGGTGTATCATTTACTTTGTATGCTTCGTGAGGCCGGTTGGAATTGGCGAAAGCAGTATAGTATAGTTTTATATGATGAGGAATCTGAACCTGAACTCGATGACGACTATGCCGAATATCTTGATAATTTGGCTTGTGGTTTGTCTGCTGGCAACTGGCCAGAAGACTATAAAGAAAATTCTGAATCCGATCTGGGGGCATAATTTATGGAAACCTCCTTTGCAGAAACAGAAATTATGATTTTATATGCTTTGCTCGGTCTACTTTTAGTTGGCGTAGGCTATCTGGTTCTCAGTTTTAAAACCATGCGTAGCGACATTGAATGTATGCACGAAACTATGCACGAATTTTTTGAAGACGCAGAAATTTTCGAGGCACCAACTACAATTGGTGATTTTCTTACTGAGTTGGGTTTTGATCCATCCGAAATAAAAGGTATTGAGGAATCTATTAATGGGTTCACTAATAGTGAATTAGATAATAATTCTGAAACCGTTGAAGACTGGGATTCGGGAAATTCGATTGTTTAGATGTTGTTTAGATAACATTAAATAGGTAATATAACTTTAGTTAGATTATGTCTAATGGCTCAGATATTTTCGATGAGGAGTTTAATTTTGAAATGTGGGTGGAACTGCAAGCCCATATGTTAAGCGAAGGATGGAGTATTCAACAACAGTATAACCATCTCTGTGAAATCGTAGACGAAGTTATCGAAGAAAATCCGATTCCTCCAGAGATCGATATTAATTTTCTGATGCGAGAAGAAATTATTCATAAAGCCTGGAATATTATTCATCCCAGTCAACTTTGGATTCATATTTCTTATGAATTCAATGCTTTTGGTTGGAGTAAACATCGTATCCTTCCAGATTTTAAGTATGCCGATTGGTTAGAAAATAGAGGTTATATAGTCGAAGATGAAATGGGCTACCCCACAATTGAGGACGATGGAATTCACGCTATCATCGGTTCGTATGCTACTATAGTTCAAGAAAGAAAGAAGCGAGCCGCTTCCAACAAATCAGTTCGAGAACGGGGCGACATGAAGGATTGGAGATAAGGAGGTCTTGAATACATGAGTTGGACTATTGATATTCACGAAGACGCTTGGTTTGCTTTGCATTTGAACGGAAGCCATGAGGCGTTGCCCGAAGGAGATTTCAAATATGAAAGTAATAATGGAGTTGCTCTCGTAGAAAGAAAAACTTGGTCTGACGCTTACAATTCCTGGCGGTCTAAAAGATTAGAAGACCAACTATCTCGGATGTTAATGCGAGAGGATATATCCGATTCTTCACAAGTAATCTTGTTGATTGAAGGACGCAAAGAAACTTTATTTGGTGGATTTGCGAATCGAAAAGCGGGTGAGGCTCAGAAACAAGCCGAAAACCTACAAGCGTTTTTTAACCGAATTTCTGCTGAAATTTGTCCGGTAGTTTACACTTCTGGACAATCTGGAACTTTACGCTATCTTAATGCGTTAGCCACTCGTTTAAATTCTGGAGAATTTGGTTCTTTAGTCCGAAAACCAACGGTGGTATCCTCTACTCGAAATCAGTCCCATGCTTTTTTAGAAACTATTCCTGGAATTGGCAGAACTACCGCTAAAAAAATTGCTGCTCATTATGATTCTTTTACTGAATTCTTTGAAGATTTAAATTCATTTTCTTTAGAGCATCCAGAAGAATCGGATCCAGACTATATGAAATCTTTTTTGTGGAAGTTAGGTCCTTCCAAAGTCACCTCCTTGAAAAAGTTTTTAACTGCAGAGGAGAACTGGAGTGGCAATCAATCTAATGCTTCCCGGCAGGTCTTGAAGACAATCGGTGGTGGTAATTAATGGAAAAAACCGAATTTATTTGTAATGCTTGTGAGCAAACTATAATTTATCATGAAACGCCAGGAGAATATCGCTGTTTTTGTGGAGATGTAGTTTTGACTTACACTGTTCAAGGATATATTCGCACGAATTGTGCCGCAGAGTTAGTAACAGTTATATGGCCCGAATGGCCCGATGATTCCGAAGAATAATTACGTTATCGCTGTAATACTACGAAGAATTAAGTAACAAGAGCATAGATGATGCAGTGTGTCCCACCAACATGGTTTAGTTTACGATTTGTTTTTAACACAAACTACGAGTAGTAGTAGAGAAATAAAAAAGATTACGGAGGAGGAGTGAACAATATGATTTATAATTGTCCAGTTTGTAGAATGCCGATTGAATTAGGTGCTCCTTTTTCAACCGATAGATCTGGTCGCCGTCATCATTTACATTGTAATAAAAATACCGTAGTTAAGCAACCTTGGGGGAATCGAAAAGTATGAGTTTATCAGATATCCCTAACATTGACCCACGCCCCTGTGTGACTTGTTCAGATATTACTTCAGTTCGAAAATTGTGTTTACTTTGTGATGAAATTTATTGTTATAGTGCTCCGATCCATTTTTGCTGCTATGGGAATCACGATTGTATCGGCTATGACGATAACGGAGTTCCCGTATTGGGCTAATTATGCTATTTATTAAATAGTAAGAGAGAATATGACTATTTGTATGTCTAAGATATATCAGTGCTGTTTTTGCCAAGATTATTTTAAGGGTTATGGACATAATCCACAACCTGTTAATATGGAAGAAGGAGCGAGATGTTGTGATTTTTGTAATTCTACTGTCGTCCTTCCAGCGAGAATGTCCAAAATTTATGGCTCCGAACAAAACAAGATTTCTAATCCAACATTTATGACTGTTTATATTCGTGATAGTCCGGATGATTCTCCATCAGATTCCATAAATTATTATGTGGGCGAGGTCGATGCAGATATAGAAGACGGAAGTCCGTGTCCATTATGCAACCCCGAAGGAAATAATGATAATTATTTAGAGTTGGAGGCAACTGATCATTTCAGTAGAGATTGGGCGTATTCTTGCGACAACTGTGATTTTGAAGTAGAGATGAGTAATCGCCCACAAATTACTAAAATAGAACCGACAGGAAATTTTGTATACACGGAATCTACTGATGAGTTTACTTCATTTGACGACATGAGAGGACAACATTTATTTTCTGCGGATGGAGAAAACCCCGAAGAATGGGGCAACGAAAGAACATCAGCAGTGTTGGCCGGAGTATTCGCTACGGCTTTAGAAGGATTAATGAGCAAACTCAACACCGCCATCGATGAAAAATCCGAAATAGAAATATTATTCTTTACCGACTGCATCGATTATCTTTGCAGCGGAATGGCTTCAACTTTGGCTGAAAATTCTAAAGAAATGGATTCCGAAATCGTAAATGCTATTGGTGGAATGCTGGCTATGACGGCGTTACAAATGGACAAACTGCGAACTAATCCAGAAATTGAAGATGCTATGAATCCAATGCCAGAGCCACCGACAGACTCCATAGTAGATGTGGTAGTAGAAGACGCTAACGACTTTGGAAATTCTTTAGACCTTGATATGTGGACGGCTGAAAATGAAACTTCACTTTTAATTATGGAACAAGATCTTTGTCCTGTTTGCAGAGGAGAAGAAGAATTAGAAATGATAGAATATCCTTCTGAACTATGTTTTGAACATAGCGAAGCCTGGGATGATATGATGGACGCAGCCTGGGATAATGCGATAGTTTATAGTGATGACCTATATGATGCCGAAGCATTCGATGAAAAAGTAACCGTTTGGTATTGTGGTCGTTGTAGTATGGCTCACGGTAGCGACCAGAATGCCGCCGAAATTTGTTGCACTGCAGAGGATCCATACTCTGATGAAAATCAATCTAAAGCATCTGAAGAAGATTATGACGACATAGTAAAAATTTCTCGTTTTATGAAATACACCAGCAATGCCGGAATTCCTTACGATGATTGGTATTGGGATGGTGAAGAATTAACTATTATTGGATTCATTAAATCCGATGAAGTAGAAAAATATACCAAAGAAGAATTGATAGAATTAGGTGTCTTGGAATCTTCGATACCTTCAAAATCTTTTGACGCAGAAACAATGAAAAAGTTTTATGACGAACTGGCCGGGTTACTGAATAGAACTGCTGGGAATAACTGGGACATTGATGGTGATTCATCAGAGTCTTCCAGAGAATTAGATGTCCGAATTTCAATGGAGTCACTTCCAGCAACCTTCTTTGAAGACCTATAAGTGGGTCTTTAAGCCACAAACGCAAACTCAAGTTTATATAGGTAGTTGCCTCAATTACATAGTAGATTTCTATGGTAGTTCCCGATTATAAAGATGCGACTTGGTTAAAGAATGCTTACTTGACTAAAAAACAAACAATGAGTAGTATTGCTAAATCATGTGGTGTATCACCCATGACTATTCAAAATTGGTTAGATCGACATCAAATACCTACTCGACCACGAGGTAGAACCGTTGCATCTTCTGTAGCCCCGCCACGATTGCGAACTCAAGGATATGTGACTATCTCTATTAAAGAATATGATGATTTGAAACAAGCCAAATTAAGATTAGAGAATTTGAATAATTAGGTGATCAGATGATACAAAAAGAAAGAACCCATAAACTCGGTAGTTTCACTCCGGGCGCAGGTGGTGTTAATGAAGGCTCATGTGCAGACGATTGTTGGTGTAAAATAGAAAAAGCAAGTGCTAACTTTTCGGCTACTCTGGATGCCAGTCATGCTAAAGATTTATTAAAAGGATTGGAGGCTTTAGGCGATCAAACCATTTTTACTTTTTCAGAAAATGGATTAGAAACTGGAATGGTGTCCAATGATGTATCTACATTATTGAGATGCCATCTATCTCCAAAACTTTTTGAAGAATATAATTTTACTGGATCGGATCCAATCAAATTAGGAGTAGTTTTAGAAAGAATAAAAGATGTTACCAAAACACTGACTACCAAAGACCAAATTAAATTTGAATATGATTCACAAAATCCTAATGTTCTAATTATTGATGCTAACAACATGAGGCGAACTATTAGATTAGTTAAGTTAGGATTGTTGAGGGAGATTCCTACTATGCCAGTTCCCGAAAATGGTTGGGATTATAATTTCGACATTCCTCTAAAAGCAATTAAAGATTATCTACGGGCAGTTCCTAAAGGGATTCCGCAATTTAGTGTAATAGTCAACGAAAGTGTAAAAAGTTTTACTTTACTTACCAGCGGTGATTCTCCATTAGAATTATCTTTGACTCCAGAAAATTGGAATTGCACGGCATCATCTCGCACTCATTATGGAGTAGAAAAATTGGCTTCTGGAATTACGATGTCTAAGAAAACTGATGCTACTATTTATGGAGGCGATAGTTTGCCTATTTTATTGCAGTGGACTCATGCCGATAACTTCAAATGTGAGTGCGGGGTTGCTCCATTATTAAAGTAATAAAGTAAATTTAAAGTAAATCAGATTATAATCATGGAGGATCTAATGTTATGAGAACCAAACCTACTAATTATCAAGCCGCTAAAGATTTAGTTCAGCCGGGAGAATACATTACCGTCAATCAATTGATTGGGCGTTTATTAGATTCTGGTCGGAGAGAGTTGCCGACTAAAAGAGAGTTAAGTGCTCGAATGATAAAGGACCCCGAATTTATAATTATTACACGCTCCAATGGTAATCACCCGACTGTCTTCATGAGATCCTTGCCGTAATATAAAAGATTTTTCTAAAAATTTTCTACTCAGTGCGAGGGTCAAAAACCGCCGCTGACGGCGGTGGAGCGAAGCCTTAAATAACTGAACACCAGATGGGAAAGTCTGTGATAATATGACCGAAGAAGAACCTAACAATTTTTACCAGCCGCAAGATTTTGCGGCTACTATTTTTGAACAAAGATATTCATTAGGTGGCGAAGAAAGTTGGGCTGATTCTTGTCGGAGAGTAGCCAATCATATAGCCGCCGCTGAAGTAAATGGTGCTCGAGCCAAATGGGAAGATAGATTTTTTCATTCTTTAGTTCACAATCATTTTATTCCTGGCGGAAGAATTTGGTATGGTGCTGGCCGACCAAAAGGTCAATTACTAAACTGTTTCGTAGTGCCTACGGATGACTCTCGAGAAGGTTGGGGTAAAACGGTTTCTGATATGTTAATTATTTCTGGAACTGGTGGCGGAGTAGGTATGAACTTTTCACCTATTCGCCCTCGTGGAACTCCAATTAAAGGAACTGGTGGAGAAGCCACCGGAGCCGTATCTCTGATGGAAGTTATTAATCAAACTGGAGAAGTTATCAAGTCCGGCGGAGGCCGCCGAACTGCTTTGATGCTTTGTTTAGATTATAATCATGGGGATATCATGGAATTCCTTCACAAAAAATTTAATAAAGTAGAGTTGACTACTACCGCTGAAATTGATGAAGCATTGTCTACGGCTTTCCCTTATCTTCCCGCCAGCGATAGAGCAACCATGTTAGAAGTAGTGGATAATACTACTTCAGAGTCTTCAGATGAAACGGATTTATCGGATGCCGAAGTTTTAACTAAAATATTGCGACCGCTGATCAAACATGAAAAAGACCAGATATTAAAGAATGCCAACATATCAGTTTTAGTAGATGATGAATTCTTTTCAGCAGTAGAGGCTGACCAAGAAATTAGTGTTGTCTGGAGAGGTAATGAAATTAGTTCATATCGAGCCAAAGACCTTTGGGATTTGTTAATTCAGAATGCTTGGGAATCTGGAGAACCTGGAATTCTAAATATTGGTTTGGCCAATAAGATGAACAACATTCACTACCACAAACCATTAATTAGCACTAATCCTTGTGGAGAAATCTGGTTAGAATCCTATGGATGCTGTGACTTAGGTGCTATCAATTTGAGTAATCATATTATTTATGATAGCAAAGGAGAGGCCGACTTTGATTGGGAACTACTGGCTTCTACTGTAACTACTGGAGTTCGATTCTTAGATAATGTGCTCGATGTAAATAATTATCCTCTGGCAGAAATTGAGAAAAACTGTAAAGATGTTCGCCGCATCGGTTTAGGAGTTATGGGCTTAGGTCACGCTCTGGTAAAACTGGGTTTGCCTTACAATCGAGCCGAAGGTAGAAAGAAGGTAGATCAATTATTTAATTTTATTAAGAAGGCGGCCTATGAAGCCTCCACTTATATTTCGGCCGAGAAAGGTTGTTTCCCTGCCTTCAATGCAGACGGATTTTTGAGTTCTGGATTTTGTGAAACTTTACCTAAATCCATTCGATCTAAAATTGCAGAATACGGAATGCGAAATTGTGCTGTCCTTACTATTGCCCCTACCGGAACTACTTCTTTAGTAGCGGGCACCAGTTCGGGTATCGAACCTATTTTTGCCGCCGGATATTCTCGCACTTACTATGCAGACTCCGAATCATCAAACGAGCGGGTCTTGAAGACAGAAGTTGTTATTGACCCCTTATTCCAGGAACTATGGGCGGCTACAAATGGAGCCGAACAAGAAACTTTGGCTAATGCTTTCTTAGGTGCAATGGACATTGGAGTAGAAGACCATTTGAGAATGCAAGCCGTGTGCCAGAAGCACATAGACAATGCGGTATCAAAAACTATTAATTTGCCCCATGATTATCCTATCGAAGACTTTAGTAATATGATGTTAAAATACGGACCTCAATTAAAAGGCACGACTGTTTATCGTTCTGGAAGCCGAGGTAATGAGCCGCTAACTCCGATGAAAGCCGCTGAAGCCATAGAATACTTGAATCAACAATATGATTTTGAAGTGGCGGCCGCTATGTCGGATTGTCCTTCGGGAATTTGCCAGATATAGATTATTAGTAACTTATTAAGTAGTCGGTTAAATTAGTTTACAACTGATGCTGATGCTTAATAGTAAGATATTAGTAGGCATCTCTTTAGCGGTTTGGAACAGTTTTGCTGCCTATCAAGTTGCTCGTTCTACTGCTAATGGTGCTATGGGTGATCCTAAGACTTATGGTTATGGATTAGCCTTTACTACGGGTTTAACGGCTCTCTGGATATGGTCCGGAATCATTAAAGAATCTGAGAAAACTTCTGGGAAGATTCCAAGAACTATGAATTCTAAACTTAGCCCTACCTTACTTGCTATGGAAAAAGCCAAATGGAGATCGATTATAGGAATGGATTTTTACACTAAAGGTGTGTGGGAAATGATTCAAAAAGAAGAAGCCATTGCTCAGAAAAAAGGTAAACAAGTTTCGGTGGCCAAAATTAAGAAAAAGGCTGCTGCGATCGAAGCCGCTCGAGTAAAAAAGATTCAAGAAGAAATGGCAATCGCAGAGAAAAACAAAAAGAAGAAAAAGAAATCTGTAAGTAGATCTTCTACTTCCAAGTCCGCTGAAGATAGCCCGGACAAAAATAAAAAAGATTTAGATCCAGATTATGTGCCGCCCAGCCCCGCATTCGTAACTGGCTCTAACCTTAGATTTCCTCGAAAAATAACAATCAATTATGGAATGAATCAAGAAAGGAGCGTAGATATTACTGTTCCCGCCGATTTAAAATATGACGGAATTGCGGAGGAGGGTGTTATTGGTGCTCCCTCCGGTGAGCACCCTTCCAAAAAAGTTATTTTAGGATTGGCATTTTTGAGAGAAACTTCTCAAGGAACTTATTATCCATTTGTGCTCCGAGTTAATGGAGTGGGTAGAGATTTCAAAACAGCGGCCGATGCTTTAGAATATAATTTAAAATTTATTTTGAATGCCCAACCTTGGAATGATTCCGGAGATATTCCTATAGATATAAATCAAGATGGAACTTTTGATTTAATCCAGGATCCGGCTGGACAGATTAAAAAACCTTGGTGGACTACTAAGGAGGCTGAAAATAAATTACCAGAAGTTCCTTGGAATTTAGAATATGTTCCTAATGCTAAACTTAGTGATGATTCCTGGGCCATAAGTAATATGGGGGCTTTGGAAAAAGAAATTCGACAAAATAAACATACTAATCAATTTATGCAAGTTGGATGTCCCGTGTGCGGTAGTGTAAATGAATTTTTCCGAAATGTTTCGAACAATGGAATTCGTTACAATTGTATGGATTGTATGTATACTTCTGGAGATCATTATGTATCTTTAAAATCTCGAGGGGATAAAACTTTAGCCGACTTCGGAATGACGACCCTTTGTGGAGTCTGTGGCGATACTATTCATGCTTATACAAATTCACAGTTTCAGCGACATATGGACAAACATAAGTCTGAAAAGGTGTCTGAAAGTGAAACTTCTTCTGGAAAAATCATGAATTCTGAAGATAATGTGTCCGCTTACGAGAAGACCTATGGCCGTGCCGGAGCCAGAATTAGGCAGAAAATCAAAAAAGACTTGATGGAAGAAAATAGTTTTGGCACAAAATCTGGTCAGTGGTCGGCTCGAAAATCTCAAGAATTAAAAAAGCGATATGAAGCCGCCATGAAAGCCAAAGGATTGAAACCATATCGAACTTCTAAAAAATCGAAATCTCAAAAAGATTTATCTCAGTGGACCAAACAAGATTGGACCACTGCTTCGGGCAATAAATCTTCAAGAACTGGTGAACCTTACTTCCCAGCAAAAGCAGTTGCCGCTTTAAAGAAAGCCAAACTATACAAAAAAGCCAAGGCACAAAAAAGAAGGGCTACTGCCTCCGGTAAACAATATGCCCGATATTCTCCAGACATACAAGCCATAGTTGCTAACTACCGAGGAGAGAACATTCATGAAAATTAAATTTAGATTTTCGGGATCCGCTTCAGAGTCTTCAGAGTCTTCAAAGTCTTCAAAAACCAAACTTGAGCCAGGTTGGTTGGCTCGATTACACGAGGAGTATCCTCATCAAGAAAAAGATTTTTTATTGACTGATTGGATGCCCGCTATCATTATGGCTTTAATAGTAATTTTGGCTTTTAGTGGAGATTCTGGAGAACAAAGATTAAACAATGTTACTTCTTCGATCAGTGAATGTGAATTTTATGAAGGAATTGTAATTCATAAAGAAAACGAACCTCCTCACGCCCTATATGTTGTTTCTAATATAGGGGACTACAAAGTGTGGGTGACTGAATCCACTTATGATTCCGTAGAAATAAATGATACTTATTCTGGTTTAGTCTGCAATGACGACAGTTTTCTTTACCAATTTTTCGGATTTTTATATGAAAATCGTCCCCAAATTGTAGATATTAGATAAATAAAACTATTTTAACTGAGGAAGTAAGGAGGGTTTTGAAGCCTCTGGCTTGTGAAGTAAACTAAGTGTATTTAGCCATACCTTATGAAGCCAACCATTAAATAGTCGGCCAATCGATTGGCTACCAACCTAAAAGGTGAATATTATGATAGATGCTGTAATTGATTTTGCTATGAACCCAAAGATATTAGCCGGAACTATGTTCCTTCTTGGTCTACACCAGTTTGACTTCCAGAAGGACATCCCAGTGATAGGTTTCTTTAGCCGAAGTAACTTCGGTGATATGGATCTTTTCATGGGAATAACTCCACTAAAGGCTCTTGGTGCAATCGCTCTCATTGATGGATTCCTATTGCTTCGTGCTCTCTAATCGAATCTTTCGATGGACGGCTGAAACAATAGTATTCTTTTAATGATGGTGACTACCCATGAACGCTTTGGAATTCGAAAATACCTGTGATCGCCTCACGGATAGCGTAGCCGAAGGCGTATTGCTGGCCGATTCCTTGAAAGCGGCATCATCGGCTCGTCATAATTGTTTAACTCGACTTCACGCTGTATTGATGAAATGGGGGTCATCAACCGATGGCAACACGGCGGAGTAAATCATCTGATGAAGATGTTGCACAAGAATTTGTGCAGGACCTTCTGGAATTAGTCACGCAATCAATTGTGGCTAACGAGCATACTAATGCCGCCATCATTCGTCTACAAGAACAACAAAAAGTTACTGCAGATGATCTCAAACAATTATTAACTTTAGTTAGAGATGGTAATGGTCGTCCACCATTAATTTCTCGATTAGAAGCCTTGGAGCGATCCGAAGTAGAAAGTGAAAAGAAGACCGCTATGTCGTGGGAACTTTTCTTAGTTGCTCTGCCTGGAATATTAGCCTTCTTATCCACAATGGGTGCTATGTAGGTCTTGAATACATTTAATTTAGACGTTTATATCGCCTTCGTTATGATGTGAAAGATCGTGGCCAATAAAATAGGCCGACAAGAAAAATATTGTAGAGTGCAACGAAGTTAGCATTAAGGTAGTCCATGCTTCTTCATAATATGCGGAAGCCACTTCTGCTAAATGCAAAGTTCCATCAATTACTAATCCAAATTGGGCTAATCTTCCTATACTATGGCGAATGTTTAATTTACTCATAGTTTCTCCTCCTGTATGACTTCATTCCAGGATTCTTCCCAATTCTTACTCATAGGGCTGACTAAACGATATCCATTTGGTAATGACTTTACTTTATTATTAGTAATAGACACTATATCTCCATCAAAATTCTCTCTTATCCAGTTGTGAGCCGATTTAACCAATTTCGGATCCACATTTTCACCTACTATTTCTAAATGAGCCATTAATCCATTTTCACCCTTCGCAGTTATGCGAATTGTTGGAGGCATAATTTCTGGTCCCGCACCCTTCTTCATAACTCTATCAGTATTAACTTAGTATTTATACCTTGCGGTCTTGAATACAGGAACCTTCAAATAGTAAGCCCGCATACAATTTAGTATGCCCTATCTTCCTACAGAAGACAGATATGATATCGAAAGAATCATACCTCATTTGTCGGCTGCAATTTTGGCTCCTGGAAATAACACTCCAGGAAGTTTGAATTTTGCTATTTCATCTTTAATAGATGAGGTAGTGGCGGCTCGTGGTGAAAGTTATGGATTATATAACTCCATTGTGGGGGCTTTGGAATGTTCTAAATTAGAAATATACCGAAGAATGGTTGCACCCTATGAAGATAAGAAGCAAAAAGAAAATGGTGATGTCTTTAATAAAAGATTGCCGCCTGGTCAAATGACTTTGACTGACTTTAATTGATGTGATAATATGCCCTATGCAGACCCAGATAAGAAAAAGGCTTACATGGCCAAATATAACAAACAATGGTATTCTCAAAACAAAGGAACCAGAAAGTTAGTAGAAAGAGCAGTTGATCGTAAGAAAACCCTTCGACAAAGAAAGAAGGCATGGTTGATTTCCGCTATTGGTGGTTGTGAATCCTGTGAATCAGAAACTATGGATGTTGTTCTTAAAGACAACGACCAAAGAATCCGATGGGGTCCACAAGACGATGCTGGAAATCCAAAAGCAATTTACGATTACTCCTGGTCCGAACTACAAACTAATTTACCTAATTTTGAGATACGCTGTGATTGTGACTAATGTTATTGACTACAAAACATTAAATAGCAATTCATAGTAGTTTGTTGTATGTGTGCTCACTGTAACTGTTGCGGATGTGCAAACGACTGTAAGTGTGAATAATTTTAATGTGAACCATTAAATAGCAATTCATAGTAGTTTGTTCTATGGACTCTCCAAGCGAAAGCATTAAAGAGCAATCGCAAATGCCAGTATATGCGGCTTACACCCCTAATCTACTACCTTCTACTTTTTATGTAGATACTACAGACACTTGGCGAGCACATCCTTCCATGTGGGCAAACGATGATGTGGATATGGAAGACTTCACTCCCGCATTTACCGAAAATCCAGGACTCGTAAAATCTACTGCCGCCACTGTCCCTTTTAATGAAAAAGAATTTTCGGCTGAAGAAGGAGATTATATGGTTCCAAGTGATGCTCATCGACTTAATGAAGCCGCCACAAAAATTAATGATATGGTGTCTGATGCTACCGGCGGAGATATGGCCATGAACTATCCCGAATGGTGGAAATCCAAACTTACCGTGACGGCGACCGAAGCCGATCAATTAGCAGACTTTTTATCTTATGTAAATTCTCTTAACAGTGTGTGGGAAGGTTTCGGAGCCGAGTATGGCACGGATCCAGAATATACCGAAGAAGGTTTTCCAATACTTATCGAAGATATCGCCTTCCCCGGACTTTCGTATTCTTATTTTGAACTTCGAGAGTCTTCTAATGGAGATGGAGCCGAAGAAGTAGTTTATATTTTGAATCCTTTTACGGCCGATCGAGAATCTTTAGAAGAAATTAATGCGGCTTTGGATACTGGTTACTTAGAACTTTACAAAGTTATTCCCGTAAGCGAATTAAGCAAATTCTACGCAGAAA
>JAAOEI010000261.1_pt1 | contig 21190 bp, 23 predicted proteins | sample 7059261 | NCBI WGS metagenome assembly JAAOEI01 (sample SAMN14008812, study PRJNA610033) | viral metagenome | isolation source: viral particles filtered from seawater | place: China: Hangzhou Bay, Yangshan Deep Water Harbour | collected 2017-10-31 | reverse complement strand
GGCATTGCCCGCAAGCAGATGATGAGCAACCTCATCGTCACACCGATCCACAACAACCTTCGGCGCACACGGCTGTTACGCGCCAAACTGTCGTTTGAGTACCAGAAGCAATATCTCACCGAGGACATGACGTTTCAGTTGACTGACAGCCCGAATAAAGCCCGGTACGTGACCATTACGAAGGGGCAGATGGACGCCATCCGGGAGCGGACCTACGACATCGTGATGACGGAGATGAAGGATTACGCGACGCTCCGTGAGCAGCAAGTCGAAATGCTCATGACGATGCTGCCGCAGTTGGCGCAGCACGGCCCCTGGATGGTGAAGCTCGGCATTCAGTTGAGCGAGTTGGGCGAGGAGAAAGAGGGTTTAATCCGCATGATCGACGCGCAGAGCCAACCGGCCCCGGCGGTCCCGAAGGTGTCGCTCGCGTTGAACTGGGCGGACTTGCAGCCAGAGGAGAAAGCGTCGCTCGCCATGATGATCTGGCAGAACCCCGATCTCGCGCAGGCCATCATGCAGAAGGGCGACGACCCCGCGTTTGTCCAGAAACTCAAGTCACAGATGATCCAAACGCAGGTCAAGGAAGGGACCAGGGCCACAATTGAGCGCGGGCATCTGGATTTGTCCGCACTCCAGACCGCCGTGGAAGGCCGTCTGAAGATGCGGGAGTTTCTTGAACAGGAAGTCACCGGCCCCGCAGCCACCCAGGCAGCGACGGCCACCGATGAAGGAGCACCAGTATGAGCACCGCCACGATTGAGTCCCGGAATGGATTGGCCTCGAACCCGTCTGACGCTCCCCAGGAAGCCGAGATCGTCTCGGCGTTCTATGGACAGGGCGCTGCGAAGGGAATCGACTTGCCGAAACCGGACGGGACGCCCGCTGCCGAGCAGCCCGGATCTTCCGCCACGCCGAAAGCGTCTGCGGACTCCCCTGCAAAGGCGGACGCCGCTCCGACCGGGCAGGAGACTCCCAAGGCCGAGGAGACCCCAGAGGCCAAGCCGAAAGCCGACGACAGCCATCACGCGGTGGCAGCGCGGCGACTCGGCAACCAGGTCAAGGATCTGACCACGCAGCTCAGTGAGGCGCTGGAGAAGATCAAGACCTTGGAGACGAAGGACGACCAGGGCTCGAAGACAGAGCCAACCCCAGAGGAGATTCGGGCTATCGAGCACTTCAAAGGCCGTGAACAAGCGAGCCGGTCGCTCGCGTTTGATCGGTACGGCGAAGCGGTGGTCAAGGAGAAAATCTACGGGGTCGATAAAGACGGCAAGGATTTGCCGGATGGCGGCGAATACTTCCATCTCGTCAAGGAGCAGCCGTGGATTCAGCTGGAAGTCCGTCAGCACCCGCAACCCACGATGGCGGCCATGCGGGCGTTGGAGCGCCAAGCGTTTATTGACCGCTATGGCGAGGATCCGACGCAGTGGGCCGAGAAAGTGATTGCGGAGGCGAAACCAAAGATCATTGACGAATTCAAACGACATACCGCAGCTCCACCGACCGGCACGCCCCCGCCCACCGTCACTGGGACACGCGGAGAAAGCGGGCCGGAACGCACCCGTTCGATGACGGACGTGTTCTACGGGAAGGCTGCGTCGTAATTAGAAAGGACGAGACATCATGGCAACATTGAATGCCAATCTGTTGAGCCTCTTGGATTGGGCCAAGCGGGTCGATCCCAAAGGGAAGACCCCGTATATCGCGGAATTGCTGTCGCAGAACAACGGCATTTTGGACGATATGCGGTTTTTGGAGGGGAACCTCCCGACTGGACACCGGACGACCGTGCGAACCGGCCTGCCGTCGGTGGCGTGGCGCTTGCTGAACGGCAGCGTCTCGTCCAGCAAGAGCACGACCGCCCAGATCGACGAGCAGTGCGGGATGCTCGAAGCCTACTCCGAAGTCGATGTGGATTTGGCGAAGTTGAACGGCAACGAGCAGGCCTTCCGTCTATCGGAAGCGGCGGCGTTTATCGAAGCGATGAAGCAGGAATGGGCCGCCACCACGTTCTACGGCAACTCCGGGCTTGCGCCCGAAGAGTTCACGGGGCTCGCGCCTCGGTTTGCCGCCATCTCTGGGGCCAACAACGGCTCCAACGTGTTGAGTGGCAGCGGCGCAGGCTCGGACAATTCGAGCATCTGGCTCATCGTCCACGGCGACATGACGTTCCACGGGATTTTCCCGAAGGGCAGCATGGCGGGCTTGCAGCACACCGATTACGGCGAGCAGGTCGTGCAGGATGCGACCGGCATGGGCACAGGCCGCATGCGGGCGTACCGCGATCACTTCCAGTGGAAGGGCGGGATTGCGCTTCGGGATTGGCGGTATGTCGTGCGGATTTGCAACATCGACATCTCCAACCTCGTGGCGAAATCCTCTGCTGCCGATCTGGTGGAATTGATGATTAAGGCGATCCATCGTCTCCCTGGCGATGATCCGTTTGCGATGGGGCGACCAGCGTTCTACATGAACCGGACCTGCTACCAGATGCTCGACATCCAACGCCGGGACGATGTGGCCGGTGGCGGACAGTTGAGCTACGAAGTGGTCGATGGCAAGCGGATTGCCGCCTTCCGTGGCATTCCGATTCGCAAGGTCGATGCCTTGCTGGAAACCGAAGCAACGGTCAGCTAAGGCTGGACCAGGAGGACGCGCATGGGTGAACGAACGATACCAAAACGCAGTGGCGCACGATTCGATGGGATCGTGTCGTCCAAGAAAGGGCTCGGCTATGTGGCGGGGGACGGCTCGACCGTCACGCAAGCCACGAACCGGACCACTGGCGTCACGATCAATACCTTGTCTGGGGCCATCACGACGAACACCACCTCTCTGGCTGCGGAAGCCACGGCGGATTTCGTGGTGACAAACTCTAAGGTGGAGATCACTGACACGGTGGTGCTGTCCATGCGATCTGGAGCCAATGGCGGCGGCACACTGGTGAACGTGATCGGAGTCGCCGCAGGATCGTTTACGATCCGCGTGCATAACGGCAACGTCGCGGCAGGCACGGCAGAAACCGGGGCCATCATCATCAATTTCGCCGTCATCAAAGGGTCTTCGACTTAACGAAAGGACATCATCATGTATTTGGATGCACAAAATCTCTTCAGCGACGCACAGGCGATCACCGCCGATGCCGTCGGCACGAACGTCATCGATCTGTCTCTGGATCGATCCATCGGCAATGGCGAACCGATGGCCGTGTTGTTCACGGTCGATGTCTCCGCCGATCAGACCACGGGCGACGAGGACTACACGTTTGAGGTGGAATACGCCTCGAACGCAGGGCAATCGACCGGACGCCAGTTGATTGGGCGTCGGGCCTTTGAGTCCGGTACCCCCACGGCTCCCGCGCAAGACGCGGATCTGCTGGTGGCTGGGTTCAAGTTCTACATTCCCATTCCGCCGACCGCACTCAGCGAGAGCGAGCGGTATCTGGGGATTCGGTACGATGTGACCGGCACCACGCCGACCATCACCTGTACCGCCGCGTTGGTGCCACTGAGCATGGTGGACGCGACCAACACCTACGCGAAGGGTTACACCATCAGCTAATCGGCTGGGTCTGTGGGCTGCGCCGCTGGCGTGGCCCACAAGGTTTTCACGTCACACAAGGAGCGCGACATGGGCATTAAGGTACGGGCGAAGGAAACGGGCTGGTTTGACCTCAAGCGTCGGCGCGAAGGCGAAGTGTTCGAGATCGAGGACAAGGCCCAGTTGGGCCGCTGGATGGAGCCGGTGGACGGGTTGCCGGTGTCGGTTGCGGTTGGCGTGAACTTAAAAGCCGAGAAGAAGGCCCCGCTTAAAGCCTATGGAGAGTAAATGCCCACAGGGACGACCGCTGATTATACCGTCACGCGAGACCGCCTGATCGAATTGGCGTTCCAAGAAATTGGGGTGCTGGAACTCGGCCAAACGCTCGACGGCGAGATGTTGCAGGACGGCCTGGACGCGCTCGGTATGGTGGTCAGTGAAACCGACCACGCGGGGCGCTGGCGCTGGACGATTCAGTCCGCGACGCACCTGCCGCTCGCGGCGAATACGGCGATCTACAATTCAACCAACGGGTTGCCTACGAACATTACGGAACTCTTGTCCGTGGTGTACCGCAACAGCAGCGGGGTCGATTCTGCGCCGTTGCACATTCTCAAGGCCGAAAGCTACGAAGAGATTCAGCGGAAGATTCAAACCGGCAATCCGCAGGCCGTGTATCTGACGGACCATGCGACGTTGAGTAGCAAGGTGCTGTCAGTCTATCCCATGATGAGTGCGGTGGCTACGCAGTCCGTTGTGACGGGCACTGATGCCCTGACCTATCGCTGCATCATGCCGCACACGGCGGCGGCGGTGAATCGCCCGATCACGGGAGCCAACTGGACGATGTTCTGGGAATTAGGAGGCTCTGGGCCTGCCGCCTGGGCGGCGGATACCAGTTACACGTCACCCGATCTCTTGCGGCTTTTGTATCGGCGTCCCCTCTACGATTTTGATACCGCCAGCGATAACCCCGACGCCCCGCGCTCATGGCCGAGACTCTTTATGCTGAAAGTCGCGTCGGTGCTATCGCCGTGGTATGGCGGGTCTGTCGAGGAGCAGGCCTTGCTCGCACAGAAGGCCAAGGGCGCGTTTGACGATGTGTTTAAGCATAGTGTCAAAGCCAAGTCGAATACGCGGCACAATAAGGCGAAGTATTACTGATGGCCGAATGGATGGACATTCCGTTGATTGGCCCGCCCTACGAATCGGTCGATGACGTGCAGGTGGACCGTTGGGCCGCGACGATCATTGACGCGATCCCGACGGTCGTTGAGGAGAAGCTGCATTTGCAGAAGCGGCCAGGGCTCACGGCGCGGGTGACGACGGGCACGAATCTGCCGGTCGATGGCTTGTTTTGGGCCGAGCAGCAAAAGAAGGTCTTGGCGGTCAGTAACGGGCGTGTCTGGAAAATCACCGATAGCGGGTTCACGTATAGCGAACTCACGGGCTCGACGGCGTTACGGGCTGGGAGCCCCGTGTCATTTGCCAACGATGGCACGAAAGTCGTGATGGCGAACGGGGCCAACATGGTCTACACGGATTTTTCGACGCTCACCACGATGGCTGACGCCGATGCCCCGCAAGCGGTAACGCATGTGGCGTATCTCGACGGCTATATCCTGGCGAACGATACGACGACGGGGCGGGTGCAATTTTCTGCCATCAACGACATGACCAATTGGACGGCCTTGGACTTCTTTTCGGCAGAGACCAAGCCCGATTCGGTGCTGGCCTTGGCGGAAGCGTTTCGAGAAATCATCATTCTCGGCAGTGAGTCGGTGGAGTTTTGGGTCAACGATGGGCGGACGCCGTTCTCGCGGATCGAGGGCTCGGCGCAGCCCTATGGCACGTCAGCCCCCTACAGCTTGGCGCTGGCGGGCGACAACTGGATGTGGCTCGATCAAACGCGGCGGTTTGTGACGATGAACGGACGGCGGGCGGTGAACGTGTCGAGCCCCTATGACCGCGTGATTCAGCGGTATCAAGCCGTCGATGACGCGGTGGGGTATTCGATGTCGCTCGATGGGCTCCCGCTCTATGTGTTGAACTTTCCAACGGCACGGGAAACACTGGTCTACAACTATGAAACGCAGATGTGGACGAAATGGGGGTGGTGGGATGCGACGTATGGCCTGTATCGGCGGTATCGGGGGCAAACGTACTGCTATGCGCGGTCGTGGAACCAGCATCTCATGGGCGATAACTCAAATGGCATCGTCTACAGCGCCTCGCGGTCGGTGTTCACGGATAACGGCAACACGATTCGCTCGCTCTTACGCACCGGCCACATCTCACACGGCACACTCGGACGCAAGCGGTCAGACGCCGTGCGGCTGCATTGTAAGCGCGGGCTCGCCAATGCGTCGGAAGATAATCCGCAGATCATGATGCGGCGGCGCATCGACAACGGCGCGGCGTGGACGAATGAACGCTGGAAAAGTTTAGGCCGTGTGGGCGAGCATCAGCCGTTTATTGATTGGCGACGGAACGGGAAATATAAAACGTGCCAGTACGAGTTTGTGCATACCGATGACTCGGATTTCATCATCATGGGGGCGCAGGAGAAGGTGGAGGCGTTGAAGTAACATGGCGCTGGTCTTACGCACCCCGCCAGGTGTCGCTGAAGCCGATGACCCACGGGCGCTGGAGTATTTTCATCGGGCGCTCCACGACATGCTGCGGCTCATCGGGACCACGACTGTCGATATGGGGTCGATTAGCGCTGGGGGAATTGCCACGTTTACGATCACGGTGACGGGGGCGCGGGTTGGGCAGAATCAGACCGTGCAGGTGACTCCGCCAGCGGCGATTGAGGCGGGCTTAGTCTGGGCTGGGTACGTCAGTTCAAACGATGTCGTGACAGTGCGGGTCCACAATACGACAGGGGGGGCGGTTAATCCCGCGTCCGCCACGTGGGGATGTCGGGTGATGCCATGACCTTACTCGACACTGTGCTGAAAGCTCACCATGAATCGGCGTTGCGCGGGAATCCGTCGCACTACGCGCTGGTGTTGGCGGCAACAGGGAGCGGCGACTACTTCAAATCGCTCGCGGCGGCCTTACTGACGCTCGGTGGCACGCATGCGCCGTTGGTACAAACCTATGACTTGTTATCCTCAGATCGTAGCGTCCTGCTCGCGCAGGACATGCTGTTCAATGGCAGGCGTGTCCCTGGATGGGGCAGCGGCTTCGTCAAGGACGGGATCGACCCTATTTGGCTCGACTGCGACAGGCTGATCCAAGACGAATATCCTGGGATCGCAGAGATCATCGTATCCATTACCGACGTGCTACACCGATTCGGGAAACGTGTGTACCCTAACCCGTCGTGTTACACTGCGGCCACCGCGCTAGCACTAGGGGTCCCGCGTGAGACCATCGGGGAAATGCTGGTGCGCGGGAGACTGAACGCCTGGACCACAGAATATCAGCGTGTCGTCAAGGAAGCGCCGGTGCTCGTATGAATCCCGTCTTTATCCTGTCATATCCACGAAGTCGTACCGCCTGGCTGTCCGTCTTTCTGACGGGCTGCGGCATCCCCTGCATCCATGAAGGGTGGAAATATGCCAAGACCGCGCAGGAATTGCGCGTCCTCATGGAATCAATGGGGACAGGTGCGGTGGTGAATAGTGATTGCTCCAATATCTTCTTTCTGGACGAACTGAAGCAGGAATTCCCAGAAGCGCGGTACATCGTTATTCTCAACGACGATCAGGCCGTTGTGGAATCGCTGAAACAGTCCTATGGCGACCATGACTACACAGAACTCGTCACGGCGTACCGCCGAGCCTATCGTGACCTGGATGTTGAGCCGTTGATGGTGCTGGATTGCCGAACGTGGTCCCTGGTTGATTCGGTCCGTCTGGCGCATTGTATCGGAGGCGTGGTCCCACCGAAATGGTGGGTCGAGTCGTGTAGCGGGCTCTTAGTGCAATTGATGCCCGATCAGATCCTTCGTGACATCGACCTAGCTCATATGGGGGCCGTGGGGCACATCCATGAACACATGCGGAGGTTCACATGGGTATCGTAGCAGCAGCAGGAATCGGGGCCGCGGGGTCGATCTTCAGTGGCTTGATGGGAGCGCAGGGGGCTGGCCAATCAGCCAAAGCGTCTATCAGGGCCGCGCAGATCGCAAGTGACACGGCGCTAGAGTTAGACAATCGCGCTCGGCGTGATGTCGCCCCATTCAGGAGGATGGGGTTGAACGCAGGGAACACCTTGCAGAGCATTCTGAGCGGCGAGGCCGACCTCGACATGCTGACGAAACCGAGTTCGCTCTTTAAGTGGGAATCGGAGTTAGGCTCACGCAATATCAACCGTGAGTTAAGCGCGAGGGGATTGCACGGCTCTGGCGCAGGGCTCGAAACGCTGGCGCGATTCAACACGCAACTGGTGGCCGAGGAAGGCCAGCGGTATTGGGACCGGCTCTGGAACATGACGCAGCTGGGCGCGAACGTCACGTCACAGCAGGCCACGAATACGTCAGCAACGGGACGGGCAGCGGGTGGCATGCTCCTCGAAGGCGGGATTGCCGCAGGGCGTGCCTACGCGGATCAAGGCCGAGCCTACGGCAGTATCGGTACCGGCGTGTCCGATGCGGTCCAGGGCGGTATGCAGAATTACATGATGTCACAACGGTTGTACGGCGGTGGGGGTGGCAGCTTCGCGCCAACTGGCAATTACGGCAATGGGTTGACAGGGTTCAACGCTGGTGGCGGTGGGTTCCTGGTCAATACTCCTGGGTACTCGACGTTTAAGTAAGGATACCTATGGCTGGCAGCATTCTAGACATCGGGAAAATTGTCGAGTTGGACCTGCGACAGCAACAGATGCAGGAGCAGCAGCGGCACAATGATTTGTATGAACAGCATCTCCAGACGGAGAAAAGCCGACAGGCTGAAACAGAAGCGGCGCATCTCCAGCGTGAGAAATTCAAGAAGTTTGAGCTTGGCATAAAGCTGCTGGATGATCCGATGGTGCCGCGAGATTTCAGGGCGAAGATTCTTGGGACCATTGCGAAAGAGGCGGAGTACGGCGATTTGACGCCTGAGCAATTACTGGCATCGGAGCCAGAGCTTAAAAAGATGACGCAAGGACTTCTCAATGGCGATAAGAACATGATGGAAGAGGGACTGACGGCGGTTATGTATCAGTACCCTGGTCTGACGATTGAGAGATTGACAATGCTTGAAAAGGCGCAAGGGTTGGCCCAGAAGGCATCGGAGCATCTGACGAACCTGCAACTGAACCAGGCACGGCTGGAGAATATGCACGAGGAACACACGAGTTGGCAGGCGGCGCACAATGAATATCGTCCGGTGGTCGAGACGCTGGATGCCCACCTCAACCAATTCGGGGATCTCGGTCAGTCGCTCTATGCGAAATCGCCACAGGCCAGGAAGGCACTCCTGGCTGGGAATCCCACGGTCAAGAAGCTGGTCGATGAAGCACGGGACCGCAGCGGCGTCTCGGCCATGATGGAGACGGAAGCCAAGAAAGAATTGGCGTACTGGGAGGCACAGCAACGGGCAATCGACCAAGGCGAATCCACGCTCAGTCCTGACATCGTAGCGATCCGCACGGAAAGCGCCAAGCAAGTGATTCGCGCACGGCAGTCCGAACAGAAGTGGCTCAACGGTTTGCGGCAAGACACCTGGGATAAAGCAGCCTTTACTGAACTCAAGCAAGTCCGCGAGCAACTGAACGCCTCGGTGACGGGCGCGAAGGCGAAGATGAAGTCGATCAGTGATGATCGGCTGGCGTTACAAGAGCGGAAGTTTGATATGCAGCAGGACTACGATGCTCGTGTGAAGGCGGGGCAGTCAGAATTACTCAAGCGGCACGGGTTTACATGGACTGGGCCAGAACTTGGGGCGATTGTGGACACGTACAAGGTCAAGGCCGACGATCTTACGAAAGGGCTGGGAGACCCGACTAAGAAGGGCAGGGTTGAAATAGGTCTGGTCAAGATGGGGCAAGAGGACGCGTCGCGGCAGTTCAAGGCGATTGAGGCGGCACAAGGCGTGGTGGATTACGTGGCGGATTTACGTGAGCGTATCCAGGCGAACCCTGCCATTATCGGGCGCGGGGCGCAGTTGGCGACGGCGATGGCAGGCGCGGGGCAACAGTTACGGGCCATCGTCAAGAGCGACCCCTCTGCATCCAAAGTGCTCAACACGAAAACGCGGGACGAGTCGGAGGCGGCTTACGAATTGCTGGTCTATCTTCAGGCGCGAGCGATGGACCCATCAGGGCCTCTGGACTTGAAAGTGGTGGAAAATGCACGAAAGGTGTTGGGCGATCTGAACTCTTTCTCGACCGGCCCACAGCAGATGTTGAACAAACTTCAGGTCGTGCAGACCAATGCCGAGCGGAACATTCGCCGCGCACGGCAGCGGATCAAAGGTGGCGTCGAGGCCTATATCAATGAACCCTCGCAGGACAAGGCGGTGAGTGAGATGAGCGAGGAAGAGTTGCTGCAAACGATTCTTGGCGGGAGAACGCCGTAATGCACGAGCAGTCCGAGACGATTCAGCGCCAGGACGGTAAGTGGGTGAATGTTTACGGGCGGTCGCTTCCGCAGGCGGGGCAGCAGCTACCAGGATCATCCGAATACAGCACTATGGGAGAAGCGGTTACTGCCGCTAAAGCGAGGAGCGAAAACTTCAGCCAAGATGAGGGACGGGTTGCGCACGCAATGGAAGAAATGGAGCGTAGGGCTGCATCTGGGCAACTGAGCCCTCGTGCGCAAGAGGCGATGGGCGAACTCAAGCGCAGGCGCGGGATTACGTCGGCATCTCCACAGCAGCCAGAACCATCACCGCAGCAGGAGCAAGGCCTTCTTCGTCCGCTTGGAGTGGCGGCGACGGGGTTCAATAAAGGCGTGGCTGGGTGGGTCGATCTGGTGAACGACGGGTTAAAGTCCATTGGGCTCCCCATGTCAGATGAACCGTTCATGGGGACGGCGTTTGTCGATAAATACCTGGCTGGGGCACAGCATCAGCCAGAGAATATCATGGAATCAGTGCTTCAGCGTGCGGGCCTAGAAGTAGGCGCGAATGTGCCGTTGCTCGGTGCGTCTGGAGTCGTCCAAGCTGGGGCGACTGTCAGGAAAGCCGCTGGGGCGATGACGCCGTTGACGGCTTCGACGAATATGGAGGCGCTGAAGAATATCCCGCGTGCGTTGGCCGACGAGTTGACTAAGATAAGCCCGGCCAAACTGGCGGCGCTAGAATCAGGGATTGCCGCTGGAGCAGGGACGGGGGCCGAGTTGGTGCGTGACATCTTTCCTGAAGGCGGGAAAACGGCTGAGTTTGTGGGCGAATTGATCGGCGGGTTCACGCCGACCGTAATGTTGGGGTTGGTGCGGAAGGCCAAGGCCGGCCTGACGGATCTAGGCCGTGTCGCATTGGGCCTCGAATCTGAAGATGAAACGCAGCGCAGGCTAGGACGTGAGTTGGGCAAGGCGGCAACCTCTGAGCAGATTCAGGAGGGCGTGACAAGCGCAGAACGGCTTCGCAAGGAAGTCTCGCCCAACGCAGAGAAGGATGAAGGGTTGCGGCTGTCGTCTGGGTCAGCCATTAAAGGCGGGGAAGTCACATCGGTCGAGCGAGCGGAGGCCAAGGCATCCATTGCGATTGGGGCGAAGTTGAAAGATCAGCGCGAGCGCAACATCAAGGAAATTGAGCAGTACTTTGACGAGACCGCGCCTCCCGGCGATCCGGCTCGATTTGTCGAAACGCTCCAAGAGCGTCGGGCGAAGTCGAGCACGCTGATGAAGATGGGGCTCGACCGGACAGAGATGCGATTGGCCGCAGCGCGGGGGGAGCTCTCGCACCGGCAAGCGGCGCTTGTAGGCGATCTCGAACAACGCATGCAACGGGCTGATGCGACACTGGATGCGCGGCTGAAAGTCATTGGGCCGCAACTATCTCCGAAGCAGAGGCAGGATGTGATTCGCGCAGCCTACGACGATGAAATTACGAAGTGGCGGGCGCAATCACGAGCGGACTATCACGAACTGGACATGCTTGGTCATGCGGAATTGCCGACTGGTAACACCATGTCGAAGCTCGCGTCACTGCGAGAGGAATTCCCGGAGCAGATTCAGATTATTCCGAAGGTGAAACCGTCGATTGGTCGGGCGCTGGACAATATCGGACGGGACTACGAACTGATGAGCCGCGCCGAGAAGGCCCAAGCAGACCTTGAGGCGGTGGGCGGTAAGAGCCTCGATCAACGTGGCGGGTTTAGGTTGCAACGGGAGCAACAGGGGCAGGGGGGCACGCAGGAAACGCTGGGGTTTAAGTCGAACTACCCCGATTGGTACAAGTCGCTGGCGAACAGGAAAATCGCAGGGACGGATAACATACTGGATCGTGAAACTGTGGAGTTGGCACTGGATACCATTCGGACTGGCGCGAACAATGGGCTACATGAAAAAACGATTGCGCATGTAAAAAATGCCATCCTGTCTGATTCGGAATTCAGGAAAACGCCGTTTTTCCATCCGGTCATGGACGAATTGAACCATACCGCCTCGGCATCGCTCAAGGATTTACGCGGGCTGCGGTCTGACCTCTTGGCCTACCTGCGAGAGGCGCGGTCGCAAGATAACAGGATTGGGCAATACGTAGGGAACGAATTGCTGGCCGGCGTCGATGCTGACATTGACCGGATCTTGCCAGGTACGTCTCGCTATGCGGATTTGTACCCGCAGCATGGCGCGATGTATCGGCAAGTCTCAGCAGATTACCGTGAAGGCGTGGACACCTTGCGGAAAGGGCAAGTCGGACAACTCGCAGCGGTCAAGCGCGATGGCAGCTACCGTGTCGATGAGGCGGGCGTTCCGTCGCTGTTCTGGAAGGACGAAACGAGCCTCGACCAATTTCAGAAGGCGTTCAAGAACCAGGGCGACGCACAGATCGCGTTGCGTGACCATGCGCTTGACGATCTCTATTATTCGACAGTGAAACCCGTCGGCGGCGGGAAGCTGAAGATCGACGAAGTGGCGCTGGAACGATGGGTGGCGGCGAACCGTCCGAAACTCAAAGCGTTCCCTGAACTCGAAGGACAATTCCGTAGCGCGGTGGAACTCCAAAAGAAGTTCGATGGGCTTGCCGAAGAAGTGAAAGCCGTGACGGCGACCAGGCGTGGGGAAGAGGAAATCAACAGACGGTTAACGGCGGCGGCACGGCCTGGGGAATTCACCCCGCAGCGCATAGGCGAAGCGGAAGCGCGGCTGTCGAAAGTCCAGGACATTATTGAGCGAACGCAGGCGGGCTGGGAGATGTCTAAAGCGTCAGCGTTCCTGCGCCAAAGCGTGGGCGAAGCGGCGAACCATATCGTGACAGCCAAGCAACCACTGGACGCCTATCGTGACGCTGTGAAGCGCGTAGGGAAAGACCCAGAAGCCGTCGCAGGGTTGAACAAGGCGATTTGGGTTGGGATTCGAGACAGCATGGAACCAAAGTTGCGCGGACTCACAGGGCAAGTCAATCTCGGAGCGTGGCACCGCGCACTGGAAGATATGCTGACGACACATGGGCCACTGATGAATGAAGTGCTGGGGGCTGACGGCATGAAACGGGTCGAGGTAGCGCGTGATGTCATTGAGAGTATTGCCACAGGGGCAAAGGCTGGATCTGATACGGCGATTAACCTCCAGGTCCATGCCGCACTCGCCTCGGCGTGGCTGTCGCGGGCCTGGGCCACAATGTCAGGGCGTGTGCCAGCGGGGTTCGGGTTTGCTGAACGGGCGATGCAAGGGATCATTAAACTACTGGAGAGACGTACCGCACAGCAGCAAGAGGAGATCCTGCTGAAAGCCTTTACTGACCCGAAGATGTTCCAAACGCTTGTCAATGCGGCTCAGTATGGGCCGAACAACAAACTCGTCCAACATCAGATGGCACAGCATCTCCATGCCATAAATATGAGCGAACAGATGAGTGAGCCCATCGAATGAGTACCTACGCGCAGCGCGTGCAACTCGGTCCGTTCTTCTCCGGGGGGGCCATCCAGGGTGGAGCCAAGGTCTATCATTACGTCGTCGGCACTTCGACGGATAAGGATATCTGGTCGGATCGTGGCAAGGCCACGCCGCTGGCCCAACCGTTTGTGTCGGACGCCCAAGGCATCTTTAATTTCTTCGCCGATGGCCTCTATAAGCTGATTATTGTGGGGCCGAATAGCAGCGGCCCTGGCGTCGATGTGCTCTATACGCTGGACAACTGGCAGTTCATTGACCCGACGGAGCCGACGTTTTCAGAGGGGGTCTCCATCGCGTCGTCGTCTACCATTACCGTAGGCCCAGAGATCTGGGCGCATATCACAGGCTCCACGACCATCACGGCCTTGAGCGGGGCGATCCCGTTCTTCTGGGCGGTCTTTGACGGGTCACTCAGCATCACACATTCCTCCTCGTTGATCTGCCCTGGCAGTGTCAGCACGTCTGTCTCGGCTGGCGATGTCATCATGTTTCTGAACGATGGCAGCGGGGTCTGGCGGATTGCCGGGCGGGTCTCGCAAGTCTTGCTGGAACATGCCAACGATGTCGAAATCGCAGCCTCAGATGGGCGCACGAACACCGTCGATGCGCCCCTCACGGTTACGTCCGTCACGACCAATACGCCAGCGGCAGGCATTGGCGTCGGGGCCAAGTTCCGTGCCGAAAGTGCCGACGAGAACCCTAGCGATTATGGCCAAGTGGAGTTTGTGGCATCGGATGTCACGGCGGGATCGGAAGATACCTACTTCCAGGTGTTCTTGCGTGTGGCAGGAGCCGCGCTCTCCGCTGCTTATCGATGGGTGGCGACGACGACGAATAAAGTCATCTTCTCGCATGGGGTCACGTCGGATCGCACGTATACGTTCTTCGACCGTTCGACCACGCTTGGGGTGCGCTACGACGCCCCGACCTCAACCGGATCAGGGTCCACGCTAGCCCATGAAGGATCAGTTCAGATTTCAGCGAATCAAAACCTGGACGGGGTGCACTTCTATACGGATTTCACGCTGGATGCTGGCGACACGATTACGCTGACGAATGACAGCCGGTTTCTCGCGATCTATGCCACCGGCACGATTACGATTAACGGCACCATCGCAGCGAACGGCGCAGGGAACCCTGGCGCGGCGAGCCCGACTGGGGCAGGGCTTGCAGGCAGCAATGGGACCGATCAACCTGGCGGCAACGGCGGAAGTGGCAACGGTGGCGGGAATGCAGGTGGATCTGGTGGCGATGTCTATATCCACGGGTCACAGATTTCTACCAGCAATACGCAGGTGTCTGGCGGGGCGATCCCGATGCTTCCCTTCCCTATTTGCGCCGTCGGTGGGGCAGGCGGTGGAAGCGGGGGTGACGGGTCAACGGGTAACGGTGGGGCGGGTGGCGATGGGGGCGGCAGCATTATCTTGGTCGCACCCACAATCGTCCTCGCGGCCACGGCAGTCCTGAATACCTCTGGGGCTTCTGGGGGGGCTGGCACGGCTTCAAATGGCGGCGGTGGCGGTGGAGGCGGTGCAGGTAACGTCTATATCTTATGCCATTCCTTCACCGATAACGGCGCGACGTTTACGCAAACCGGAGGCAGCGGAGGGGGATCGGACGGTACTGGCGTCAATGGCACTGCGGGCGCAGCAGGCGTGAAGCAAATCAACATCTACTGAGGTGATACATGGCGATTCTGACGACCGAAGAAATTCAAGCCGCGATGGCGGACCTGTATAAGGCGAAGCAAGCCTTGCATGCGATGGACCGGCAATTTAACCAACAGGCGGCGGCGATCATGAGTACGGCGCGACAGGACGTGGATACGCTGCGGGCGACCTATGCGGCACAGCGGACTCCTCTACAGGCGGCGGTTGAAACGGCGCAGAAGGCCTTGGACGAAGGGAAATAATGGCAAGCACGGCACAACGCTACGTCTTAGGGCCATTCTTCTCGGCGGGGGCGCTCGTTGGGGCTCCGCACATCTACCACTATGACGCGGGGACGACCACGCTCAAGAATATCTGGACGGATCGCGCCAAGAGTACGACCGCCGCGCAGCCGTTGGTGGGCGATGCGAACGGGGTGGCCTCGGCCTTTTTCGATGGGCTTTATAAGCTCGTCGTCATGAACTCGGCCGAAACGGAGACGCTGTTTACGTGGGACAACTTTCAGGCTGCTGAAACAGAACTACGGATCGAAGGCTCCTCGACCTGGAATCCTGGGGCCTTACTCCCAGGGCAATCAGAAGTCTCCCCTGGCATTACGATCACAGGGGCCGCGTTCGGGCAATACGTCGATGTCTCGGCTCCGTATGATCTGCAAGGCATGCGAGCGTCAGCCCATGTGTCAGCCACCGATACGGTCAAGATTGTCCTGGAACGCCCGACCGGCCTATTGACAGGCTCGGCCACTTGGAATCCTGGCGCTCTCAGGCCAGGGCAGAACGAGTTATCGGCTGGCATCACGGTGACGGGGGCCGCGCTTGGCGATGCCGTCATCGTGTACCCGCCCTACGACCTACAAGGGTTCACGGTCTCAGGGCATGTGTCGGCCACGAATACCGTAAAGGTTCAGATTGCGCGTGGACTGGGGATGTTGCGCGGCACCGCGACGATTGACCCGGCCAACTTAGCCGACGGCGCAGGAGCCACCTTTGCCTCGATTACCGTCACGGGAGCGGTTGTCGGGGATGCCGTCATCGTCTACCCTCCCTATGACATGGAAGACACGCTGTATGTCGGCTATGTGCAGGCCGCGAACACGGTCGAGATCCGGCACCAGAACGAATCGACAGGGGCCAGGGATCTGGCCTCTGGCACCTGGGAAGTGGCGGTGATTCCACGGGCATCCGATATTGACCTCGCATCAGGAACATGGCAGGTTGCGGTAATTCCAAAGGGAACGGCTATTGACTTAGCGAGCGGTTCATGGGGTGTGCGCGTGCGTCAGTAGGCGCACTGTGGTATACATAACGGCGAACTGGTAAGGAGGATCTATGGCTACGACGCTCACGGAAACCCCGATTAGCCCGAATGCGCTGCGCGGGGAATCTAGGTTGTTATCTTGGACGCTGGCAAACGGCGAAGCAGGCGACTCGGCGCAATTTACTGAATTCGCGGATAAGTGCGTCCAGTTTGCAGGGACGTTCGGGGCGGGCGGGACGGTGATCTTGGAGGGGAGCAACGATGCCACCCCGTCTACCTGGTCGCCGTTGACCGACCCCCAGGCCAACGCGATCTCGAAAACAGCGGCAGCGATTGAGCAGATCCTTGAAACGCCGATGTGGATTCGCCCTAGAGTGACGGCAGGCGATGGGACGACCGCCATCACGGTCAAAATGGTTGTGCGTCGAGGACGCGGGAGGGCTGTCTAATGGCACCGACAGAGACGTTTTCAACGCAGGAAGTGCTGGTCGAGGTCGAGCGTGGGCTGCGAGCTTTCAAAGCGTTCGAGCGGGCCCATAAGCTCGTGTCTCATCTCGCCAACATCGAGCAGGTGCAGCGCGAGGCCAATCAACGTGCTGACGCGGCCAAGCAGGCTGCCGATCTGGCTGAAGTCCAAGCTGCCGAACGCATCCAGCACGCGAACGCACGAGCGGCACACGCCGAGGAAGCAGCCAAGACTTCAGGGGAATCCACTCTATCCTCGGCACTGGCCGAAGCATCCCGTATCGCAGAGAAAAGCAACCAGGAGATTCAGCGGTATCGTGACGAGATGAAGCAATTGCTTGCCAGCATCGAAATTGAGCGCGGCAAATTATTTGAACTGAAACAATCCGTGTCGGAGACGCAGGCGGAATTGTCGGCCTTGCAGGGCCAATTGAAGGCGGCGCGAGAGGCAAAGGATGCACTGTTGCGGGCGTAAGGACGTAAACTTGATGGTGGAAGCGATGGTGGTGTCGATGGGACGACTAATCCTCGCATGGGTAGTCGTTGCCGCGCTGCCGATTATGGCTGAGGCGACAACGTATTATACAGACAAGTCTGGATCGAACGCGAATAGCTGCGCGACTGCCGCGACGGCGGCTAGCAACCGCTCGCTGGCAAAACTCACGATTGGCGGGACTGGTGGGAGCGGTGGCGGATCGTGCTTGACGGCGGCTGGCGACACCTTAATTGTGGGTGATGGTACCTATGTGGAGGGAGAAATATCACTGACGGCAAGCGGGTCGTCAGGCAGTCCCATCACGATCCAAGCGGAACATCTTCACCTTGCCATTCTGAGTTCAACGAGCAGCAATCCCAGTTGCGCACCGAACATTTCCTTTCGTGCCTCCAGGCTCGTCATCGACGGCTTGCGTGGGCAGATCGACGCCACCGATCCAGCAGGGTGCCCAAACAATTCTGCAAATGGAGTGTTTGTACGGATGTGGTCAACGAACGACCCTGCGATGGGCGGCAATGAATCGACGGGGCATGAGGGTGGGGTTGTTAGAAATTGCCTTGTGGACTATAGTTCTCATCGCAGTCTTGGGATAAAATCGAACCAAGATAATAGCCTTGTGGAGAACTGCGTTGTGAGTTCTTCACTGGAAGGATTCAATGGGATCAACCAAATATATCGTAACAATACCATTGACCGTGCAGATGTGTGGGGCGAGCATTTGTTCTGCAAGGGCGGGGCAAGGAATTGTCAGTTCTATAATAATACGATTGAGTGGAGTAGCGGCAATGGCGCGTTAACGCTCGGCGGCAATTCAAGTTGTTGCTGGTGGGACGCAAGCACGCATTACGAGTGTTATAACTGTGTAGCCTATAACAATATTATAAAGGTGACGGGCACAAGTAATTGGACGGTATCGTTTACGGGATGCAAGTCCTGCACGATGAGCAATAATGTTATCGTGGGGACCGCTCGGCTCTTTATGGGGCCAGGAGGCTCTGTTTCGACCCCTCCTGAACCGTGGCCTGATCTGTCGGTCTTTGAAAATAATATCATCTCAGGGACAGGGACCGCATGCACAACCTCTTGGAGTAGCGGGACTAATACGACGACGGACTACAACGATTTCTACAACTGCACGTCGCCTCCGACGCAGACCCACGCCATTAGTGGCGATCCCCTGTTCGTAAACCCCTCGTCGGACTGGCACCTACAGAGCGGGTCGCCAGGGCTTGAGGCGGGCACGACGGTTACGGCGTTGACTTACGCGGGGAGTGCTCTCGATCTATCACTCGATTACACCGGAGCGGCCCGACAAGTACAGTGGGACTTAGGCATCTACGAAGATGATACAGCCGCGCCTGCGGCAGGAGAACCGATCATGTTTATTTCGCTCGCCTGGCTGGTGTTTGGTATTGGGGTCATGGCCGGCAGTATCCTGGTACTCAACCTCGTGCAAGTCATGAGTCGTAAATTGCCTGGGATGTGGCGCATCGTGGCGTCGTGCAGCGCGAGGCTCAAAGACCGCTTGTTGCTGCGGTTTGCGTGGCGAGCGTTGACCCGTGATGATTCGCGGCCAGTCAGATCGTTGCGTAATCCCATAGACGCGCCACACACTGAACAAATGAGCGATCATGCCGACCGTCATCATCAGTAATAACACCACTGGCGCCTATCCTGGGGATTTCTCCGGCGCTAACGATACGGAGATCAAACAATCGACGCCCACGACCAATATGAGTGGCAACTCGCATTATGAGATCCATAAATTCGGCGCTGGCGATCATGCCCATGCCACGATTGTCTTTACAGGGTTGAGTAATATCCCATCCGCCGCGACAATCACCAGTGTCACGCTAGGACTCTATCTCGTGAATGCGTCTGCTGGGGCTGATCATGACTTTACGCTGCGTCGTATCTTGCGCAATTGGGTGCTGGCCGAAGCGACCTGGAACGTCTGGTCTACTGGAAATTCCTGGACCACGGCTGGAGCACAGAGCGATGGGAATGATCGTGTCGCTGCATCGAGTGGCACCTTTGGCCCAGTCAACATTACGACCGGCGCACATAAGAGTACGACATGGAGTAGCGGTGGCGTTGTTGACGATGTGCAGGGATGGGTGGCGGGGAGCTTTTCCAATTATGGCTGGCTCATTGAACGGTCCGGGGCCGGAGAAGATTCAACATTCAGGGATTTTAGCGATTCTGCCGCAGCGACCGATGGCAACCGTCCCTATTTATCTGTGACCTATACGGTCGGGGCTCCGCCATCGATAACCTGGGTGGGGTATATCGGATGATTGCAACCTCGGTATGTGAAATTGCCGGGACTGTAATTCTTGGGGAGCGCGTGACGATCTGGCAATTTGCCACAGTCTGCGATGGCGCTGTCTTAGGGGATGATGTGGTGGTGGGGAGTAACGCCTGGATCGGGAAGATGGCACTCGTGGGGAACCGTACACGCATTCAGCATGGGGCCTTTATCCCGAATGGGACTGTGATCGGGCGGGATGTCTTTATTGGTCCGAACGTGACGATGACGGACGACAAATATCCGCGAGTTGGAGCCCTGTACGATGCCAAGCCACCAGTCCTTGAGGACGGGTGCTCGATTGGCGCAGGGGCCGTGTTGCTGCCAGGTGTGCGGATCGGACGCGGCGCGATGGTGGGGGCGGGGGCTGTCATTACCGAGGATGTGCCGGATGGGGCGACCTACGTGGGTTGTCCAGCGAGGCCTATCTAATGGCTGGCGATGTCACGATCATCAGTAAGGGCATGCGGCGGCGAAAGCTCTCCATTAATCCATTGGAGGATGTGTCGGAATTGGAGTATTGTCAGCACTGCCAGGATGCCGTGGATGTGGAAGTCGATCAGGGCAAGTGGCAGGTCATTTGGGTCTATCGGAAACGCTGTCTCCGGTGTGGGCAGGTGATTCAATGGGGGGCGGCGAAATCAGCGTTTGAAGCGACAGACAAGGGCACCATCGACGCGATTGCCTCATGGATACACGCCACAGGAAAGGACCGACGATGAGCCATGCACCAGGGGCCATTCTTGTTGCCACGGGAGACTTACAGCGATACCCAGGCTTTACGATTAGCTTGTTGCATTTGCTGCGACCGGAAAAGACCGACGTGATCTGGAACGCGGGCCTGAACCCCGCCGCCAATTTCAACGGCTGCATCCGACGCATGAAGCCGTATCACGAATGGGCATGGATTATGGGGGACGACCATGTGTTGCCGCCAGACTGCCTGATGAAGCTCTTGGACCGTGACGTGGATGTGGTGGTCCCGCTGTGCGTGCGTCGTCAACCGCCGTTCATCCCTGTCCTGTTCAAGGCGCAGCGTCCCGATTCTCCGCTTGGGCAGTTCCCGCCGTTCACCTGGGGGGAGATTCCTGAATCTGGGATACACGAGGCGTTCGTGGTGGGCAGTGCGGGCATGTTGATCAAGCGCAAGGTGCTGGAGGCGATCCAAGATCCATGGTTTGAAATCGGGCAAATGGCCACAGACCGTGGCGATGAAGACACGCATTTTTGTCTCAAGGTGCAGGAAGCAGGGTTCAAGATTCACTTCGATGCCGATGTGGTGATTGGTCACATTACCCCAGTCTGTTTATGGCCAGCCAAAGGCCAGGATGGGAAATGGACCGTCTCGCTCGACCTTGGGAAGTATATGGACGGCAGCGCCATTCGAGCCAATCTCCCCTCCACATGGTTGAACGGCGTGCTGGAGCGGGTCAAGGAAAACGCCGTTCGCTAAT
>JAAOEI010000259.1_pt1 | contig 21217 bp, 32 predicted proteins | sample 7059261 | NCBI WGS metagenome assembly JAAOEI01 (sample SAMN14008812, study PRJNA610033) | viral metagenome | isolation source: viral particles filtered from seawater | place: China: Hangzhou Bay, Yangshan Deep Water Harbour | collected 2017-10-31 | reverse complement strand
GTCTTTTTTGCGCGATGTCATAAATTAAGCAAACCCGATTGAGCCATGAAACGCCGAGGACGCCCCACCAAACCGATTGAGCAGCACAAAATCGACGGCACCTACCGCAAGGACCGCCACGCGCACCGGTTGCGCGCCGAGGGTTTCCCGGTTCGCCCCGCGTGGCTTGACGAAGACGAACACGCCGCGCGGTTGTGGGAACGCGTGACCGAGGAACTGCTGCCACATGAGGTGTTGGCGTCGCTAGATAGCACCATCATCGAGGTGATGTGTTCGTCGTATTCCGACTGGCACAAGTGTCGCGCGGCGCTGGCGGAAATGGGCGCGCACGACGACGGGTTCCGCCAGTTGATGTTGGCAAAGAAGACCGCGCGCGATTCAGTGCTTGATGTGGCGCGAGAGTTGGGCATGTCGCCATCCTCGCGTGCGTCGCTCGCCATCATGCCGCGCAAGGACGATGCCGACGACGACCGCGTGCTGACCGCTGAGGAAATGTTGAAGATTGCCGATGGATAGCGACCGGGCCAAGGTTACATCGAAGTGGGTTCGCAATGCGGCTGATGAGGCTGCGGCGAAGGCTGGCTATTGGTTCGACCCGCGTTACGGGCAAGTCGCGTGTGATTGGATTGAGAAGTACTGCCACCTGTACGAAGGCGATTACGCGGGGCAGTTGATTGAGTTGATGCCGTGGCAGCGAGACTTCATCATGCGCCTGTTCGGGTGGCGGTATATGTCGGAGGATTGGGGCGGCGAGGTTCGGCGGTTCCGTCGCGCAGGCTTGTGGGTTCCGAAGAAGAACGGCAAGTCGGGCATGCTCGCCGCGATTGGGTTGTATCTGTTCTGCGGCGAGAGCGCAAAGGAGCAGAAGGTGTTCAGCGTCGCGCGCGATGGCGGGCAGGCGATGATTGCCCACCGGCACGCAATGGAAATGGTGCGGATGTCGCCGCAACTGTCGAAGGCGTGCCGCATCAACCTGCGCGACGGCAAGATTTCACACCACAAGACGAGTAGCACCTACGCCATCATCGCGGGCGACAACAAGAAATCGCAGGAAGGGCTGAACGGTTGCATGATGGTCGACGAAACGCACGTCGTTGACAATGAACTGATGAAGCGCCTTCGCGGTGCGGGTATCTCGCGCAGCAACGCGCTACAGCTTGAGGTATCGACGGCGGGCAATGATCCGGACGGCTACGGCAAGCGGCAGTTCGACTATGGCGCGCGCGTCAACAAGTGGGAGGCCGGTTCGCAGCATTTCGACTTTCTATATCAAGCGCACGCCGCACCGCAGGACATCACCGAAGAACAGATCGCCGAAGACCCCGACAAGTACGGCAAGCTGGCAAATCCGTCGTGGGGCAAGACCATCAAGCCATCGGAGTTTCGGAACCACTACCAGAGCAGCCGCGCGTCGCTGACAGACCTTGCCGACTTCCTGATGTACCGCTGCAACGTGTGGCAGCGTGCATCAAATCCGTGGATACGCACGGGCGATTGGGAGGAATGCTTTGAGGACTTCGACGCCAGCGACCTAGCAGGCGTTCCGTGTTGGCTCGGCATGGACCTGAGCCGCATCAAAGACACCAGCGCGGTCGTGGCGTGCTTCAAGTCAGACGACGACGTGTACCGATTGCTGCCGTTTTTCTGGTTGCCGATGAAGACCGCGCGCGACCGGGCGCACCTGATGCCCGGTGTGCTCGATTGGGGGCGCGACGGCCATATCGAACTGCTCGACAGCGAGGTGATTGACTACGGCTTCATTGAGGGGCGCGTGCGCGACCTGATTGAACGGTTCAACGTGCAGGCGCTGATTTTCGACCCGCGCGGCGCGGAAGACGTGACGCAGCGCATCACCGACGGCCAGATTGACGCAGACGGAAGGGTGGTGCAACGCGGCACCGGCATTCCGCGCGAGTCGATGAACCAGTCGATGACGAACTTCGCCGCGCCGACGGATGAATTTGAAAGGCTTGTGATTAACCACCGGCTGCGCCACAACGGGCATCCCGTCTTGTCGTGGCAGATTGGGCACACCAGCGTCCGGTCGAACCGCGACGGCTACCGCAAGCCCATGAAGGAAGGCAAGGACGATCACCGGACGATTGACGGCGTGGTCGCGGCAATCATGGCGTTGAGCGGCGCAGTCAGCGGCGAGGGCGGCGCATCACCCCCAAGCGTGTACGAAGGCCGGGGGATGATGACGACATGACGCGGAGGCACGGATGCTGACACGATGGGCAAACAAACGGCTGCTGCGGCGGGTGCGACGACTGACGCGTCAACTCGAACGCAGCCGCGCCGACCACAAAATCAAAGACCACATTATCGCGGAACAGGCGATGGCGTTGACGCGCAACCTTCAGCGCGTGCGCGCCGAAGCTGCCTACTACGCCGCGATGACCCAGGAGCCGGACAATGGTTCAACTTGACGTTATGACTGCGCGCGCGCCGACGTTGCGCAAGGGCGCGATGGGATTGCAGGCGCAGAGCCGGTTCGGTGTGTCGATGCTCGGCGGCGGGTTGTCGACCGCGTTTCAGCGCGTGGACGAGGACCGCGCGCTGACGTTGGCGGCGTACTTCGCGGCAATTCGCGCCATCAGTGAAGACGTGGCGAAAATGCCCATTCGGGTGTATGTGCCGATGACACCTCGCGGCAAAGACCACAAGCCGACGCACCGCGTTGCCCAACTGCTGAACCGCCGGCCGAACAGCGAAATGACGGCGATGTCATTGCGTGAAGTGCTGATTCAGCACGCGCTGGGCTGGGGAAACGGATACGCCGAACTCGTGCGCAACGGTCGCAATGAGGTGGTGGAAATGTACCCGATTCACGCCTCGCGCATTCGCGTCGGGCGGAATAAGCGGGGGGAACTGACCTACTACATATGCAACGATGACGCGACCGAGACGCCGTTCGCGTCGGTCGATATATTCCATGTGCACGGGCTGGGCGGTGACGGCATTACCGGCTATAGCGTGCTGCAATACGCCAGCGAATCGCTGGGGCTGGGCCTAGCGGCGCAGAAGTTCGGCGCGTCGTTCTACGGCAACGGCACGAAGACCAGCGGCATCCTGACGCACCCCGGCACGTTGTCGCCGACGGCACAAGAGAACCTTCGCAAGTCATGGCGTTCGGCACAGCAGAACCTGACGAACGCGCAGGGCGTGGCGATTCTCGAAGAAGGGTTGAAATACGAACCTATCAGCATCCCACCCGAGCAGGCACAGTTTTTGGAGACGCGCAAGTTCCAAGTCGACGAGGTGGCGCGATGGTTCCGCATCCCGCCGCACAAGCTCGGCGCGTTGGACCGCGCGACGTTCAACAACATCGAGCACTTGGGGATTTCGTACTGGCAGGACACGCTGACGAGTTGGTCGGAACGGTTCGAGCAGGAAGCCGAAGCCAAACTGCTCACGCCCGCTGAAACCGACTTGGGTATGCAAGTCGACCACGACTTCACCGACTTGCTGCGCGGCGACAGCACATCGCACGGCGAGTTCCTGAGCAAGATGTTTAACATCGGCGGCATGAGCGTGAACGACATCCGCGACTCGCTGGGGCTGAACGGCATCGGCCCCGCCGGCGACGTGTACTTGACGCCGGTCAACCTTGCACCGGCGGGCACAGTGCCGAACGAACAGGTCGAACCGCAGGAACCGGCATCGCCCGACATCGAAGACCCGCCCGGCGAACCCGAATCGTTGCCCGTGCCGCCGGTTCGGTCGCTCGCGCCCGAATCGCTGGCGAAGGTTTATGAATCGGTGTTCGAGGATGCCGCGCGGCGGCTGCTGGTCAAGGAAAGCGCGCGCATCAAAAAGACGCTCGGCAGGCGCGGCACGGCAGACGACCCGGTGTACTACGAATCGAAGCTGCCCGACGAAATGTGGTCAACGCTCGGCCCATGCACGCAATCGCTTGTTGCGGCGGTGATGACGGCGGCGGGTGGTGAAGCGGTAGAGACGACAGGCGAGGTTGAGGCGATTGCACACGACTACGTTGCGACGTGGGCGGAGCGGCACGGGCTAGAAAGTCGCCGCGAGATTGACAGCAAGGGCGGCGAACTGCCCGACTGGACTGACAGGCACGTTCAGATTGCCAAGGACGAGACACAACGGATCGCGGCGCACGTCGTCGCGCTAATGGAGAAACGAGATGCAGACGACCAGAAAACGATTTAGCGCCGACCTGTCGGTGGTCGACGGCGAGCGCGCGGTGGTGGCGAAAATCAGCACGGCGGCAGTTGACCGCGACAAGGATGTGTTGCTGCCTTCGGGTGCGCGGTTCGACGATTTCGAGAAGTCGCCCACCGTGTTCTATAACCACGACTACGACCGACCTATCGGCAAAGCGGTATCGCTCAAGCGCAACGCTAACGACATCGAAGCCAAGACGGTGTTCGCGGTGCGCCCCGAATCCCACGAAGGCGAATGGCTGCCCGACACCGTGTTCGCGCTGATGCAGCAGGGCGTGATTAACGGGTTCAGCGTCGGCTTTGGTAACGCGAAGTATCGACCCGCGACGGATGAAGATAAGAAGGCTTACGGCAACGATGTCGAGCGCGTGTTTACGTCGTGGGACATGATGGAATACAGCGTCGCACCGCTACCCGCGAACCAGGAAGCGCTCGCGTCGGCGGTGTCCAAGGGCATCATCACGCAGGCGGAAGCCGACATGGTGCAGAAGGCGGTCGACGACAAGGGGCGCGACGAACGCCCACCGCAAACCGAAGGCGAGGAAACCAAGGACGAACCCGAACACGAGCGCGAGCCGGTGGCGGACGAATCCAAGGAGTCAGAAGCCGATACGGTCGACCTCGACCCCGAAGAACTGGAAGCGGAAATGGAGCAGGACGTGGACGTTGACGACACGCCGCCCTCCAAGCGTATCGCCGCCAGTCACCGCCTGCGCCGGTTGCGCTTGGAGTCGATGAACTGATGTGATAGAATCATGCTGCACAACGCCGGTCCAACCGGAACAATCGAACTGCCTGCCCCGCGCGTTACGTCTATCGGCGTTGTGCAAGCGCGCGGGGCGGGTCTGCGCGGAGGCACGACAATGTGTGTGGATGCAACAATTTACTTTTCAAGCGGCTGGCCCGACCTGTCCGCCCATAAATTGCGCGTGGTGCACAACGACAGGACAAGCGTATGGGTCGTCGACTACCCCGAACCGGGCATGGACGCCGTGATGGTGGTGCTTGACCGCCTCATTCCAGAGCTGGACACCGCCACGTTGAACAAGGATGGGATCATCGCGCTTACGTCGAGCAAGGCATGACCGCCGCCCGCACCACCTGCGGCGAGTGCGTCGACAAGGCAATGAGCAGCGTGCGACCCGACAAACACGACCGCGAGGCGTGGGTGGTGGACCGGCGGCGCGTGGAGTCGCCGAAGCCCGCAAAACCGAAGGCGAGCAATGACTAGAACGGACAGCAACGAGGCTGCCATGACCACCGACACGCCCATGCTCAAGCCGTCCGAAGTCGCGCGGATGCTGAACCTGACACCCAAAACCGTGCGCGTGTACGCCGCCGACCCGAAAATCGGACCGATGCTCGGCGCGGTGCGCATCGGCACACGCTGGCGGTTTCGACGCGACATCATCATGAGAATGGTGAATGGGCGAACAGAAGCGGCGCAACCGAACACGACCTAGCGAATATGCGTGACGGTACGCCGCGCATCGGCGTATATTAGAAGTGTGGGCGCAATGCGTTCACGCGTGGAAAACCAAACGTAGCACTTCCTGGCAGTACGCAATGCGGCTGTAGAGGTGCATCGCCACTCACAACAAGCGGCGGTGTGGCTTTATGGTCGCTTTGCATTTGCAGGCGTCTTTCCACCCGTCGCCAAACGACAGGACGGAGAGACATGACCATTGAAGAACTGACCGCCAAGCGGCACGAAGCGCTGCGACTGGCACAAGACCTGCTCAAGCATGCCGAGAAGGAAGGCCGCGACTTCACCGACGCCGAGGAATCGGAGTTCGCCGGTTACGAGGACGAAGCGAAGTCGCTCGCCGACCAGATCGCCAAGGCGCAGCAGCGTGCCGACCGGCTCGCCGCCATCAACGCCGAACTCGACAAGCCCAACCCCCGCAAGGCTGCGCCCGACAGCGGCAAGCCGAAGACCGACGACCTTCGCGTCAGTGGCGGCGATGTCCGCAACGACGACACAAAGACGTTCGGCTTCAAGCACTTTGGCGAACAGCTTCAAGCCATCGCCAAGGCGTCGAAGGGCTTCAACGTCGACCAGCGCCTGCTGACCAAGGCACCGCTGGGCGCGAACCTGACGACCGACAGCGAAGGCGGCTTCCTCGCCGCGCCGGAGTTCAGCCGCGAAATCATTGCGATTATGCACGAGGAAGACAACCTCCTTGACCGTACGCAGAACTTCGCCATTAACGGCCCGTCTATCAAGATTCCGGGCTTTGATGAAACCAGCCGCGCGGACGGCAGCCGACGCGGTGGCGTGCGTGGTTACTGGCTTGCCGAAGCCGACACGCTGACCGCCAGCCAGCCGAAGTTCAGGCAGATTGAACTCGCCCCGCACAAGCTGGGCGTGCTGGTCTACGCGACCGACGAAATGCTCGAAGACGGCAGCGACGTGCTCGGCACGGTCGTGCGCGAGTCGGCAGCGTCGGAAATCAACTTCAAGATCGGCGACGCCATCGTCAACGGTTCGGGTGCTGGTCAGCCGCAGGGCGTGCTGAACGCCGCCGCGACCGTCAGCGTGTCGAAGGAAACCGGCCAGGCCGCCAATACCATCGTGCCGGAAAACGTCACGAAGATGTGGTCGCGCCTGCACAAGTCGGCCCGCGCGAACTCGGTCTGGCTCATCAACCAGGACTGTGAACCGCAGCTTCACCTGATGAGCCTCGCGGTCGGCACCGGCGGGCAGGTGGTTTACATGCCTCCCGGCGGCCTAAGCGGTCAGCCGTACGCCACGCTGTACGGTCGGCCGGTGGTTGAGACTGAGTTCAACCCGACGCTCGGCACCGTGGGCGACATCGTGCTCGCCGACCTGTCGCACTACTACACCGCGACGCGCGGTTCGCTCAAGTCAGACGTGTCGATGCACGTTCAGTTCCTTACCGACCAGATGGCGTTCCGCTTCATCTTCAAGGTCGACGGCCAGTCTTCGTGGCACAGCGCTCTGACGCCGTTCAAGGGCACGAACACGCAGTCGCCGTTCATCACCCTCGCAACCCGCGCCTGATAGCGGCGTGAACACAAGCAGACAAGGAGCTAGAGAATGCCTTCCCAACCTTCGATTGCCGAGAACACGCATTACGTCAACGGCCTCGCGCCGGTGGCTGACGCGTTCGCAGGCACCGTCTACAGCGACATCGTGAACTGCTCGAACTACGGGCGCACGGCGTTCGTTCTCATCAAGGGCGTCGGCACAACCGGCACGTCGACCATCACCGTTGAGGCGTCCGACGACACGTCGGGCAGCAACGTGTCGGCGATTGCCTTCAACTACCGCGCCTACACGTCGGGCGACACCCCGGGCGCGTTGACCGCCGCCACGTCGACCGGCTTCACAACCACGGCTGGCAGCAACCACATTTACGTGGTTGAAGTGGATTCCGAAGCGCTGAGCGCTTCGGGCTACAAGTACGTGAGGTTGAAGGCGGTCGAATCCGCCAATGACCCGGTGCTTGGCGGCATCCTGATTCAGCAGAGCGCCCCGCGTTACGCGCAGGACGTGCTGCCGACCTCGACGACTTGACATTCGCACAGCGCGGTTTAACGGTCGCGCTGTGCTTTCACCGGTCGCTGTGACCGGACATTAACAACCGCAGCGGAACCACCGCCGCAAACGCGCAGATTGTTAGCGCGTATGGAGAGAAGAAAATGCCCGTTACAAATGTGCGCTCGAAATGGTCGTCCGGTTCGCTCGTGTTCGAGGACACCAGCGGCAACGAGTTGATGACCATTGCCACGACCGGCGTCAACATCCCCACGTTCACCATCGACAGCCTGACGCTCGACGCGGGCGCGACGGTCGACTTAAACGGTATTGCCGACGCGTTCGTGCTTGACGCCGACGCCGACACGACCATCAGTGCGCCGACCGACGACCAGATTGACATCGAAATCAGCGGCGCCGACGACTTTACTTTTACCGCGAACTCATTCAATGTGTTGAGCGGGTCAAACATCGACCTTGCCGACTCGTGCGCCGTGACATTCGGCGACGGCGACGACGCATCAATCAGCTTCGACGGCACCGACACGATTTTCGACAACACTGGCACGCTCCAGATTCAATGGGCCGGCGTCGGCGGTCTGGAAATCGATGACAGCGCCATCACGAGCTTTGCCGCTGCCGCTGACACGGCGGGCAAGGGCATCTTCGTCGAAACGCAGGACGGCGGCACCGACACGGCGGTTGACGGCGGCAACGCGGGCGGCGCGTTGTCTATCAAGACCGGCGACGGCGGCACTGCTGGCGCTGACCAGAACGGCGGCGCGGGCGGCGATGTCACCCTGACGGGTGGCACGGGTTCCGCTGGCGGCGCTCACACTGCCAACGACCCCAACGGCGGGGACGGCGGCGATGTCGTGCTTATCCCCGGTTCGGGCGGCGCTGCTGGCGCGGGCGGCTCGGGTACGGCGGGCGTGGATGGTGCGGTCTTCGTCAACGGCGGCAAAAGCGTGTTGCAGCTTGGTGCGCAGGTCGCGCCCGGCACAACCGTCGGTGACAACTACCTGACCATGAAGTCAAACGGCACCGCCCCGACCGGCACCGGTGCGAACGTCGGACACCTTTACGCCGACTTTGAAACCGACGACGACGAACTGTTCTGGCTGTCGGGCACCGGCGGCACAGCAACCCAGCTCACCACGTAAGATCGGAGGCAACGATGCAACCTAAACAGATTCCGATGGTAAATCATCGGTTCGAGCAGATTTTCCACCGCGAACGCCGCGCGTGTGATTGCGAGATTCCGATGGTTTCGCGCAAGTGGAACGAGGCACTCGGCACACTGGTCGACGTGCGGCTGTGCTGCGCAATGAAAACCATTGAGCGCATCGCCAAGCACCTCGACATCGAAGCGCCTGCGCTTTACGAGGCGTTCGACTTCGATCCGCGTTGGGCTTGGGACTGCAACGAACGACACCAGAAGACCCAACCTGATGGCACCATTGAAATGGTCGAACGCGGTGCGCCCCCGGCATGGCTGCGAAAGCGGTTCGAGGCCAAGGGCATCGAGGTCTTGAACCTGCCCGATAGCGAGGTGGACGATGCTTGAACGCATTGCGCGCCCGGCGCACCTCGCAACCACGCTGCTGGCGTCTGCCGCGCAGACAACCACCAATGCAGGCGCGTCCGCTGTTCGCATTCCCGACGCCGCGAATGGCGTCGCGTTCGTGCTCGATGTGACTGCTGCAGCAACCGACGCAGGCGACACGCTAGACGTGTTTGTGCAGACCATGATTGACGGCACGAATTGGGTCGACGTGGTGGCGTTCACGCAGGTGGTTGGCAACGGCGGCACGAAGCGTCATATCGCGAAGGTGTCAGCGGATGCGGCACAGGCGATGTTTGAGAACGGGTCGGCGCTTTCAGCCGGTTCGGTTCGCAACCTCGTCGGCGACGAATGGCGCGTGCGATTCGCCATCGCGGACGTGAGCGCCGATGACGCATCGTTCACATTCAGCGTGACCGCGACTCCCATGTAGACATCGAACGGAGGCAGGCCGTGAAGATTCGATTTAAGCGAGAGTTCCGAAGTCACCGCAAAGATTCCGTGTTCGACGCGACCGACAACGCAGCCGAGTCGCTTATCGAAAAGGGCATCGCGACGGCGGTGGCTGACGACGACGACGAGGGCGGCGGGGAGAAGGGTTCGCCCGACGTGAGCAATAAGGCGATTACCGAATCCGCCGACAACAAGCGAAAGCGGCGTAAGTGAGTCACGAAACCCGCGCACAACTCACGACCGGCCCGGCATCGGAACCGGTCACAACCGCGCAGGCGAAGGCGCAGTTAAACGTCGACTTCGACACCGACGACACCTACATCGACCTGCTGGTGGCGGCTGCGCGCACGACGGTCGAGAACCACACCCAACGCGGACTGATTAACCAGACGTGGACGCTCAAGCTCGACGACTTCCCTGACACGTTCACGCTGCCACGCGCGCCGCTGTCGTCGGTGACATCCATCACCTACATCGACGGCGACGGCAACTCGCAAACGCTCGCCACGTCGGTTTATGACGTGGACACGCAAAGCGAACCGGGGCGCGTGCTGTTGGCTTACGGGCAGACGTGGCCGACCACACGCGACCAAGTGAACGCCGTGACCGTGACTTATGTCGTGGGATACGGGTCGGCGGCGAGCAGCGTGCCCGAACCGTTCAAACACGCGATTAAGTTGTTGGTTGCCCACTGGTATCACCAGCGCGAAGCCGTGACAAGCAACAGCGCGCCGCGCGAAGTGCCGTTCACCGTGGACGCACTATTGACCCCGTACCGACTGTGGCAGATTGCCTGATGGCTGGCGTAGCGGCAGGAAAACTTCGGCATCGCGTCGCGGTCCAGCGAGTCACCCGCACCATTGACGACGCGGGCGACAAGGTGGAAACCGTCGACACCATCACGTTCAGGCGTGCTTCGGTGCGCCCGCGCAACGTCGAATCGCAACCCGCCGACGCTGAAATCGTCTACGTGGTCGAGATGCATTACTACGAGGGCATGAGCGCGTCTTATCGCCTGCTCGTGCCGCAGGAATCGACCACGCTTGCCAGCGCTATCAGCACGGTCGACGAAACACAGGCAGTGCTTGCGGCGGCGTTCGGCGAATCCGTTTGGGGCGACGCTCGCAAGCGCAGCGATTACCGCCTTCTGATTGATGATGAAATCGTGTTAGTCCACGGCGCGCATGACCAAACGACCGTGACCATCGAACGCGGCTACGAAGGCACGACGGCGGCGACGCATGCCAGCGGCGCAGCGGTGCGTGCGCTGGGCGTGTTCAACATCGCCGCGCCGGTCAACGTCGACAGCCTGAACCGCCTGTCACAACTCCTGTGCATGAAGGAGGCGACGTGATGCCCAAGGGCGTGATCATGAAGGGCGACAAAGAATTGATACGCAAGTTGGAGCGGATGAATCCGAAATTAAAGGATACCCGTAAGGCGATTCGGCCCGGCGCAAAGATTTACCAGAAGCAGGCACGCAAAAACGTGCCGGCCGATAGCGGTGCGCTCAAGCGGGCCATCAAGACCAAGACGCTGAAAGGCGAGCCCGCTGCGCTCGCGGTGCGACCCGTCTATACACGCAAAGAGAACGCGCGCAGCGGCAACGTCACCAGCGGCTATCACGCGCATCTGGTTGAGTACGGCACAGGCGTGCGTCCGGCGGTCAAGGGTGGCGGCAAGCGCGCGGTCAACATCGGCGGCAAGGTGGTGCTGATTGGCACGACTGGCGAAATGCCCGCGAAGCCATTCCTGCGCCCCGCGTGGGACCAGACCAAGAGCGCGGTGTTCAACTCGCAGCGTCAAGAACTGTGGAAACTGGTCAAGCAACTCGCGAGGGGGCGCTGATGTCAGTCATCAATGAACCATTGCGGGCGCACCTGTTGGGCGATTCGAGCATCACTGACAAGGTGGCGCAGCGGGTCGTCGCAGTCGGTGCCGACCTCGATCTGATTCAAGACGCGGTGTTTCCCTACATCAGCTTCCAGCGCATCAGCAGCCAGCGCGACAAGCACCTCGGCGGCTCATCCGGCGTGGTGAATACGCGCATGCAGGTTAACTGCTGGGCGCTGACCGCCGCCGAAGCCGAAGACATTGGTGAACTGGTGCGGCTGAGGCTCGACGACTTTCGCGGCACGATGACCGGCACGAATGACACGCTGACGGTGCGCCGCGCGGTGTTGGAAGACGACGACGACGAACCGGACGCAATCGGCGACGCGAGCGAAGGTTCGCGATTCAGGCGTCGCATGGATTTCGTAATCATTCACACGGAGTCGCTGACGACTGTGAGTTAATGGGCCTTTGCATGAGGGCTGCCGCCCGGTTCGTCGGGTGGCGGCTCCCGTGCAATACGAAACAGAAATCAACACCTCATGCAAAGGGTGGAGATTTCAACAATGGCAGACGTAGGAACTGGCGCAACAATCACGTTTGGCACATCGGGTTTCAGTGCCAGCATCATCAGTATGGAATGGGGCGGACTGACGCGCGAGGACGTGGACACCACGCACCTCGGCACCACCACCGCCATGACATACATTCCCGGCGACCTGTATGACCCCGGTGACTTGACAATCACGTTTCAGTACGACCCGGACACGCAGGCACCCATCACGGCTGCTGCTGAAACCATCACTATCACGTATCCCATTCCCAGCGGGCTTAGCAGCGGTGCGACGCATGCGGGCACGGGCTACATCAACTCGTTTACGCCCGGCAGCCTGACGGTTGACGAACTGATGGAGGCGGAAGCCGTCGTCAAGTTCAGCGGCGCCATCAGCTTTGTTGACGCGAGCTAAGGAAAGCAACCATGAGTGTGGAAGTTACATACAACCCGACGTTGAAGGTTGTCGAAACGCTAACGCTATCAATCGACAAAGCAGACGACCCGACGCAAACCATCGAGATCACCGGCAACGGTGCAACGCTCAACGCCACGTCGACCGTGCCCGCGACGAAGGTGTGGTCAGACCAGCGCTCGCTGACGGCGGGCACCGACAGCATCGACCTGACCAACCTGACCAACGGCAACCTGCCCGCCGTCGACATGACCGGGCTAAAGGTGCAGGTGGTCAAGATTGTTTCAGCGTCGGCGAACACCGACACGATTACCGTCGTCGACGGCGCAACCAACGGCTACAACCTGTTTGGCGACGCCAGCGGGCAAGTCACCTTAATGGTGGGCGGTCATGTGTTGTGGTTTGGCAATGAGAACCTGGCCGACGTGTCGTCATCCGTCAAGACCATCGACTTTTCGAGCAGCGACACCGATGCCACATACGACATCATCATCGTCGCCGGATAAGGAGCGCGCCCATGATTACCGTCAAGATTTACTCGACTGGGGCAATCAAGACCGTGCCCGACGAGTACGGCAACCGTTGGGTGTGCGAAGGCAAGGCGGCGGTGATTGACCATCACGCCACGCCGACCAACGTTACGCAGCCCGCATCCGTCGACGCATCGCCGGAACCAGAGAAGGCAGACGACACGTCGAAACAAGCCGACGCACCCGCACCCGCGAAGGCGCGACCGAAGCGCGGCAAGGGCAGCGGCGTGTCGTCGGTCATGAGCAGGGAAGAACTCGACGCCATCACGCCGAAGCGTGACGACGACGAAGACGAATAACCCACGCAAGGAGGCAAGCATGGCAATCACAAAAGAGAAGTTTAGTTCAATCACCGGCAAAACGACATCCATCACGGTGACGATTGACGGACAGCCCGAAGAAGTTCTGATCCGTCAACTTACCGCGTCGGAAGCCAAGCAAATCACGCAATACGTCAAGAAGAACGGCGAAGATATGGCGTTCCTGGCGTCGTGCTACATCGCGAACGAAGACGGGACGCGTATGTACGTCGGAAAGGACGTGCAAGAACTCGAATCCGTGCCGCTGTACGTCATCAATAAGATTGTGGAGGCGGGCAACGCGCACAATGGATTGGCTGGTGACGAGGATGAGGCGGGAAACTCCTGAATGACCCAGAGGCGATTTGGTGGCACCGAATCGCGCTGGGTCTTGGAGGGCGAACCGTTGCCGAGTGGCGAGACGCTATGTCCAGTCGGGAGTTTTCGTCGTGGCGAGCGTACTACGAAATCGAGCCTTGGGGATTCGGGCCACAGGAAATCCAGTCGGCACTGATTGCGATGGAAGCGTCGCGGCAAACCGCCAAGCACCCTGGCCGCCTGCGCATTCAAGACTACATGGTGTCGAAGCTGCTAAAGCTGCGCAAGCCCGGTGGATCAAAGCGGCAGACGGCGGAAGAAATGATGGCGCTCATGAAGGCATTCGCGGCGGCGCACAACAACTACCGGACGCGAAAGGGTAAGCGTGGCGAGTAAAGGTATCGGCAGACTCGTCGTAACGCTTACCGCGCTGACCAAGCCGTTCACCAAAGGCATGTCTGCAGCGGGCGCTGTTCTGACGCGCTTCGGCAACGGTGTTCGCAATATCATCGCTTCAATGGCTCGCATGGCGACGGCAATGTTTGCGCTGGCCGGTCCCATCGCCGTCGTTGCGGGCCTTATCGCCGCAACGCGTGCGGGGATGGACTTTGAACAGCAGATGGCGAACGTCGCCGCCATCACCGGTAAGACGCAGGGCGAGCTCGAGGGGTTGTCGAACCTCGCAAAAGAACTGGGTTCAACCACACAGTTTAGTGCGTCACAGGCTGCGCAGGCGGCTGAGAATTTTTCGCTTGCAGGCTTCTCGATTGAACAGACGATGGCGGCGCTGCCCGCCACGCTTGACCTCGCCGCCGCCGGTTCGCTGGACATGGCAACAGCGTCGGACATCGCCGCGCAGGTGATGAGCCAGATGGCGCTAAGCGCTGGAGACCTTGGCCGCGTCGTCGATGTGATGGCTAAGGCGTTCACCACGTCGAACACCGACCTGACGTTGCTCGGCGAATCGTTTAAGGCGGTGGGCGTTGTGGGTCGCAACGCAAACCAGACAATCGAACAGATTGGCGCGGCGCTTCAAGTGATGGCGAACGTGGGCATTCGTGGCGGCGAATCTGGCACCGCGCTGCGCAATATCTTCTTGCGCTTGCAGAACGGCGGCGAAGGCGTCGCCAAGATGCTCCAGTCGCTTGGCGTCAACATTGAGGGCGCTGACGGCAAGATGAAGCCGCTGTCCGCCATCGTTGACGAACTTAACTCCGCATTCGCGGGCATGACGGACGTTCAGCGCAACTCAGCAATCAGCACGCTTGCCGGTGTCCGCGCAACTGCCGCATTCGGCGCGGTTCTTGACGCGGGCGGCGACAAGTTGCGCTCGATGGAAGAAGCGCTCCGCAATTCCGCTGGCACCGCGCAGGAAATCGCCCGCAAGAAGATGGACACCCTGAAAGGCGCGTTCACGCGTTTGAGTTCTGCCGCGGAGGGTCTTGGCATTGCACTATTTGAGTCTGCGGGCGGCGGACTGCGTTCGATTGTTGAGGCGATAGCGTCTGCCATTGGCACGCTTACAAAGTTCATACCATTCATCACCGGTCTGTTTAAGCCGGTGGGCGACCTGTTCCGTAGCGGGGGCGCAAGTTTTTCCGAAATGGTGCGAACGCATTTCGTCGGCGCATTGGAATACGCCGCCCCAATTATCAATACTGCCGTTTCGGCCATCGTGTCAATGATTCGCGCGGTTGTGGGGGCGGCACGCGACGGCTTTGTGGTCGTCGGCGACGCGATTCGTTCGCTTGCCCAAGTGCTGTTCGGCACGACGGACACGATGGCGAACATGAGGAACACAATGATCGGCGCGTTCGTCGCGATGGAATTCGGGTTCAGGCATTGGAAAGAAATAGCGAGCGCCGCCACGCTAGTTGTAATGCTTAAATTCGTGAAGCTGGGCGCGAACATCAAACACATTTTGATGGAAGTGATTCCCACCGCGCTGGCGAACGCGGGCGCGTGGATTATGAACCACTTCACGAACATCGCGGCATTTCTAGGGTCCGTGTTTAGCAACCTGTTCAACAACGTCAAGGCGTTGATCGAAAACCTGCCAGACCTGATTCGCGGGTCGGTTTCGGTCGACGACCTGTGGACGCCACTCACGGACGGCTTTGAAAAGATTGAGCCGAAATTCAAAGAAATTCCCGAACGTGTGGCGGGGCCGCTGGAACAACAACTCACCGTCGACGCCGCAGCCGCGGTTAAGAAGCTGGGCGGCAAGTTTAGTGCGTTTCACGGCAACCGGATGGCAGAGATTGACGAGCAATCTCAAAAGTTCAAGAGCATGCTTAATGAAATGGGCAAGGCGTCGAATCCTGAAGGCGGTTCGCCCGGTTCGCCCGGTTCGCCCACGGGCGACAACAACAAATCGCAAGAAGCGCAAGACCGACTGGCCTCGGCGATGGATAAAAGCACCTTTCTTCAGGACCGACTTTCGCGTATCGCGCTGGGCGGCGTTGCGGGCGGCAGCAACCGCGAGCAGAAGACGCGCGGCGAAATCCTCAAAGAGAACAAGCGTCAGACGGAACTACTGGCGTCGCTGGCCGAACGCCAGCCCGCCGTCGTGCTGAACTGATATGGCACAGGTACAACTCGACAATCTCAAGACGGTCAGCTTCGAGCGCGAACGCGGTCGGCTGACATCGTTGACGCGCACCGGGCAGATTACCGGGTTCGACGACTTCGCCACCACCATCACCGCGCTCGCCGAGCAGTCCATCGAAGCGGACGGTCTGCCCGAATACGGCAGCGCGCTCGCCATCGGAGACGACACGCTGTTCCTCGTCAGTGAAAGCTACTCGCTGGCGGGCGGCGACAAGGCGGCGGTGAACGTCACGCTAACCTACAGCAACGACGATGAGGAAGCGGGCGACGACCTTGAGCCGTCCGAGCCGTCGTTCAGCACGTCACTCGAACAGATTGAAACCGAACTCGACCAGAACGACGCCCAAATCACCGTAAGCTACGACAACAAAACGCAGGGCGGCAAAATCAGCGTCCTGTCTCCGCAAGCCGAACTGCGGCTGGCGAAGGTGTTCTACACGAACTCGCCCGGCGCGATTGCGCTGGCATGGGTTGGCAAGACGAACTCGACCACATGGAACGGCGGCACGTCGGGCCTGTGGCTTTGCACCGGCGTAGACGGCAGCGTGTTCAACGCCGCCGAAGGCTCGTGGGAGTTGACGTTTACCTTCCAATACAAGCCAGACGGGTGGCAGCCGCAAGTCTTCTACGTTGACCCGGCGTCAGGCGAAATCCCGTCCGATCTCGTGGCCGACACGGGATATAAGACCATCAACTGGTACACGGGTAAGAACTTCCATAGCGAATTTCCCAACTAGCACCAATGGCCACACGCGACCAGACAATGCCGACGTTTGACAAGGGCAAGCCGCTCGAAACGCGGTCGCTTCGCGCATTGGCGCGGCTGGTGGTGTCGGTCATCCGCGTCGGTCGCGGGCTGACCATGACGCGCGCGGGCAACCGCATCACGATTGGCTTGGCGAATCAGACCGGGCAGCCGCGCCCGACACGTTTTCAAATCACCGCACTGGCGAACGATTACCTGACCTGCGTGCGCGTGCATGACGACGCCGGCACGGTGGGCACGAACACGTACAGCGTGGCGAAGCCGCCGATTCTGTGGCACGACACCACGAACCTGTCGAACGTCGACAGTGTGGCCGAACTCGGCACGCCCGACACCAACGCCATCACCGTCACTAAGTCGGGCGAGACTGACGAAGACTGGTACGTGAGCCCCAGCGTTTACGCGGTGGGCGACACCATCTACGCGTCGCAGCCGGTCGGCGGCACGGGCGTCACTGATGGCGGCGGCGAGTCGGTTGTGTGGATGGACGAGAACCGCGACGGGCGTTCGTGGGCGGCAGCGATCTAAGCGAGGCGGCGCATGGTCATTAATAGGCGAGGGCGCACTCCACAAGGCGGCATCTACCGTTCACCAATCGGCGCTTTCACGCGGGCGAGTAGCGACGACGTGTATCAGGGCACGGTACTCGACAGCAGCAATACGCTGTTCCGCCTCGCGTTTTCCGCGCGCCCCGGCTCGGCAAACTCGGTCGCGGACCTTCACGTCAACAGCGACGGCAGCGTGTTCGTCGTGACCGGCCAGCAAGCGCTCTACAAGTACGACTCGTCATTGTCGCTAGCGTGGACGGCATCGCTGACCAACTACGCACGGAAGGTTACTGGCGACAGCAGCGGCAACGCATACGTGCGCACCGGCGGCGTGTCGGGCGGAGTTCTAAACAAGGAGGGCTTCGCGCAGGTCAATTCGTCGGGAACCGTCCAGCATGAGACTTTGTTCAGTACACCAACTTATTCGGCGGGCAGCACTGGCATCCACACCAATGGCACGCATGTTGTCGTTGCGACCGACGTAACATCTACGGAGGGCCGATGGATGAAATACACCATCGGCGGGTCGCATGTGTGGGATTGGGATGTCACGACGCCGGGCGGTGCCGCGTCGTTTGAGGGGTTCGACGCCCGCATCAAGGGTGACGGCAGCATCATCCTTGCAGGTCGCGGCACGGGATGGCCCGGCGGCAGCAACGTACCAAAGAACCTATGGCACATCTCGTCGGACAGTTTGACAGTTAATGCCACGTTCGACGCGGGTGTCGGCTCATCAACAGCGGTCGCACTGCTTGGCGTCGATGTCGACAGCAGTGGCAACGTGTACGCGGGCGGCACCGCCTCGACAACGTGGCCGGGTTCGGGTGGCAGCACGGCGTCGATGTTCAAACTAAACTCGTCGCTGGCACTGCAATCCACCGACAACAGCGGCGGCACGATTGGCGACGTTCACATTGAAACCGACTCGCGCATCTGGGCGGCGGGTTCGGGCGCGACATCGCTATCGAAGGGCGCGATTCGCTATGACACGTCGCTGACCCGCCAGAACACCGTCAAGCAAAATGTCGCAACCCTTGCCGTGGGGACGCCGTAATGCCCACCCGCAAACTATCCCCGCGCCGACACAAGCACCGCACGCCGCGCCACCGGTTCGGCGTGCTCGCGCCCGTGCCCGACGACGTGATTATCACCGACGGCGCGGTGTGCGATGGCGGCGAGTATGTGGACACGCGGATGGATTCATGGGCGAGCAACGACGCGGAGCCGGACTATCGAGGAAACAAGCAAGGAGGCAACCATGCGAGTGTATCTGGCAGGACCGATGAGGGGCTATGACCAGCTCAACTTCCCCGCGTTTCATGCATCGGCGGCGGAATGGCGCAAGCACGGCCACGAAGTTGTGAACCCCGCCGAAATGGACGAGGCGCTGGGCATCGACCCGCACCGCCAGCACTTCACCGAGCAGCAACTACGCGATGCGATGTCGCGCGACCTGCAAGAAGTCTGCCGGTGCGACACGATTGCGATGCTGCCCGGCTGGGAGGATTCGGTGGGCGCACGCATCGAACACGCGCTCGCTTGCATGTTGGGGCTTGAAGTGTTCGACGCGAACACGATGGCACCGCTGTCGTGCCCGTCTGCCGCGTCGGACGATTCCCCGCCCGATGACACCTTGGACGAAATCAAGCACGACAGGCGGGCAACCTACGGCGATTACAAGCCCAACATGACCGGCACGACGCAGCAACTTGAAGGGCTGCTAACGCAGGCGTTCGCGTGTCGGTCGGCGACGTTCGACGAACACGGTGCGGTGCGCCTTCCGCCGTGGTTCGCGCCGCTGTTCCTCGGCTGCTGCGTGAAGGGCAACCGCATGGCGTCAGGCGTTCCACACGCTGACAACTTCGACGACGCGGCGGTTTACTTCGGCATGGTGCGCGACATGCAGGGGGTGGCGTGATGGCTAAACGCAACCCCACACGCCTGGTGTTCGTCGTGTCCGACCTGCACTGCGGCTCGACCGTGGGCCTGTGCCCGCCCGACTTTGAACTCGCGGAGGGCACGGGCGTTCGGCTCAACCTGTTTCAGCAATGGCTGTGGCAATGCTGGACCGACATGCGCGACAACTGGTTGCCGTCGATTGTCGGCGATGATCCGTGGGCGATGGTCGTCAACGGCGACGCGCTCGACGGCAACCACCACCGCACAAAGCAGATTATCTCGCCCGATGAGGGCGACCACCTCGCGTGCGCGATGCACTGCCTGGCACCGTTCGCCGAACTCGCCGAAACCGTCGCTGTGGTCAAGGGCACCGAATGCCATACGGGGACGATGGAAAGCGCGCTCGGCTTGAACCTCGGCGGAATCCGCGACCCCACCACGAAGCAGCACGCATTCGACCGCCTGCTGATGGACGTACACGGCACGCGCTGCGTGTTCCGCCACCACATCGGCACGACCGCGCGCCCGTACCTCGAAGCGTCGCAACATTCGATTCACCTCGGCGCGGAACGGGTCGAAGCGGCGCGGGCCGGGCATCCGGTTCCGCAGGTGCTTTGCTGTGGTCATCGTCACCGCGTCGGCTCATTCACCGACGGCATGGGACTAACGGTCATCACCGGCGCGTGGCAGGGCTTGACACGGTTCGGTCACAAGGTTGTGAGTCCCGCCGTGCCCGTGCCGGCGGTGGCTGTGCTGGACTGGCGCAACGCCGAAGCGGGCGCGCTGCCGCAGGTCCACTGGAAGCAATACATTCCCGCCGCACCGGAGGCTGTAACCATATGAGCGCGGCAATCAACATCGACGAACTGACGGCAGAACTGCAACGGCTCGCGGATGAGGCGGTCGAGAGCGACCCCGGCTTCACGGCGCAGGAAATCGCCGACGCAATGGGCTACAGCGTCAAGCGTGTGCGGCAGCGTGTGCTGCGCCCGCTGCTGAACGCCGGGCAATTGACACGCGGCGAGCGGACGATTGAACGCATTGACGGCAGACCGGCAACCGTGCCGGTGTATCGCCTGACCGACTGACAACCGGCGCGCCTCGCCCGCGCCTGTGGATAGCGGGACGCCTCCCCCGCGCCCGCCGTGGCTCGCGCTGCGGCGGGTTTTTCTATGCGCGTAGAAATCTGAAAAACTTTCGCGATTTCCCACATTAGCCCTTGCATTTAACCGCGTGCGTGTTATTGTATGTTCATGGCAAGCGACAACAACAACCACGAAACGAAAGGCAACACGATGAAGATTGCAGCCACCGAACACGCAACACATAGCGAAGCCATTCAACACCTCAACTTTGCCGACGACTACGCTGTTTCGCTTAATGGGAAGATTTACACGATACCCCAGGCATCAATGGACTCCCTGCACGCCGCCGGTATGCAGCCGACCACATGGCACGACCGCCACGGCAAATTGGTCAGCGTGCCCGGCAACATGGACTAAGCCGAAACGCCTTCGGGCGTTATCCGCCACCGATTAACGCCGCCTTCGTGCGGCGTTTTTCATGCGCAGATTTCGCGCGAGGTGCGGCACCCACAAGCCCTCGCACCTTCACGACTTGCGGCGGTATTCGGTGACAAAAAAGGGGGCGTTTTTGTGACAGAACCACGACCCGCACAGGAAATCTGAAAAACTTTCGCGATTTCCCACATTAGCCCTTGCATTTAACCGCGTG
>JAAOEI010000258.1_pt1 | contig 21338 bp, 24 predicted proteins | sample 7059261 | NCBI WGS metagenome assembly JAAOEI01 (sample SAMN14008812, study PRJNA610033) | viral metagenome | isolation source: viral particles filtered from seawater | place: China: Hangzhou Bay, Yangshan Deep Water Harbour | collected 2017-10-31 | reverse complement strand
GCTAAGAGCTGTTTTATGCTTTCTACGACGCCTCTGAATCGTGACAGTGATCTCCATGGAGTTTCTATGTGCCAGTAGAGGGTTCTGTACTGTTTATCGTTCTTTGGCTCTGCTGTGACCCAGACTCCCCAACCCATTCCTTGCTTATCATCGTAAAGAACAGGAGTAACAGTGCCAGCATGACAAGCAACAATAGGAATACGCCCCCGACTCTCGTGTTCGGTTCTACTAACATCGACCCACTTTCCATTACTCCTTTTGTACTTCCAGTATCCTGTTGTTTTAAAGTCGATCCCGCGATGCCCTTCTGGGCCATAGAATAGTCTGTTTTTATTTTCTCCATAAAGCTGATTGATGTTACACGTGCGACCATGCCACATGAAGTACTTTTGAATTGGGTATCTGAGTCTCATATTAGAAGAATTTATCTATAATGAATGGTGCGGCCCAGCCAATTGCTATGACAACTCCTGACGCAATATAGAGCTTTCTCTCGACATCCGTCATTCGTTTGTCATACTGTTTCTTTCGTTCATCAGACTTTGCTTCATACTGGTTTTTCCATTCCTTAAACTCAGTCCGGATATCTAGTATTGCCCTCATAGTGCCTTGTGTCGCTAAATGAGCTTCATGAAGTTTATCCAACTTATCTTCAACCTTACTCATGTGATTAGAAAGCTCACCAACAACACGCTCAAATACGGCAATCTTTGTATCTTGTCTACTTGTCCGATCCTCAAGTTGTCGTATTCTATCGTCCATATTACGCGTCTACGTCTGTATCGATTCCAGCAATCTTTGTCTTTTCAGCAGTACGATCTGCCTGTTTCTGCGCCGAATCGGCAGCATCGAGGTCAGCGTCACGAGCAGCGCGCGCATCCTTCAATGCTTGCTTCTCATCGGCAGTGAGCTGATGCGCAATCCAGTGATTTGCGTTGATCTTTTTTATTTTTACAACGTCATTGTTGTACCATTGAACAATGGTCGAAGGGTCTTGCCCCAATATTTTAATGTTTGCCATATGTTTAATTATTAAGTACGTTGATATTTATTAAGACTAAAGTAACTCAACAAAACGAATTGATACATACGTCGTTGTGTTATTGTTAGATGGCGTGGCTACAATGGTAAGCGTATCACCTGGATCAATAATAAGGTCATTTGCATCAGTGCTATCAAACCTGGAAACAACATCCACAATAGATTCTTCAATTCCAAGAACCGTTCCGCCTGTTGCCGAAGTTGCTGAGGTGTCATAGCTCACGAACGAATTTGAAGCATCAATTTGTGTGTAACTTGCTCCAACTATTGTAGCATTTTTTCTGAGTTCAATGGTCACAACACTCTTACCAGAAGCAATGGTTGAGGTGGTTGAAATGCTGAGAATTTTAATTTTGTTTGTATTTCTTTTTCCATTAAATACAGGATCGTTTTTAATTACAATAACTGGTGTTGCTGCACTTACACTTCCAGTATTTGCACTAAGCGCACGTCTATTACCCACAAGCTCAATAAATCCGTCAGTCATTCCAGCCATAGATGCTGAGCTGACTGAAAGATCAGAAGTGTTGCTTGTATTTTCTGCAATCAATGTAAGCGGCAAGTGAGGATTTGATAGTGATGTTCCAGTGTTTGCACCTGCAAATCTAATGGTATGCACAAGATGAAACTCCCCATCATTGGTGTCTTCAATAAAGAAATAAATATTTCCTGCACCAAGATACTGATACTGGATTTGAAATACATTTATTTTCGTAGGGTCAAGAGTTGTGCCTGTAATACCATTTCCATCAAAAATTTCTTCTCCGTTCCAGCTCGCTTGTGCAACCCATGTATCAGTAGGGGCTGCACCTGCTACTGTTTGAGCAAATGTTCCTGCTGCGCCAGTTGCATCAGTGTCTACTAGAGAATATGTACCTGTACGAACAGAAGCATCCCAAGAAACAAACACCACCGTTGATCCATATGCCGTTGCAGTCCATCCTCTCCCCGTGTCTGAATAATCTGCTGCTGCAATTTCGTTCGCTGTTATGGTTGCATCTCCTGTAAAGTCTGTAAGCGTGACTGTTTTTGCATTTCCATCAAGAGTAATAGTAATATCATCTGTTCCTGTGCCATCGTTAGCACCCGAGGTAACAGTAAGCGTCCTTATCTCTGGTGCCCCATCTTTTCTATGTAATATTCCAAAACTCGTGCCATTATACCCAAAGAAAAATCCGTTGCTTTCGTCTCCAATTCCTGCAATTTGTGTTGAGTTTGCTACACCTGTCGTAAATCCAGCAGTAAATCTTGCTCTGTTTCCGTGACCTGGTACATATCGCACTCTTTCAGTTGTCTCGATCTGTCCAGAAGAGTTTGCGGCTGCTCCTGTTGAAACCGTACCTAATTGATTGGCGTTTGTAACAGAACCTGATTGATTGGCTTTTTCTACAACAATTCCTTCAATGTTTCCGAAAGCATAATCAATGAGTGTTTGATCAACAAGTTGCCCTGTCAATGCCTCTCCAAAAGCGGTTTTTCCTTCTTGTGGTGGTGTAATCTGCAATGCACGCTGATTAGTAATTGCCACGTTACTATATGTGCCTCCTGGTGTTTTTCCTACAATAATATTTCGACCAAGATTTGCAACCATCAAGGGGCTAATAAAAGCGTCAACACCCAGAAGCTGACCGCTTAATGATTTTGTTAAGAACTTGGTGTCAAAATAGAAATCTGCTTGCCCTGCTGCATCTGCGGTAAATCTATATCTAACGTAAGGCGTGAACGCTGGGGCAGAAAAAGTCTGATAAATATTAAGGTCGTCTGTGCCATAAGGAATAGTGAGTGTTCGCAATATATCTGTACCACCTGAATCTCTAATAAAATCAATGACAATCGTCCCGACAACATCTGATAAAACATGTGTCTGTACTTGTGTATATCCCTCAAGACTCAAAACCCCTGAATCATACGTTTGACCATTTGTTAGGGTGGATGATGTTTGAAAGCCAAGACCATCTGCTTGAACATTTTGAAATGTGCCGTCTGGGATAGCCCCCACATTTACAGCTCTTGTGTTCAAAACATCTGAATAGTTACCTAGCGACTGACTCATTCTTGAGGTAGGTTGCGCTATACGAGCGTCGCTATGATACATGGTTTGAATACGAATAGCCGCACCGCTCCCCGCATCGACACACCTAACTCTAAAATATTGTGCAATAGGGATAAGGCTATGGATACCAAGCGCTGTGTCCGTACCAGTCGAAAGCTGCACATTTCGATCTTGAGTAGCTCCATCAATAGAAAAATCTGCCCACAACGTAGCGTTTTGGTCTGCACTTGCAATGATTGAAATAGAAGCATATTTGGTAATATCTTCCCATGTGCCTGTATATGTAGCTCCTGCACCCAGTGTTTCGATTGTGCTGTTGTCTGTTGAGACAAATCCACCATCTAAGATTCTCGACATAATGTTTTTGTTATTTTTATATTACCACCATCCCTCAGTGGTTTCATATGTAAGAATAACCACATTTCCATCGGCTAGCAGTAAATTACTATTAACACCTAGTAGAAGTTCTGCTCCGTTTGGTGCTACCGTTACGTTATTACCAGAGCTCCCAGTGTTGATAATTCTATAATTTGTCCCATCTGATCCCGCAGGTAAATTGACTGTAATTGGAGCACTATCAGTGTCTACAAATATCTCATGGTCAGCAGCTAACACAGTATATGGGCCGCTAGTTACTCTCGTGGTGTTGTGCTTAACACCACTTTGCATATCAATAACCCCGACTGGATTTAGTATCACATCTCCGCTCGTTGTTGTCCCTATCGTTACATCCTGTGAATCAAGTGTCAGACCAGTGTCGGCATTGCTCATCATTATGTATCGTGTCGTTCCGTTGTCATCTACTGGGAATGCTCTACTGTTTGATAGCCAATCACTACTTGCAGGCAGCTTAATTAAATAGTTTGTACCTACTGTCCCAATGTTATTTTCTGGGTACATGAAGTATCCATTCGTAATTGTTCCACTTGTCTGTTGGAGTGCCCCATTAAATAGTACCGCATTCGTAATCGTCCCTGATCCAAATTGCCCAACGTAACCGCCAACACCATAGGCATTTGTTACTGTCCCTGATCCAGCTGATGCTGAGGCAAAATCACATCCAAGTATCCCTGCTACTCCGCTTTCTGTAAGATCAAACGCATCATTGTGCAACGCACGTCCTGAAAGACCAATATGCTGCCGTCCGTTATCTGCAGTGTTCGCTGTTGATACTTGAAATGTCGCTCCGTAAAAATCAGCTACAGCGTCAATCGAAGTGACATCCTGATCTACCGTACCGTTCAAGTCAATATCAAACGTGGATGTATCGAAACTGGCAAGCACGTTGAGAGATGATGTTCGCACCTCAAAGGCTCTTGCATTCGCTACGTCAACGTATAGAGGCACTTCTGATGCATTATTCGTAACATTCATTGAAAACACTACAGAACCTCCGAGTGTGGTATTTGTTGCTCCAGCATAGAATCTGTGGCTTGTCATTGAGTTCAATGCAAATGGGCCACCACCCCAGTAAATTGACTGTGATCCTGATGTTGACGTACTAGACCAGACAGTAATATCTTCCTCATCAGTATCGTAATGTTTTACCAAGAGCTTTCCGTTCTTATCTGTGCTATCAGTAAGGCTATCAGTTACTATAAGTCCTGAATCTGTGAGAAAACCACCCTGCTGGATAACGGTAAGATCAGCATTCACAAGTGCAGTATCTCCGCTTGTATCTAATGTAAAGATCGAAGTGCCACCAGCATCCTGAACATCAAGAATATCTGATGCATCACCTTGAATAGTAGTTTGTCCGAATGGGCCATTAGTACCATCAATAAGCCTATACAAACCATTGGCAGCACTTCTCCCTAGTCCTGAAAAGTCAATATATCCATTACCAATCATATTATTTTAGTCGACCATCTTACATCATCTCCATCATTAGAACTTGCAAAATATATTACTTGATTTGCCGCTAATACTACCGAGGCTTCGTCAACCCACATTCTTTCTCCAACGGTGGCTGGTGAAGTTGTATTATCAAGTGACCATCTCATTACACCATCTTCATTTTCTTTACTTACTTTTAATACATAGCTAGATGCTGGTGCTGTTGTTGGTACTTGTACCCATGTATCAGCAGGAGTAAGTGCTGTATTTCCATGGGTTGATGCACCTGAAAGACCGACCTCTTGATCTGCAACAAGTTCATCTATATCGGCACTGTTAAATTCATCTTTTACTGAACCAAAGCCTGACATATTTAAAAGTTAGCAGCCTCCATTGAAGCTTGTGTGTTTGTAAAAGGAACGCTTTCTGAAAACACAGGACTGCCAGAAGCTGTCAAGTCATTACTATTACTTGTTTCATCAGTATATCCATTATCCAACTTCCAATATCCTACTAACCCTGCTTCATTCCCAACCAATTCTTTTTGAAAGTTATTAGCTATCTCGGTTACTGTTCTTTTATCATTCCAAACTCTGACATCGTCAACAAGGCCATCGAAGTAATTTACATTGTTATCCTGTGCCCCAATGACAAAATCTGCACCCCCATTGTAAATAGATGTGTCAAGACTTGTTGCAGTCCCCACACTCGACCCATTTATTACTACTTCACATGACCCAGCCGATGCGTCATAAATCCATGCAACATGTTTCCATTTTCCTGTGGTAAATGTTTCAGAAACACTTTGTGGAACTGACAGTGCATCGCCGTCATCTGAAATCACAACAAGTGCATTACTCCCATTGATGCCAAAACGATAAGAGCAATTAGCAGATGGATTCCATTTAGAAACAACAACGCATGTAGTAGTCGGAAATGACTCTGGATTTACCCATGCCTCAACTGTCATGTCTCCTGTAATATCAAGACCAGTCTGACTCGCATCAGTTATTCCAGCGAATTGTGAGCTTGTTGATTCAAGATCAAGACTATATCTATTTGCCATATTAGCTAAAATTTGCGCTAAAGGTTCCAAAGTAATTTGTACCGTCGAAGTAGAAACTCAATAAATCAATTGCACCAGAACCTGTAGACAGTGTAGGTGCAGATCCACCTGCCCATTTGATATCAGCATCCCAGGTACCAACTGTTCGCCCACCTGTACCATCTTGAACAATCTTCAATGTTAAACTTGATGGTTTAGGTGGATTTGTAAATGCAAATGTCGTAATGTTACCAGCTCCAAATGTCATAGAGGCTTTGTTGCCAGCCCCCCAATCAACTGTCGTTGTACCAGAATTGTATGTAACAGTTTGCTGTGTAAATCCAGCATGGTTTGCACCGAAGTCTACGTCACCGCCCATGACAACACTTCCCGTCCCGTCAGGGTTGATAGTAATATCTCCATTTGCGCCATCGGTGATGGTAATATCTCCTGTAGTTGCATTTCCAGTTTGCAATACAAGATCATGATTACCAAAGCTAGAAACAATCCCTTGTCCTGCACCATCTCCAATATAAATGGTCTCATCATCACCGTTTATTCTTAATAGTGTTTTTAAAGATGAATCACCGATAACTTGGAAATTCAATTCTCCACTTTCTTGTGTATTTACTGGGTCAACAATTTCTAGGAAGATTGCTCCATAAATAGTATTATTGCTTGCATCATCTTCTGCTTTAAACTGGATGGTTCCTGGCACATCATCTATAGCGGGGCTTGTACTATTTTGTCTCAAAATAAGGATAGGCCCACCAGCATCATCACTTGTTTCCAACAATGTAAATGTTCTTCCAGTATTCATGTTGAACGTAACATTATTTGTTGGGTTGAAGGTCATGGTGTTTGCCGTAGTTGTCAGTGTTGAAACTACGTCAATCGTCATTGTGCTACCAGCATCTATATCAACAACACTAGCTGCATTTATATCTACATCACCGCTTGTCGTAGTAGCAATAACAACATTCTGTGAATCAAGTGTAAGCCCAGTATCAGCATTTGAAAGCATGATATATCTATTAGCTCCACCATTATCAACCGGCAATGCACGACTATTTGACAGCCAATCACTTGAGCTGTCCAACTTCATGAAGTAATTTCCAGCAATTGTTCCAGTATTATTTTCCAAATATAGCGCATTCATTTCAGTAAATGTCCCAGCGTTTTGAATACCGTAAATACTTATACCAATTCCTTCTGTAATCGTACCAGCAGCACCGATTGCTAGTACAAATTCACTACCACGAGCACTCGTCACTGTTCCAGTACTAGATACTGTGGCGTAACCTTGAACACCTATGAGTCCACCAGCCCCGGAAGTAAGATTATTTCCATCGTTTAATGTGGCAAGACCGCGCAAACCTATGTGGTTATTGCTATTATCAATTGTATTAAGGGTTTGCAGAGCAAATTCTGCACCAATGTAATCTGCACCATTATCAACAGCCAAAACATCTTGGTCTATCCTACCATCAAGGTCAATAGTCCCTTGATTATTTAGGGCATTCAATTGGATGTTCCCTGAAGTCGTAGTGCTCAATACCAAGTTTGTGGATGTAGCATTGATAGCATCCCCAGAACTTACTTCAATATCAGTACCGCCCGTCGTATTCCCAATCGCCAACACTTCAGCGAGCGTATCTACTGTTGCAACTTGTGAGTCTACGTAGGCTTTGATACTTTGTTGTGTAGCAAGATGTGTGGCACTATCACTTGCCATGTTATCTTCATCCAGAATAAGTGTACCGCTCACACCTGTCCCGTCCAGAACCATTGCACCAGCACTACTTACTGTGAGTGTTCCACTAGTAGTGGTTGAAAGAGTAAGATTGCCGCTTGCACTATCGATACTACGCGTTCCAGCTCCTGATAATTGCAATGAATTACCACTCCCTGCATTACTAATCTCAACAGCATTAGGATTATTAGTAGCATCGCTTTGTGTGAATAAAGCAGCTAAAACATTGTCATTATTATCTACTGTTACATCCAAAAAATTAACTGGATTAACTACATTGATTCCTAAATGACCATCTGCATCAATAATCGCCCTTTGTGTTAAATTATTTCCTGCATTACTTGCAGTAGTCCAAAAGGTTATTTTTCCTGGTGAGAGTGTAGTGGTAACATTACCATCTGCCTCTAATTTTATTTGAGACATCTTTCCATAAGACGTTCCACCGCCTCCAAAACCGTACCCCCAACCAATTATAGCTCCGGCGTCATCGCCATCTACTGTTGCTGTACGACTCGATAAATCTGCACCATTTGACGTTGCAAAATTTATTAAAGCATTTGACCCTCCTCCAACACGAAAAGTCAGATCAGAGTTATTTCCATCATTATCATTTATTTCTATCCTATCAGTGGCTGAAAAAGCGGAAAGACTAGCATCATAAAAACGCATTTTATCATCTGACCCTGGAAGTTCTACATAATCAGATGATGTGGCAGGAGAAAATTGAATATTTCCTGATGTAGTTGTTGTCAATACTAAAGCTGCTGATGTAGCGTTGATAACATCTCCACTCGTAATTTCTACATTTGTACCTCCAGAACTATTGCCGTTTGCTAACACCTCAGCCCACGTGTCTGCTGTTGCAACCTGAGCGTCAACATACGCTTTAATAGACTCTGAACTAGCTCCAGTTGTTGCTGAAGCTGTAGCAAAACTATCATCATCTAAAATATCGGTGTATGTCCCTGAAGGAAAAACAATGCCATTACTATTTAGATTTAGATTTCCTGCTGCAGTGAGAACGTCAAGATCACTAAGCAGCCAACCACTATCTTGAATACCTTTTGCGCCACCATCCCCACGAAGAAGTGCATTATCGGTTAAATTAGCACCTGCGGTTACGTCCCCAGAGCCTGTTGCATCTTCAATTATATTATTATATCCAGGCATATTATTGTGTAATAAATTTATGTTCTAAATATGCACTTGCAAGTTGCTCTTGTATTTCATCCAATTCTTCTTGTTTTTCTACAATCTTTTTATTCAGCTTTTTGTACTCTTCCTTTTTTGGCTGCAAATCCTTGAGCATCTCATCAATCTCACCAACAGCTTTTTCAAGTACATGTATCTTTTTGTCTAAATCTTTATTTTCTTTGGCGAGCGGCACATGTTTCTTTTTCTCTGTCTCAAGCATTTTCTCTACCTCTAACAATAACGCTTTCTTTGTGTGGTACTCATTAGTCAACTCTCTAAAAGCAATTTCTGATTCGTCTACCATTTGAGATAGTTGCTCAAACCGTTCTTTTTTATTCTCGATTTTTCTCTCATAGTCTTTGAGCTTTATGTCCAACTCTGTAACATGTTGCTCAAGTTCTTTGTTCTTCTTATCTTTTATTTCAACCTCTTGTTTAATCTCCTCAACCTCTTCTCTTTTTTCTTTGAGTTCATTACTTAAATCTTTAATTTCAAGTGACTGAAAATGAGCCTCATTGATCTTAGCAGCAATGCGATTAAGGTCTGCTTCCATTTCTTTTTTCTTTTTGTGTGCATCAGTTGGCGCTGATGTTCGCATGTTGCTAAAAACCATATTTAGTGATTACCAACTATTGCTGTTATTGCTACAGATGAGCTGGTTACAGTTCCTGTACCCTTTACTGCAATTTCAATGTGTCTATATTTAATAGGCAACTCGATTGTTGCTGTTGAGTCGGCTGTATAGCTAAATTCTCCCTCAGATACTGTTGCTGTACTTCCACTAATTGACAAGAAACCAAGTTGATACCAATTGGTATTGTCGTGACTATAACGAACTCTGATCTCAGCGCTAGTAAGTGATCCAACCGTGATGTCTGGAAGGATGACTAATTGATTAAACATGTGGACATCCTCTATAACTGTCCCTGCCACATAACTATTAGTTACTATGGCAGCGTCACGAACTGTATAGACTCGATAGTCCTGTGGCATTTGTCCCATATTAAATTACGATATTTATTGACTTATTAAGACGTTTTTCCATCTCATTTTTAACTTGTTTAAGTTGTTTCTCTTTATCCTTCAATCGTTTTTCGAGCTTGCTCGCCTCACCCATCCGTTTTGCAAGGCGTTCTTCTGCTGCTTCAACGTCCTCAAGAATCTGTGCTTTTGTTTTTTCTACTTCAGCAAGCTGTTTCACTTCTGAGCGCTTTAGATCATCATTCAATGTCTTTACCTTAGCTTCCAAATCATTTACCTCTTTACTTTGCTTATCTTTTTGCTTTGAAAGTTCCTTAATCGCTGCCTTAATTTCTTCTTTTTCCTTATCGAGTACCTTTTTCTCCTCTTTTAACACCTTTACCATCTCTTTTTCCTCTTCTTTTTGCTTTTCAAGCTGTGTTTTATCTTGTAATGTTGCACTTATCTTCTTCTTTTCATCTAGCAGCCGCTCTACCTCACCTTCTAACTCTCTTTTCTCGTCCTTCAGGCTTTCAATAGCACTGCCGAGCTCTTTCTGGTCGGCTCTGATGGCCTCATTTTGCCCCTCTAAGCGCTCTTTTTCATCCTCGGCTCTCTTCTTAGCTGCCTTTGCATCAAGAAGCTGATTTTGGACAATAAGTCTGTTTGAATCAATCTTTTCAGCCCTTTCTGTAACACGCTCAAGCTCATCATTTCGAAGTTTAAGCTCTTTTGTGACACGATCAATCTCATCTTCTAGGGATTCCACAACTTGTGCTTGTCGTTCAGCCTCATTGATCTTTGCACTCACACGGTTAAGTTCAGCTTTGCGTGCTTTAAGCTGTTCATCCTCTGGTAATGTTGTAGATTGTCGTTTTGCACCAAAAGGCATATTAGTCAACTCCTAGGATTGCGCTTACTGCTACTGATGAGCTTGTGACGGTTCCAGTTCCTTTGACTGCGATCTCTATGTATCTGTCCTTTATTTCAACCGGGATACGATAGTTCCCATTTGCCGCTATCGTATGTTCTCCCAATGTTTCAGTTGCCGTCCCTGCTGCAATTGCTTGGAACGTCTCTTGATACCATGTTGAATTGTCTGGACCAAATCGCACACGAATTTCTACACTATCAAGTGAACCCAAAGTTACTTGTGCGAGGACAATGAGCTGGTTAGACAGGTGCGCTTCTTCAATGACAGTGCCTGCAACATAGCTATTTGTGGTGATAGCTGCTGTACGCACTGGAATATATTTATAATCTTGTTCTAGTCGTGCCATATAAAATAGTTAATAGGCTATATCCTGAGGCTATAAAGCCCCAAGGATAGACTATTAAGCGTCTGGGGTAACAGCTGCACCAACTCCACCTGCGAGAGGATGAGAAGTGGCTGTCCAACCATCTGTATCACTAACTTTTCTAATTACAACAACTTCAGTATCTGTCATCAATAGTTCTGCGGTACCATCACTATCGACATTGTTGATCTTTTCATTACTTGTCGTTGGCGTACGAAGTTCAAAGTTCGTACCTGCATTACAAGCAATGGTAATAGTATGCCCCACTGGAACACTTGCAAGTGACGGAAGTGTAACCCAGTCATTAGCATCATTAGTAACCGCGCCAACATCTACATGAATAGCACCGTCTTCAATAGTGGAAGCAGTACCATTGTCATTGTTAGGGGTTACGGATTGAGCAACAACTTGGATACCACCATTTTGTACATCAACATAACCAGCTCCTTTAGGGATAAGCTCAATGTTGACATCAGTGTCATCACCAGTAGCCTCCAATTGCGGACCTGCCCCTGCAGCTGCTGGGCTAATGGTAAATTCATTCACTGCTGTAGCAGCAGATGCAATGATCAGTGATTGTTCGCCTTGATCATTATGAATTTCAAGTCCAATATCAGCTTCACCTTGAATGCTAAGTACTGGAGCAGCACCTGTAGCAGCATTTGCTGCTTGCATGTAGTTCACACCAGTTGCTACTGCATCCATTGCAAACATGACTTCTGCTTGATCATTATGGAACTGAAGTCCAAGATCAGCTTCACCCAACGCCTGAATGATAGGGCTAAGACCTGTGGTGTTGCTTTGGATTCCAACGTATGTCGTTGCTGAAGCAGTTGGCTCAAGAACCAACATCGGTTCTGCTTGATCGTTATGGAACTCAAGCCCTGTATCAGCCTCACCTTGAGCACTGATGATAGGGTTTACACCAGTAGCTGAACTTGCAATTTGCACGTAGGTTACTGCTGTAGTTCCTGATGCCAAGACAAGCATTTCCTCACCTTGGTCGTTGTGAAACTGAATTCCGATATCAGCTTCACCTTCTGAGCTAATGATAGGTGCCACACCTGTTGTAGCATTTTGAATTTGAAGGTAAACCGTTGAGCTTGCTACAGCGTCAAGAACCAAAATAGGTTCTGATTCTGAGTTCTCAAAGGTAATACCTGTATCTGCTTCACCACCAGCGTAAATGATAGGATTTACACCTGTTGTTGAGTTCTCAACGACAATGTGGTTGACCGCAGATGCATTTGAATCAAACTCGAGGAGTTCGTTTCCGTTCTCATCGACAATTTGATCCAAATCACTCATTTCAACAGCGGCAATCAAGTTGCCATCTGCGTCTGTGAGTTGTTGACCCCCTACGTAGAGAGGGCCGCTAAAATGTGTATCGGCCATAATATTGTGTTAAACAGTGAATATGTACAATTGCTCTCCTCTCACCCCACCGAGTGAGGTCAACTTCACTGCATGTATTATTCCAGCCCAGGGGGCATACGCCCCCCAGACTAGGCTATCTGTCTTAGACAGTTCCGTTACTTGCTACCAAACCTTCGTAGGTAATAGCACCAACTTGCTCACGGTATTCTGCTTTGTACTCGTAAGCGTTGTCAGATCTGAGCCACCATTCGTTGAGGTGAGTCTCCATTCCCTTACGTACCCATCGGGTCATAGAATGATTAGCTGACAGCAAGAAGTATGCTGTGTCACTACCATTAGGACCACGATTAGCACCCAAGAACGGTGATTGTTTAATCATGAGTCCTGGGAACGTTTGTGAGTAGTAGTTCAGTTCGTTGTCAGCGGTCAAAGCTGCAAGTTCTGATTTGGTAATTTCTTGTGCATCCTTGAAGAGTGCTGGTGGCACAAGCAGACATGCTGGGTTGTGTGCACCGAGTACTCCGTCTTGTGTTTGCTGCTCAACGAGAGAAACAACAAGCGTTTCAAGGTTGTCTGGTGAAAGAACACCAGTTTCAAGGTTATCTACAGTAGTATTATCAAGAGTGGTATGTGAATTGCTGAAAATTGCAACGCCATCATTGGTGGTTTCAGTAGTAAACCCAAGGTTATAACGTTCAAACGCGTGTCGATCACGAGTCATGCGAGCGTTACGTGCCATGTTCTGAATACCCATTTCAACAGTTGACCAAAGGTCATCGTCAAAGTAGTGCTTAGAAAGTGGCAAGTTTTGTGACCAAGCGAGAATTGAAAACGTCTTTTGGTTTCCAACACGCATGGTTGCTTCTGCAGCATCAGCATTTTCAGTTCGTTGGCTAAAGTAACCACCGCCTTGAAATTGCTCAGTAATAACAGCAGCGCGGTCAGTTGAATCCTGTCGGAACACACTTGAATCCATCGCTGTTGCAATACCTGGCACCTCTTCGTAGTCGAATGCTGCGTTGAACACCAAGTCAAGCGCTGTTTGCACTGCATTTGGTGCTAAACCGGAATTAAGAGCCATATATTACGTATTAAATTGATTACATTAGTCCATTGTCTGACCAGTGATTGATCCTGCTGAAGTAACTCCTGATTTCACTCGAAACCATACTTCTGCCTTATCGGGATCTCCACCTACGATGCGAAGTCCATGTACGTTATCGTCATTTCCTTCATTTTCGTCAACGGTAAAGGTTCCTGTGGTAAGATCAAATGCTACACAGTCGCCAACAAGTGCATCAATCTCTGATTGTGCGTCAAAGTTTGTTGATGTAGTAGCTGCACATGCAAGCTCACTTGTTGATCCAGGCATAAATACCTCAACAACACCGTCAGCGGTTGCTGTCTCAGTAGATTCACCCATTGCGATACCAACAAAAATGTCGGTACCCACTTCTGGATCACCGGATGCAAGCAAGATTACGTATGGGCTGCCATCTGCTGCCATTTTTACTGGCTCACCCGCTTTGATGGTGGCTGATGCACCTGAGCTGGTACGATCTTGTACCTGCCATTGCTCTACGGCACCATTACCCCATTTGCGGATTTTGACATCATTTACTGCCATATAAATTATTTAGATTTGTTAATCATCGCTTTCGCGATCTGTGCAGGATTATGATTCGTCATCTGAGCGGCTCTGCTTTCAGCCCATTTGATGAGCTTCAGCTCGTCGCCAGAATAGTTTTCATGTCCTGTCTTTTTCTGCTTCGGCTTCTGGCCTGTGAATGAAGGTGTTGATGGAGTAGTAGATTTAGATTTCAATGCCTCTTTCAACTCCGTGTTTTCCGCCTCGTACAGGGCAGGGTTAGCGAGAGCTTTCGCCATCTTCAAGTCTTTGAGGACTGCTGAGCGGGAATGTCCACTCTTTTTGATGGTGTTATCGTAGTGATAACGAATGAGCTCTTGCTCACCTGGGTTGTTGGAGAGCTTTTGAACTCCCTCTTCTACTGCGTCTACAACCAACTCGTTTTTATAGCTCTCAAATTTTTCTTCTGCGAGCTTTGCAACGAGTGTTGCAAGACGATCTTCATCAACTTCTTCTTGTTGCGGTTCTTCAGACTTAGCGTCTTTCTTGTATTTGAGCCCCATCTTCTTGTAGTTGTCCCGCTCCTCTTGGAGCTTCTTTACAAGGTTTTGATAGTACTCAACATCTTGAGAACCTTCTTCGGTGTTCAACTCTTGTCCTTGAGCTTCCTCAGTTGGAGCGTCCTGAGTGTTTGTTTCAACTCCTGTTTGTTCTTGTTCCATATATATTTGTTAAACGGATACCTCCGTCAAAAAGTAAAGGCCATGCCTGTAAGCATGACCCTAAGAGTTGAAGCCGCCCGCCAGCTAAACCTCACCTCTAAGGGTAATGATTACAGTGCCTGGCGGGCTATTGAATTGTTATTTGATTTGTGCAAGTTTATTTTTCTTTTGTTTACGGAGCTCTACTGCGTAGAGTACCGCTCTTCCAAACATCAGATCATCTGCAGTAGTCGCTTTCTTGTATATCAGTTCCATTGCATGTCGCGTCATCTCGTTGTCTAACCACTTCTCTAGCTGGTTCTGGTTAACTGCTAGCTCTCTGAATAATGACTGCGTATCTCGTCCTAGCTTATAGTAGCTTTGCTCCAGTTCTTCCAGTGTTACTGCTTTATAGAGATGCTTGAGCAGTTTGTTTAGTAGCCATTTCTTCATCCCTGTGAACATATTTATATTTTAACTGATTGTCTTTTAGGAATTTTCTAAAATTATCTATTTTCTCATTCCCTTGTGTTGTTTCAATCTCTTGACGTGTCCAATACGCACTAACCTCACATTCTAATTCTCCATCTTTATAGACTCCCTCCATTCCTTTCGTTCTATGAAAGTATGCATTACTATTCATTACTTCATCTAATTCATCAAACCATTTTGCTCGCGCTTTCTCAAAAACCTTTTGACATTCTTTATGGAAAGGTAATGTAAGACCTGTGTATAACCCTTTTCCATCAAGAGAATATATTTTATTTTTGTACAAAGATAAATTCTCTACTATTTCTTTTTTACATTCATGACATTTTTGCATATTTTCTTGCATTATTTTTTTAATGATCTTTGTATTCTATATTTCATACAGTTGCAGGTTGCTGTGCTCCAGCTTGCTGCATGATTGACTCCGTTAATCCTGTTCCTGGTGGTTGTTGCGCACCTGCCTGCTGAGCCATTTGCTGTTCTGCAGTAACTTCCTCTGGCAAGAATTTATCTTCCTCTCCTGGGACATAATTCTCAAGCAAGAACCGTCGTGTAACTTCTCGCAGTGCATTTGGATCTTTTCCAATAATAGGGTTACCGATAGCTCGATCATACGCTTCTAGGTTAAGTGCTTTGCGCACTGTCTCACTTTGAGAGAAAAGCATGTCAGCCTCAACCTTGGTGCGATACTTCATCATGCGCATCAGCTTAGGGTTAGCCTCAGCGATTGCCATGTCTTTCTTCTCTTCTTCTTCTAAGAGAGCAAATGCACGCTCTAAAATCTCACCCTCTTCAGTTGGAATATCCTGTGTGAATCTGATCTTTCTATTCATCTTTTTACCATCTACTGTTCTATCAGCTACTAACACTTCTTGGAAACGAAGACGTGAGTTGGTGCTCATCGTGTCCACTGCATCCGCTACAAGCATGTACTGAATGATGCTGTTAAGTCTCAAGTCACCAAACTCCTCCACAAAGAACTTCACCATCTTTCCAAAGAGACCAAGGACACGCATAGCATTTTGCTGCATCGTTGCAATCTCAAACGCTGTCTGTCCACCTTGAGGCGTTGAACCACCCAAGAGTCCTGACCCACCACTATCTGATAGTGATTGCTCAATGTTTTGCACCATGGTAAGTGCAGGGTTCATGTTAGCACCTGACTTGAGCTGCTCAATCTTCGTCTCAGCATTGAATGGTGTAACCTTACCCGGAATGTTGATAGAGCTGTTTACTTGTTCATCACCAAAGAGTACTGCTGGGGGCATTGTTTGGAGCATTGAAGCGTCAATTGCCATGCTGTACACCACATCAATGATACCTTGCTCCGGTGCCATCTTGTCTACTAAGGTCTTGTAGTAAAAACATCGTGAGTTAAACGGCTCAAAGCCGAACTTCACGAATGGATAGCGCTTGTCATAACGCTGCATTGGTCGGTCAGGATCGTCACCAATGAGCACACCGTTAACGAATACAAGCTCCAAGTCTGAAAGTCTGTTGTAGTAAATGACTTCCTCCACCTGGCTATCTTCCATTGCATCGTCACTATCCTCATAGAATAGATCACGCTCATTTGAATAGAAGTAGCGCACGCCAGGTGTTACGTATTGAAAATACTCCTCATGGCCATACTTTACCTGTGCCTCTGAGTAGTCAATGATTTGTCGTTTGATAAGAAATGGCTGTTTTTGGATGTCAGCCTCGTAGAAGTTGCCAATGAAGATGTCTTCAACAGGGATAACTTCATTTTGAAAACCACTATACACTTCATCCTCTATCATCTTTTCAATATAGCTGCCATTTGGTTGGATTTCTTTTTGAATACGCTTCACTCGTGCATAGCGCTCCTCAACGATAACAGCAGGGGAGTACATTGCTGCGACCACGGCCCCGACATGAAACTTCTCATATTGGCTGTCAGTCCATGACCAGTCCATAAGATCACGCATCACCATGCCTGCATCTCTATCCTCCTCAGCGTCTTGGTTCTGTGCTACCACGTTCGGGTACAAAACTGCAGCCGTAATATGGGCTGCTACTGAGATACACTTGTTTCTTGTTATTGGTTTTACAACGTTACTGCGCCATGCATCATCAGGATTGGTCGACTGCTCCGGTACAAAGCTGTTAAAGAGACGCATACAATCATTCGTATATTCAGTCAGGTCTCTGTTATTAAACTCTTCATAGCTCTGGTCCCGTACCGTCTGTGCACGCTGGTAATCATATTTGACCTGTTTGATGCGCTCCTTCACCTCTTCTGGTGGATTATAATCAGCAACTTTGTTCAAGACGCTTTGCTTTTTGCTGTAAATTGGTTCTATGTAGAGTTTCATACCCTGCCTCTCAGTCTATTTTGATGATTGAATGTTGGTGTGTATGCTCGACGCTCCTGTACTTTCGGCTCACTGTAGAGTGCGTAGCGCAAGGCATCTACTGCATGGTCGTTCTCTTTTATCGGTGTCTCGTTCTCGTTCTTATTCGGCTTCTTCTCAGGATAGCTGTACGTCTCAAGCTCTAGGATAAGGTTACGGCATCGCTTATGGATGTGAATGCGCCCCTGCTTAAATAGTGTTCGCACTGCATCGATGCCTTTGACGATATCCTTTGACACATCCTTACAGTTAAATCCTGCTTTCTTAATCTCTTGTATTCTGTCTGGCTCTGCTGGATCAGGGTATATATCAGAGAGTCTGTATTCTTGCTGGAAGTACGTCAGTGAGCTGATAATGTCCTGTGTTGTCTTCTGCTTCTCGTACTTCTCATCCACTATCCAGTAGTGGCTATCCTTGTCTACGCCTATTACTATCGTTGCATACGGATTGGTATAGCCGAAGTCTAATCCACCTATCACCTTTATGTAGCTCTCAGGCACTTCGTCCACTACATGTTTATGTCTATCAAACTCTTTGTACACCAACCCTTCTGTCTTTCTGAAATCTGCCATGTACTCCTGTGCAAACCTGTCCTCTGTCATCTCGGCTCGTGCCTTGTCTATTTCGCTCGGTTCTATAAACGGATTATCATAGCTCGTATAGTGGAATGACGCATAGTCCGGGTCATCCATCGTATACAGCTCATAGAAGTGATTGTAGCCTTTCGGCGTTGATATAAAGAGCGCACTCCCTTTCGTATCTGTCAGTGTCGGTCTCAAAACCTCTTGCCACCCTTCCCAAAAGTTTCGCATCATTGCCACCTCATCGATAACAAGGAAATCAAACTTCTGTCCTCTAAGAGTTTCAATGCTTTCCCAACCTCTTAAAGCTATGCGGCTTGCGCCACCGTCTTGTGTTTTAACAATGATCTCAATTCTACTCTCATTGATTGATTTTGCTGCTGGCATTATCCGTGCCTTGAGCATTGACCAAGCAATATCTCGTGCCTGTTGATACGTTGGTGCAATGTAGGCAATCTGTGTACCATCTTTTGCCACTGCACACCCCAGTATCTCCTCTATAGCTGCCGTTGTCTTACCAAAACGACGACCACAACTTACCACCCTAAACCTATGCTTGTCCGTTGTTATCTTGTACTGTGCTGGTGTTAACTCCATATTTATCTGCTATAGCTGGGATTATTTGTAGCGGCTCTCCACCTGACACTACGTCTACATTCTGCTGTGGCTTTCCGTACACTCGATCAAACAAATCCTTGTAAAACTTATAGTCGCCCTTGCGTGCACTTGCTATCCCTTTTTGGATAATCTGCAACTCCAACTCATCACCTGTTATCTCGTTCTTTTCAGCCAAAGCCTCTATAGCTTTCCTAAACTTTGTCTTGAAGTCTGTTGTACCTTTTGGCCTACCTTTAGGATTGCCTGACTGCCCTGGCTTAAATAGCCATGGTTTTTCTTCTTTTGGTCTTAAATCTGCCATATCATAATTTTACTGCTGTTTGTCCTGTGTAATCCTCCCATCTCTTTATGATCACATCAACGTATTTAGGATCTAGCTCCATCATGTGGCATTTTCTGTTTAGTTTCTCACATGCTATGAGGGTAGAGCCAGAGCCACCGAATAGGTCGAGTACTATGTCATCTTTATTTGTTTGAGGTTGTATTAAATCATGGGATAGTTGAACAGGTTTAGGACAGGTATGTTTTCCCGCTATGTCTTTTTCCCTATCTGTCATTATTTCAAAGAAATCTGTTCTATATCTTTCTTTCAGGCATTTACCCCATACCATTATCGGTTCAACCAACAAAACATAGCTTACTTTTCCAGGTGACAATGAAAACTTTTTAAACCAAACCATTTCTTCTACACTCTCATCTATCCTATACCACATCCTTTTTTGCTTCTGTCCTGTTGTCACTACAATAAAATTGGTTACTTCATTTGCATTTTCAAACCAAGCACGACTAAACTTTTCATATTCCTCATCTGTGACATTATCATCGTGCGAATTGTATTTGAAACCAACCCCATAAGGCGGATCAGTAAACACCATATCAGCCTTCTGCCCATCCATCAGCTTCTCTACATCCTCAATATTCGTGCTATCCCCACACATCAATCTATGCTCTCCTAGCTGGTAAATATCACCGAGCTTACTTGTAGGCTCATCGGGTACGTCTGGCACTTTGTCGTCTCTATCCTCTGGCTCAATGATAAGGTCTGCGTCAAAACCTGTAAGCTCTATATCAAATCCTGCCATGTCAAGCTCTTTTAGCTCCTCTACTACCAGCTCCATATCCCAGTCGCTCTCGTTAAGTTTATTATCAGCCAGTCGGTATGCGTCTGCTTGTTGTTTTGAAAGATCAACCGTCAATGTTGGTACTTCTTTTAGCCCCAAGAGCTTAGCAGCCTCTAGGCGTCCATGCCCCACTATCACCACGTTATCTTTATCAACGACTATTGGCTGGTTGAATCCAAACTCTTGAATACTGTTTTTTATCTGTTCAATCTGCTTTTTTGGATGCTTTTTGGCATTTTTTGGATATGGTATCAATGTATCAACGCTTTGTTTTTCCATACCCTTTACTTTTACGCTTTATTGACTTCTTTTTTCGCTTCGTTGATTTCTTTTTTTTACGCGTCCCAACGACTGCGCTCGGTGCGTAACCGGTTGAAAGTGGCATATTACTTTTTTGTAGGGCAACCCTTCTTGTGTCGTGTCCCTTTAGACCCACAGCACTCTTTTCCTTCTTTTTTAGGTGCCTCACTTTTCTGCCGTGTCTTCACCTTCCAAACACGTTTTCCATTGATTTCTTCAATCATATTAAGCTTTATTGACTTATCAGGCTCGGACAAAGCACCGTCCACAACCTTAAAAAACTGCTGACACAGCTTACATTTCCTCAGCTGCATCTCTTTTGTTTCATGTAAAACCTTAAATCTATGTCCTCTTGCCTCGCATTTCGTTGCCATATTAGATGTGCTTATACTTTATGTCCTCACCATTTCTCTTCTTTCGTGACAACTCATCACGAATATATGCCGCTTCACGAAACGCTTTATTCACATCACTGCTTCTGTGTAGCTCATTCCCCCCATTTGTTTTAAGGTAATGCCCCATGAGCTTGCGGTTGAGCTTCACCTTACCATCTCCTGAGTAGAAGTTGTTGCCCTTCTCTACCCAGCGTTTACCACTATTATCAATATATTCTGCCATAGAGTTTTTTAGTCATTCGGGGGCTTGCCCCGTCGCCCATGCTTGTCAATTATGTTGAAAGCAATAAGCCTTCAGAGAGGACAGGCCTCCGAATAATTAAAAAATCCGACACAAAAGAACCGTCGGATCTGTCAAAGACAAGCATTTCAATCATCAATCCCCTGAACACAAGTGTTTAGAGGCCATGTTTGATATGATCTTACGATCAAAGGATTGATGATGTCTTTATTATAGGTGCTTTTTTATGCCCTGTCAATGGTGAAAGTTATCCACAGCAAATGGTGATTTTAAATTTAACACCGTAAAATCGTGTGTGAAATAGGTTTTACGCTAGGTTAAGCCATTAAATATTTATATTTAACATTTAATATATATCACACAATATATTAT
>JAAOEI010000257.1_pt1 | contig 21361 bp, 23 predicted proteins | sample 7059261 | NCBI WGS metagenome assembly JAAOEI01 (sample SAMN14008812, study PRJNA610033) | viral metagenome | isolation source: viral particles filtered from seawater | place: China: Hangzhou Bay, Yangshan Deep Water Harbour | collected 2017-10-31 | reverse complement strand
GAGCAGTGAACCCGGAGGATGCTGACGGCGACCTGCCGGAGTATCACGGCGAACTGTTTGATGCGTTGGATGAGGACGACCCGGTTGATTTGCGGGCTCTTGTCGAGAACGCCATGTTGTACTTTGATGAGGGCAGCGTGAAGGCGGTGGCCAGGTCGGGTGAGATCATGCGGGAGTCGTTGCTGGCTCGGATTCCGGGTTTGGATTTGGAGGAGCCGGAGGTGCGGGATCTGGTGACGGTGCTGGCGGATGAGTTGTTGCGTCCTACGATCGCAGGGTTGACGTCGTATGGTGTCGATGAGGACACGATTCAGATGGCGGTGGCGGCGACGATGGCGTGTATGTTGTGCATGTTGGAGCCGCGGTGACGTCGGGGGATCGGGCGTGGTTGGGGTTGTTGTTGTATGTGGCGGGGTATGACTGGTGGGCGTGGCGTACTGGGCGGGATACGTTGTCGCAGTCGTATGGGCGGGCGTTGGATTCGCCGGTGCGTCGGTGGCCTACGGTGGTGGGGTGGGCGTATCTTGTTGCTCATCTGACTAGGACTATTCCGGATAGGTATGATCCGTTGCGGCGGATCGGATTGGAGAAGGTATGAAACCGAAGACTCGTGAGGGGTTGTTGTTTGTGTTGTATGGTGCGCTGGCTGGGTTTGCGTTGGGCATGCTCGGGTTGGGTGTGCAGGAGTTGGTGGGGGTGTACGGGTGAGCGGCCCGTATGTGGGGCCTCGTGTGTTGCCGGAGCGGCGTCCGTCGTTTTGGGTTCGTTGGGTGTGCCGTGGGCTTGGTTGGCTGGCGGTGGTGAGTAATGGTTCGTCTACATCCCAGGAGGGAAACTGATATGAATAAGAAGAAGCTAGTGTTGATGGTTGCGGGTGTCGGGTTTGCTGCGTCGGTGTTTGCCGGGTGCGAGTTGGAGCCGGTGGAGGACACGGTGACGGTGGATGTTGGGACTCCGGCGATCGAGGAGAACGTTGACGCTGACGACGACGAGGACCCTCTCCCGACGGAACCGGACGAGGGTATCGGGGACGGCGGCGAGTTGGTGTCGTCGGGTGCGTGGATGCGGATGGCGCTGCATGAGCAGGGGTTTGGGTATCTGTCCGATCAGATCACCGAGGACTTCGCCACCGAATTTATCGAGTTGACGTGCGATGCTCTTTCGGTGGGCACCACCGCAGCGGAGTATCAGTATTTCTTCCTGTCGTTGGTCGATGAGTCTGACTTGATGCTTGATGAAGTCGTGGCGTTGGTTGCTGCGGCAGCGATGACGTACGGTCCCGATTCGGAATGCTGGGCGGACTACGAGCGAGTTACCGCCCTGATTTCTGCCGAGGCGTAATGTCGGATGAGGTGGCGGGCCAGGAGATCCGGGGGGCGTGCTCTCCGGACTCTTGGTCCGCTAACCCGGCCGAGGTTGCTGCCGCTGTTGACTTGTTCTATGAGGACGAGGACGATGAGGTGGTGGCGTTGGCCCGTAGCATTTGTGCTGGTTGCCCGGCCCGGCGTGAGTGTTTAGCCATCGCAATGGCACGCAATGAGAAGTACGGGATGTGGGGTGGACTTACCCCGGCGGAGCGGCAAAGGTTGCGCCGCACTGGAATAGAGCCGTATGATTTCTATGAGGAGGAATCACTGTGAGTAAGAAGATCAAGGGTCGTAAGGCCGTCATCGAGGCAGCAACGCAGGCGGTCATGACTGACCGTAACGCAGATTATGCTCCGCCGGAGGAGAACTTCCGTCGAATTGCGGACCTGTGGAACGTGTATCTGGAGGGGCGCAGCGAGATCACCCCGTACGACACGGCGATCATGATGGTGCTGGTGAAGGTGGCCCGCATTCAGGCGTCTCCGCATCTGGCCGATCATCTGGTCGACATTGCGGGGTACGCCGCATGTGCGGGGGACGTAATGCCTGCGGCGCCGAAGGTTCAGGTTGAGGAACGGGAGCCGGCGGATGAGCAGTTGACGGTGCGGTGGAGTGTGGGGCAGGTGGCTGCCGAGGGTGTGCCTGCGACGTACGAGGGGGCGGAGGGTTTGTACCTGTCGGAAGGTGACGGCGGCACGTTCTACGGTAAAGCCGGGCGCAAGGTTGGTGTGGTGCACACGCAGGGCGCCGTGAAGGCTGGCGTGCTGGTGCTGTCGTGAAGCGCCAGTACCGTGCCGATGATCGGCCGTTCACGATCGAGTCGGATCATCCGACGTTGGGTGATTTGACCGAGCAGTTCCCGTCGGTGCGGTCCGCTGTTGCTCGTGCCCGGTTGCATGAGCGTGAGGGTGCGGACGTTGTGGTGTTGAGCCCGAACGGGTCGCCGGTGTACACGACCGAGGACGGCGTGCTGTGAAACACGACCTGCCCGATTGGAAACTCACGCTCGTGGAGTCGTCGACGGATGTGGACGGGTTTCTCGGGTGGGTTGACGGCGCCGTCGGGATGGTGGCGATCGACACGGAGACGCACGGGTTGGAGTGGACGGAGCGGGATTTCACTCGGCTTGTGACGTTTGCTGATGACCATCAGGGGTGGGCGGTGCCGACCTCGTGGTGGGGTCGCCCGCTGGCGCAGGCGCTCGCTCGGCTGCGAGACAAAGGCAATCCGGTGGCGTTCTGGAACGCCCGGTTCGATATGCACGCCCTGGAGGGCGACGGGTTTCCGGTGCCGCACTGGTCGAACGTGCATGACGGGATGGTGTTGCATCATTTGTTGGCCCCGCACGTTGGTCATTCGTTGAAGGGCGTGTCGGCGGAGCGGTTGGGCCGGTGGGCTACGACCGGGCAGAATCTGTTGAAGGCTCGGATGGCGGAGCGGGGCTGGTCGTGGTCTACGGTGCCGGTCGATGAGCCCGCCTACTGGCAGTACGGTATTCTGGACACGTTGTTGACGCAGCGGCTGGTGCGGGACTTGATCCCGGAGGTTGAGGCCGCCGGTATGTTGGAGGCGTACGAGCGGGAGATGCACGCCTCGGCGGTGATGTACCGGGCGGAGGTGCGAGGCATGCGGGTGGATCACCGGTATGCGGAGGCTACCCGCCGGCGTTGGTTGGCTCGGTCTGTGGAGTTGCGAGATCATCTCGCTGCCCGTGGGGTTACGAACCCGAACTCGAATCAGCAGTTGGAGCGGGTGTTTCGGGATCTCGGGTGGGAGCCTGATGATTTCACGGAGACGGGGCAGGCTGCGTTGGACAAGATCGTGCTTGGTCAGTTGTCTGAGCGGTACCCGGAGATCGCTCCGCAGATCATTGAGTACAAGCGGTTGACGAAGTGGATCGGGGCGTATCTGGAACCGTTCGCTGCGTCGGGTGGCCGGGTGCATCCGTCGATCAACACGTTGCGGGCGAAGACGGGGCGCATGTCTATCACGAACCCGGCGTTGCAGACGTTGCCGTCGAAGGGTAGCGGCGGGGAGATCCGCCGGTGTGTGTTGCCGGAGCCGGGTTGCGAGTTGTGGGCGATTGACTATGACGGGCAGGAGGCTCGGTTGTTTGCGAACTTGAGTCGTGATCCGGGGATGACGGCGGCGTATGAGGCGGGCGATGATTTGTATACGCACGTTGCCCGGATCGTGTGGTCTGATCCTACGATCACGAAGGACGACGCCCGGCGGGGTGTGGCTAAGGTTATTCTGCTGGCGTTCACGTACGGGGCGGGGGTGGATACGTTGGCGGCTGCGTCTGGGATGCCTTCGAGAGACGTTGAGGGTTTCTTGTTGCGTTTGTTTGCCGAGTTCCCGACGGTGCGGGACATGACCGGGGATCACGCCGTTGGAGGCAACTACCCCGGCCGTCCTGCGTTGTTGGCGGAGGAACGGCAGGCCGCTGAGGGTCTTGCGTATGTGCGGACCCGAGGCGGTCGCCGTTTCTCTATGCCGGAGGGCGAGTATTACAAGGCGATCAACGGCCTGATGCAGGGTACGGGTTCGGATGTGTTGAAGGCTGCGATTGTGCGGCTGGATCTGGCCGGGCTTTCTGACTTTATTGTTGTGCCGGTTCATGACGAGGTGGTGTTCTCGATCCCGAAGGGTCAGCATGAGATCGCTGCGGAAGCTGCCCGGTGTTTAGAGGACCGGTCGTGGGAGATCCCCTTGACCGTGGATGTTACCGGCCCGCTTCAACATTGGGGTGAGGCTTACGGCTTTAGGGAGGCCGACGATGACCGATGACCTTGATGTAGTGCGGGACCGTGAGATTGAGGATCGGCTGGCGGAGATTGCTGCGTCGTTGCCGGACGGTGATTTGTTGGAGAAGTGGAAGGCGATCAACTCGCTGTTGGATTATCGGTTGTTGAATGGTGAGGATCTGGTGGCTACGATGCTGGCTGATCTGGTGTTGGAACACATCGCTGATACGGTACGCAACTTGATTCCTCGGGACGAGTTGGATCGGATTATGGACGGGATTGATTTTCGATGATTGAGGTTCACGCTGATCCGCATTCGATGAGGTTGGAGGTTCGGGCGCCGTCTCGTATCGCTGACTTGATCGGGCGTATCCCAGGGTTGAAGGTGGATGCGCAGGCGGGGTGTTGGGCGGGGGCTATTACGCCGCAGGTGATGTTGGCTGTGGCTGACACGCTTGGCCGGTTGGATGGGTTCTCTCCTACCCCGGAGGCGAACTCGTTGATGTCTGGTATTCAGGCGGTGCGGGCGCAGGTTCGTAACGTGAAGCGTGACGGTGCCGAGTCTCCGGATTCCCGGTTGTTTGATTATCAAACGATCGGGGTGTGGATGTTGGTGAACCGTAAACGTGTGCTGCTCGGTGATGAGATGGGTACCGGCAAAACTGTGATGTCGTTGACTGCTGCCCGTCAGGTCGGCGGGCCGGTGCTGGTTGTGTGCCCCAACTCTATGAAACATAGGTGGGCGGATGAGGCTGCGGTGTGGTACCCGGAGGCGGAGGCGTTCGTGGTGCATGGCACAGCTAAGCAGAAAGAGGCGGCGATCGAGGCGGCTCGGGAAACGGACGGGCCGGTTGTTGTTATCGCCAACTGGGAGTCGTTGCGTACCCTGTCTCGGGTCGCAGGGTACGGGTCGCAGAAGCTGTCCGACAAGGAGAAGACGCCGGGTCCGTTGAACGCTATCGACTGGAACGTGGTGATCGCTGATGAGGCGCACCGTGCGAAGGACGCTAACTCGAAACAGACTCGGGCTCTGTGGGCGGTGGCTGGTGGAGCCGAGTACCGGTGGGCGTTGACGGGCACGCCAGTGTTGAACACGCCGGGGGATTTGTGGGCGATCGGTAGGTTCTATGATCCGGCGACGTTCGGGGATTCCAGGCACAAGTGGCACAACCAGTATGTTGCGTACATCGAAACGAACTGGGGGCCGAAAGATATCGGGCTGCGGCAGGACCGTAAGGATCTGTTCGAGGCGTGGTTTGATATGAACTTTGTGCGCCGCACGAAAGATGAGGTGTTGGATCTGCCGCCGATCACGTATCAGACTCGCACCGTAGAGTTGCATCAGAAGCAGCGGACCGCTTACAACAAGATGGTGAACGACCTGATCGTGGCGATCGACGACGGGGTGCTGGTCGCTACCGATCCGCTGGCGTTGCTGATTCGTTTGTCTCAGATAGCGTCCGCCACCCCGGTCGTGTCCCCCGAGGGTGAGGTGTTGGCGTTGGACACGCCGTCGAACAAGATCACGGCGCTGTTTGAGGTGCTGGACGAGTTGGGTGAGGACAAGCCGGTGGCGGTGTTTGCGCAGTCTCGTAAGCTGATCGAGTTGGCGGCGTCCGAGCTGGAACGTAAAGGTATTTCGACGGCGATGGTGACGGGGGCAGTGGACCCGGCGCTGAGAGAAGCGAACGTGCAGCGGTTTCAAAGAGGGAATGCACGTGTAGCTTTGGTGACTCTCGGCGCCGGGTCGGAAGGCATCAATTTGTTTGCTGCCGATACGGCTGTGTTTCTGCAACGCAGTTATAGTTTCGGTCAGTCGTTGCAGGCTGAGGCTCGGGTGCATCGCATCGGGCAGGAGGCGGATAGTGTTACGATCATTGATCTCGTTTCGGAGGGAACGGTTGACGAGGCTGTGATTGCGGCACTACAGTCGAAGGGGGAGATGTCGGAGCAGGTGTTGCGGGATCAGGCCCGGTCGTTGATGAGGAGCAAGGCGTGAGTGGTAAGCGGTGCGAGGATTACACGCCGGAGGAACGGCACAATGACTATATGCGTCACCGTCGGGAGGGCACGCAGCCGTGTGTTGCTGCCCGTGCGGCGTGGGCTAAACGGCAGCGGGCGGTGAGGGCTCGCCTTCGAGGAGGGAACAAGTGACTACAGACCCGAACCTGAAGGTTCAGTTGGATTACACGAACAAGGTTGTGGATGTGCGCCAGTCGGCGTTGCAAGCCTACCTGGGTTGTCCCCGTCGGTTTTATTGGGAGTATGTGGAGGGGTTGGAGCCTGACTATCCGGCGGGCACTCGCCCGTGGGCTACGGTCGATACGGGTACCGCTGTGCATGAGGCGCTCGGGGCATGGTATGACGGGTCGGGTCGTGATCCGTTGGTGGCGTGGCGTGCGTGGGCGGAGGAAACGTTCGACGGTGTCATCCCGGAGGACTGCCCCGAGGACCTCATCGACGTGATGGTTGACGGGCATCTCGATGATCTCGCTCAGGACGGTGCTGACCTCGGGGAGACCACCGTCGAGGTGGAGGTGCCGGTCGTGGGTGAGGTGTCCGGGCTGCGGGACGGGTGGACTGCTCGGGTGCATGGCCGGGTGGATCGCCTGATCGAAACGGATGACGGTATCCGGATCATTGACGACTGGAAGACTGTCGGCCCGCTGTCCGGGGCGCTTACCCACGTGCAGCAGTTGGGCCGGTATGCGGTGATGTTGCGGGCGTCGACGGGGTGGCGTGCGGATCGGGTGCGGATCACGGAGATTCGTAAGGTGAAGCGCACGAAGGGCGGCCCGTTCTATGCTCGTAGCTGGCTGCCGCTCAACGAGGAGGCGTATGCTTCGCATGCGTTGGCGTTGCGGGACACGCTCAACTCGATGCTGTACACCATCGAGTCGGGTTCGTATCTGTACAACGTGACGACTGAGTGCGGATGGAAGTGTCGGGCGCAGGACATTTGTCTCGCCCAACAACACGGAGATGACGTTGAGATGATCGTCGATCTTCACTACCGACCTAAGGGTCAGGAAGGAATGCAATGACAAACAAGCGATGGAGGCTCCTGCTGTTCGGGGAGCCCAAGACCGGGAAGACCTCACTGGCCGAGACGGCCCCGGGGCCACGGCTCATCCTTGACGCTGAGGGCGGAACCGACTGGTTGTCCTCCGAGACTGTACAGTGGGACCCGACTCAGGGTGCCCCGCCGGAGGTTGACGGGGACGTTAGTGTTGTGGTTCATGTTCTCAACTGGGAGATGATTGAGCGGGTGACTCGTTGGTTGCAGAAGGGCGATCATCAGTTTCGTTCCGTGATTCTGGACTCGCTCACCGAGTTGCAGAAGCAAGCGAAGCGGTCGATCACTGACACCGGCATGCAGCTAAAAGATTGGGGTACGCTCTATGATAAGATGGATGCTCCCCTCCGGGATATTCGTGACCTCACGAAACTGCCCGGGTCCCCCGTCGAGGTTGTGATTATCACGGCGCTCGCTAATCACCGAGAGGATCGGGTAGTGCCAGACATCCAGGGCAGTATGGCCCGTTCGCTCGCAGGGCAGATGGACACGATTGCCTATCTGCGTCCGGGCACGATGCGGTCGGATGGCACGGTCGGTCGGGAACTGATCGTGGACGCCCGTCAGGGCATCACGGCCGGCGACCGGACGAAGGTGCTGCGTCGCCAGTTCCACGGGGTTGTGCCTGTGGATCTCGATGAGGACACGGACACGATGACATGGAACATCTCTCAGATGTTGGAGTTGATGAACCGTGATTGAGCCCGTGCAGCTACCGAACGCTATCATCACGGGGTTCGCTGTGAACCAGACGTACGCTACCGGCACCGAAGGTGAACGGCATGCGATTGTCGCATTGACTTTACAGCTAGCTATTTCCGAGGATAGCATTGCGCAGCAGACGTTCATCATGCACAAGGATGATGTTCCGGTGTTGCGCAGCGAACTGAAGAACCCCCCGACCATCGATCCAAACCAAGAATCTCTACCCATTGAGGAGCAACAGTAATGTCCAGTTTCAACTTTGAATCCATTTTCCAAGAGGCAGTGTCGGAGGGTTTCGGCCCGTCCATTGACCTCGCCCCCGGCAAGTACATTGCCGAGATCAAGTCGGCCAACTTTGGTGAGTCGAAGGCTGGCGCACCGAAGGCCGGGTTCATGTTCGTCGCTCAGGACGGTAGCGTCAGCGCCGACGGCGAGGACATGTCGGGCGGTACGATCTGGCTGAACGCCACGTTCTCTGAGAAGGCCGCCGGGTTCGCTGCCCGTGACTGCGCTTCGCTCGGTGTGACGGGTGCGATGCTGAACGCCGACCCGCAGGCTGCGGTGCAGACCACGGTCGGGCAGGTGTGGTCGATCGAGGTGAAGGTGTCGAAGGATGGGCAGTGGACGAACTGCTACCTCGGCAAGAAGCAGGGCGGCGACACCGGTCTGAAGGCTGTGCCTTCTCCGGCTCCGGCCCCTGCCCCGGCCCCGACCGCTGCCGAGTCCTTCGAGAAGGACTTGGACACCGGCGACACCTGGGCCATCTGATCCATTGCCGGTAGGTCCAAGCAGGGGCGTCACCCCTCCTCCCCCCACCGGCGATGAGTGTTCCTGCGGGGCGGGCTTGGAGCCCCGCAGGTTTCGGGCGTGAAGGTAGGCTTCGCTGCACCGGCTACGGCAGGTGCGGGTCACCCGGGTTCGATCCCCGGCACGTCCACTAATCAGTTCGGAGGAGTTCTGATGACTAAACCTGCGGCGGTTGTGCTGCTAGTGTTCATTGCCGTGTTGTACGGTGCGGATGTTTACGTTGATTCGGCGACGGCGTATGCCGTGTGGCCGGGGGACGTTTCCCGTTTGCCTAATGCGGTGACCGGGGCGTTTATGCACGCCGATCAGGCGCATCTGGCAGGCAACGTCGTCGGGGTTGGTATTCTCGGGGGGATTGCCGCTACCCGAGGCGTCGCCTATTTGGGTTCGGTTCTGCTGTCCGGTGTGGTCGGGGGCGGGGCTTTGCTGTGGGCGATCGGGGATTACGGCACCCCGGTTATTGGGGCGTCGGGGGTCGTGTTCGCTCTGCTCGGGGCGTACATTGTGGCGACAGTGCTGACGTTCCCGAACGAATACTGGATCTCGAAGTCGTTGTCGCTGCTGGTTTGCGGCGCTGTCGTCGTGCTCGGGTTGGTGCCTCGGGTCGGGGTTTCGTGGGAAGGGCACTTGTCGGGGCTGATCGCTGGTGTGGTTTGCGCCGCTGTTTATTTTGATGTGAAGAATCTTGAGGAGGGTTCGTGAGCACGTTTCCAGAGTTCGCAACGATTGAGGAGATCAAGGCTCGGATGCCGGTGACGTACGTGTTGTACGCTGCCGGGCATGAGCCGGTGGATCGCAGCGGCAGGGACCTGATGTATCTGACGCCGTGGCGGCAGGACTCTAACCCGAGCCTTGCTTGTTACGCTTCCGACGATGACGGTGTCGTGGATCGGTGGCGGGACATGGCCCGGTCGGAGGGTGGCGACATGCTGGACTTGATCGGCATGTTGGATTCGAGTCGGGAGTCGTTCGCTGACCAGCTGGCGATGGCCCGCACTTTGTATGTTCGGTTCTTGGAGGGCGACTGGGTTGCGCCGGAGCCGTTGCCGTCGGTCGGGTCGTTTGATGTGGACGCTGCTCGGGCCGAGATGGCAGAGTGGGCGGCGCAGGAAGATCCGGGCGAGTTGGAGTCGTGGATGCGGGAGCGGGACGACGCCGTGTCGGCGTTGCCTGCCGGTCTGCTGCGGGACACGTTCCGTGTGTCGTTCGTGGGTGGCGAAGTGAAGGCGCCGTTCTTTGATAAGGACGGCGAGTTCGTGGCGTACAAGTATCGTCGCCCCGGCGAGAAGTTTATGTCTCCGGCGGGTACCCGGGGCATGTGGACCGTGTTCTACGGGGAATGGCTCGATGACGGCGAACGGCCTGTGGTAGTATGTGAGGGAGAACCAGACGTCTGGTCAGGTACCGGCGCCACCCGAGATTACGTGTTCTTGGGGCTACCGTCGGGGGCCGGTACTCGCCCTGAGAAGATGCAGTCCCGGCTCGCTGGACGCCGAGTGTACATTGCGCTCGATGGCGATGAGGCGGGCCGGGACGCATCTACCCTGTGGGCTGATTACCTGCGGGAAGATAACGAGGTGTTTATTGTTCCGGTTCCGGAGGGTCGGGATCTGTCGTCGGTGGCGGACATTCCGGGGCTGCTGGCTCGTGCCCGCAGGTACGAGTCGGAGATGCGTGGGATTGTGGAGATCGGCGGCAGGTACCGTCGGGTGTCTAACAACGGTGACCCGGGGATGGAACTGTCGGACTTTGTGATTGACCCGGTGCGGGTCATGATCGATCAGGACGGCGGCATGTCGTATGAGGTGACGGACGGGGCCAGGGATTTGTTGCTGGTCGCCGGGGACCTCGGATCGAAGAACCAGTTTCGCAAGTGGGCGCATCGGCACGGGCTGGTGTGGTCCGGTAGCGACACGGACGTTGCGGTGCTGGCGTCCCGGTTGAAGGCACGGTCTATGTTTGTGCCGCAGGAATCGGCGTCGGACATTGCCGGGTATCATGACGGGCATATTGTGTGGGACGGCGGGTCGATCGGTGACTCGCCGGTCCGGTATGTGCCGGGTGCGTCGATCGTGAACCTGGACATTCGTGTCACTGAAGGCCGAGGCGATCACCGCCTCATCTACGCTATGCGGGAAATGAACGACCGCAAAGTGGTGGACCCCATTCTGGCTTGGGCGGCGGTCGCCCCCTTCCGGTCACTCCTCCCCCAGTTCCCGGTGTTGAACATCACCGGTGTGTCTGGGTCCGGTAAGACCACAACCGCCCAAGCCATCATTCCTGTGCTGACCGGTTCGCACATCTTTCAAACGTTGACGTCGTCTACGCCGTACGCTGTTGAGTCGCTGGTGAACGCCACTAACGGGTTCCCTGTCGTGTTCGACGAGTACCGTCCGGGGGCTCGTACCGCTACGTTGGAGCGGTTGGAGCAGTTGGCTCGTGACGCCTACGACGGTAACCCGTCAGCGAAGTCGATGGGTGGGGATCGGTGGAACGAGATCGCTTATATTCGTACCGAAGCGCCGATCGTTATTGCCGGTGAACAGTCGATTACGGAAACGTCGCACGCTGAACGTATGATTCTGGTGGACGTTGTACGTCCGAAGGTGCGGGACCCTCGGCATGAGCGGGCGTTGCGGTTCGTGCAGGACGGGGAGGACGGCACGCTGGCGTACTCGTTCTTGTCGTTCGTGTGCCGGTCGATTCTGGAGGACGGCGTTGTGAAGGTGACGCCGTCCGGCCCGGTGGATTTGCCGGATCGTGTCCGATACAACTTGGGTGTGTTGGATTTGGGTTGGCGTATCCTCAACGATTTCCTTGCTATGCGGGGCGCTGCCGGTTTGGACGCCCCCGACTGGTCGGGTGTCGTGGGCACGGTGGAGGCGGCTACGTCTACGAACCCGACGTTGGATGCGTTGGAGTGGGCGTTGGGTGACCGGTTCGCTTCGGAGAACGTGTGGATCGAGGACGACATTCTGTATGTGCAGGTGTCTGGGTTCGTGGCGGACGTGCGCCGTTCGGGTGCGTTCGTGTTGCCCGGCAACAACGGGCGTACGATCAGTAACCTGCTGGTAGCCGAGTACGGCGCCGAACAGACCCGTAAAGCCCCGCCGTTTGGTGGGCAGTACAAGCGTGTGTGGGCTATGCCCGCCGGCAACGTGTTCCCTGACAACGAAGGAGAGTGATATGGGAAGGCTAGAAGAATACTTCAACTTGTTTGATGCGAAACGTCGGGATTGGGACCCGGACGAACCGACCGCTTCGTTTACTCGTAGCGTGTCGGACATCACCGAGTTCGAGTTGCATCACACGGGGGCGTCTGGGCCGTCGTCGTTGACGTTCGCAGCGAAGAAGTCGTGGCTGCTCGGCATTGAACGGTACCATGAGGTCACGAAGTCTTGGTCGGACATCTTCTATCAGGTGTTTGTGTTTGCTGACGGCGAAATCTGGGAAGGTAGGGATCTGCGGCGTGCGTCTACGTCGAAGGCAGCGAACGCTATCACCGTGCATTTGCCCGGCAACAACCCGCAGGTGACGCCAGCGCAGCATGAGGCGTTCGTGAAGGTGGCACGGTGGGCTACGTTCGGTGACCCTGCGAAGGTGCGGGGCCATTCGGACCGGTCCGCTACCGCCTGCCCGGGAGACAACGGGCGGCTAGAGTTGGACGCTATCCGTGCGGCGCTGGCGCATCAACCCGCCCCTGTGCCGGTGCCGAGGATCTGGGAGCCTGACACCACGGATATTGATGCTCTGCGGGACACGGTCGCAGGGCTTGAACTGTCCGTCGGGGTGTTGCGTACCCGGCTCGGTTTGTTGGAAAACCTGGCTCGCACCCCAGTTCAGGACACGGATTCTATCATCGAAGAAATCCGTCGACGTCTGGTAGACTAGCCGTATGATCGTGACTGTCGTATCCGCATGCTGGGCTTGGATTGCCTGCGCCGTGCATCTCGTGTGCTGGCGGAAGCTCCGAGCCGGTAAAGGACAGTTTAGCCACACATGGAGCTATCTGTCGTTGGGTACCGCAGCTTTGACGTTCACCTACGCCACCGCTTACACGTGGCTGGCGTTCGGCAACCCGGACCGTGAAGCATGGTCCGAGATGTTAGCGTACGTAGCCCTCGTAGGGTGGCCTGTTGTCTGGATTCTTCCGGGATGGGCCACCCTGTACGCCTTCAAAGTTCAACGACGACTGGCGGAGGGACATGCGGAATGAGCAACGAATTGTTGGCTGCGATCCTCGGGTCGGGTGTGCTTGGTGCGCTCGGGTCGGGAATCATGGCTGTTGTACGTGCCCGTAACGAGGCGGAGAAAGCAGACGCCCACACGTTGCAGGTGGTGCATAGTGTGTACGACGACACGCTCGAAACAGTAATGAACCGGGTGTCGTTGCTAGAGCAAAGGATTGGGGATCTGGAAACCGCAAACTTGAAGCTACGCAAACGAGTGAACCAGTTAGAGATTTACATTATTCGGGAGGGGTTACCTCTTCCGGAAGAACAGGACTAGCAGATGAGCCCCCGAATCCTTTACTTCGATATTGAAACGTTCCCGCTACTTGCCCACGTGTGGTCCAAGTTTGTGGACGGCCCGGTTGTGTCTATCGAACGGGAGTGGAGTATCGCTTCTATTGCGTGGCAGTGGGAAGGTGAGAAGCGGACGCATGCGATGGATGCCCGTGATAACCCGCACGACGACACCGCTATGGTGGAGAAGATGTGGGATCTGTTTGATGAAGCGGACGTTGTGATCGGTCACAACGCCAACGGGTTCGATATCAAGAAGGTGCAGGGGCGGATGCTGCTGCTCGGCATGTTGCCGCCTTCCCCGTTTCAATCTATCGACACGTTGTCGGTGATTCGTAAACATTTCAAGCTGACATCTAACCGGCTTGGCGATGTGTGTGAGGCTCTCGGGCTCGGAGGTAAGGTGTCTACCGGCGGGTGGGAGTTGTGGGCGGGGTGTCTTGCCGGGGACCCTGCGGCGTGGAACAAGATGGTGCGGTACAACAAGCAGGATGTGGCGTTGCTGCCTGAGTTGTATCACAAGATTCGTCCGTGGATTTCTAATCATCCGGTGTTGCACGCTACCGGCTGCCCGAAGTGTGGCAGTGAACATTCGCATGGTCGTGGGTACACGACAACGAAGGGCGGGGTCACGTATCAGAAGCGTGAGTGTCAAGGATGCGGCGGGTACTTTACGGTGCCGGGTCTCGTGTCGAAGGCCGAGTACAAGGACGTTACTCGGCGATGATTGATGATGAACTGGCGTTCCTGTTGCGGTTGCAAGCGCAGCGTGATTTGAGGACGTCTCCGATCTGGGGGACACGGCGACGGTTCGATTTGTACCGTAGCTATCGCCCCAGAATACTATCCCCTAGCAGAAAGTGGTACACTGGGATTATGGAACAATACAAGGACCTTGCTCAACGAGTCGCTTGGCGTGCAGCCGACGGCTTCCTTACTGCCCTGGTGTTTGACAACATCTTCGGTATTGGTCTTCCCGAGTGGAAGGTCGCTGTTGCTGCGGGTGCGTCGGCGGGTATCAAGCCGCTGATCGCATTCGTGTCGAAGAAAGCGGGGCGTGGCTGAGTGTTTATTGAACGCACTGATCTGGCCCAGTCGGAGTTCGACGGGAACGTCGAGGAGATCGACTGGTCTGCCTACGAGGACGAGGAGCTGGCGTGTGGGGTTGAGAACCCGGAGACTTGTGAGTCTTGCCAGTAGCCTCTGAGAGGAGGCCACGTATCTCTGGTGGAGCCGCCCTTCGGGGCGGCTCTTTCAGTTTCCGAACAGGACTTCGGACAGTGGCCTATCTGCCCGTACGGTGTGTGTTACGCCGTTGGCGTCCGTGTACTCGAACACGCCGAGGATGGGTCGCAGCCCTTCTTCTGCTCGGCGCTTCTTGTTCCACTTACCGTAGTACGGGTTGTCGGGGAACGCAGCGTTCCACGCCGCCTGCGTCTCCATAGACACGTTGCCGTCGTCGCTTAGCGGCGCCCCTACCCGCTGCGCCCATTCGAGCACTTCGTTCTGGGATACTAGGTACCACACCGACTCTAGGTCGTATTCGTCCAACGGTTCGCCGTCGGCCCCGAGGAACTGGTCGTCAGGGTTCTCCTGATTCCACACTACCTTAGTGGCCTTGCTAACATACTTGGCGTCGCTCGGGACGATCAGTCCCCGCTCCGCCGTGTAATCCTCCAACCGGCCTTCCCGGGTAGTGAACTCTCCGGTGTCCGGGTCAATGATGTACCCTTTCTCCTCCTCGTACGCCAACCGTTCGGCTAGTTCAGCTTCTAACGCTTCGGTCGGAAGGCCGACGTTCATAGCAGCAAGGATCTTCTCGCGCAGGGTCAACGACCGTGCCTTCTGACCGGCAGTTGCGGTCTCCGCCCACAAGCCGTGCTCCCGGAACTGCTCCACCGTAGGCAGGTTCGGCAGGTCTTCCAGCATCTTAGCGGTTTCTTCTTTCAATGCGTGCTGGAAGTTGGTTACAGCGCTGTTGCCCACGACCGCAACGTTCATGCCGAGAATGTTAGACAACACGAACGCTTCTTCGCCAAGACCGGCACGGGTGTACGAGTTCTCTTGGTTACCGAACGGACCGAACCCTTCCCCGCCGGAGGCCCGAGTTGCCATCGAGTCGAACGCACCCCAAGCGGGGCCGATCAGCGAATCAGCTAGTTTACGGTACCAGTATTCGTTGCCTGCTTCGTCTAGTTCTCGTTTGGTAAACGGGTCCCGGCCTGTCTGCGCCGAATACAGGGTGTTGGCGAGCGCTTCGGGTCCGCCAGCCACGAGCGCCATCCACGCATCAGCAACGTCTTCGGCTTCCATTCGTCCTGCGAGCATGTCGGGCAGCAGCAGGAACGGTCGGAGCGTTTCTGCGGCTGCACCGAACGGGGTGTCAATGCTTGCAATGAGTCCGGGGGCTAGGCCCATGATGGTGTCGCCTCGGGCGGCGCTGTAATCGGGTTGCAGAATGCCGAGAGCGGTTTCTTCTGCTTGGTTGCTGACCCGGTTTTCTAGCTGTGCGACTCTGCCCGGGTGTTTGATTAGAGCCATCGTCTGAAACGCAGTGTTCTTGCGCATGAACGTGTAGAACCTGTTGAGGCGTTTCGATGCCCGCTCTAGCCCAGTGAGGTCGCCATAGTCGAACAGGGTGGTGCGAACCGAGCGGGCGGCCTGCTGCGGCGACAATCCGTTGTCCAGTTGATGAATGAAGTGAGTGAGCCGGGCGTTGTCTTCGATGGCGTTGCCGAGGCCACGGCTGACTTGCATGAGCGGGTTCTCGGTAGTGATTTTAGACACCCAGCCCGGGTCGTCAATAATGATGTCATCAAAGAACCCGTTGAGGATCTGATGTTTGCGGGCTGCTAGCAGAACGGCGGCATCTCTGCTACCAATAGCTGCTAGTTCATCGGAAATTGACCGACCCGATTTGGCGGCTTTGCGTTTGGCATGCCACAACACTAGCTGCATTCGGGCCGCAGCAGCGTACGTCGTAAAGTCAACGATACCGGCAGCGGCGTTCAACATAAGGTTGCCGACATGGTTACGCATGTGGAACCCGGTGCCTTTATGGACCGGGGAAGTGGCCCACGCACCCCATGTTTTCGACCAGTTCTCCATCCACTGGTTGAGCTTCTTCAACCCTTCGTCGTTGAGCACAAGGCCTCGCATGTTGCTCATTTCTTCGCTGATTTCCCGAGGCATCCAATAGGTGCCTCCGGGGGTAACGAACGGGGCGTAACCTTTGCGGCGCAACGCTTTAGCTTCAGCGGAAGCGACCGTCTGTTCGGGGATCGCCAACGGCAGACCTTCGTGGAGTTCTCTGGTCAGCCCGTCCATCATGTCAACTAGCGTCGCTGCCTGATACGCAGATTTGCCTCGGGTAGCGAACGCTGTGAGCACATCTTCCTCAAAGATGTTCACCCCGTCGGGGATCTCCGGGTAATGGGATCGCAGCAGGTCGTTCACTTCGGAGGTGGTGCGGCCCTTGAACTTCTCTGAGCGGGGTTCGTGGTAGCGAAGTTCTCCCCGCTGGGCGCCGTCGGGAACGAACCCGAACTCTAAGGCGGCATCCGAGTTGTTCTTGAAGAACTCTGTTCCTTCGGCGGTGGCCTGCCGAGGGAAGTAGCCTGCCATCGGGGTTTGTAGCCCGGCAGCCTCAGAGACCCTAGTGATCTCGTCCCGCATTTTCACAGCCTGCTCGACGTGCTTAGCTACCAGCGGAAGGTCACGGGACCGTAGGGAAGCAGCAACAAACGCAGCCTGCGTGGCGTCGTCGGTGCCGTTCCGCAATCCGCCTTCGAGCGCTTCCCGAACTTCCAAGTCCACCTGCCGCTGCGCTTCTTTCAACGACTTGGTATTGAACTTCATCTTCCACTCTCGTGCAGCGGTCTTGCCGCTTCGCACTAGCTGGGAAGAAATGTCTTCCAACGCTATATCTCCGGCGCCTTGAGTAGCGACCCGAATGTCATCGACGAGGTTAGCGACTCGGGTTCCCAGAATACGGGAGATCGAGGCTCTAGGAGCGAAATGTTCCAACACTCCGATCGGAATGTCTTGAATCCCCCGTCGACCCAGCGTTCCCTCCGGCACCCGAGGAACGTCAAACTGGTCGGCTACCTGCCGGATGCCGGGTCCTTGCAGCGGCGGTAGCAGCCCGCTAGTCGTCATGTCGTCAACGCCCAAGTACCGGCGTCCGAACACGGGACGAGAGTAGTTGTACACCTGATCCAGTACGGGAATAGGTATCTTAGACCCTGCGACGGACACGACGGTTTGCGGGGTTTGGATAGCGTCAAACTGGGCAGCCCCTTTGCGCAGGGTGCTTTGTTTGCCGGTAATCTGGTACGTTTCGCTGATGCCGTCAATCATGTGTTGCATGACGCGGTCCTGAAACTCTTGAGGCATAGCCCGCAGCCCGTTCCTAGCCACGAGTTGTTTAGCGCCGCGTCCCCCTATCGCCTCAACAGCTTCCAGACCGGCACGAGCCAGCGTGGGGGTTCCTAACGTGAGATAGGTGGTGGGGTCTGTGATAGCGAGCCCGATGGTATCTATCGCACCTATACCGTAGTTGTACAGGTGGTCCCAAAACCCGGAGGCGTCGTCAATTTCGCCGGTGTTCGGGTCCAGCCCGAGCATTTCTCGAAAGTTGATTGCCCCGTCGCCGTCCTGATCGACCAGATCCACATATTCCTGTCGTTGTTCCCGACCCAGCGCCCCGTCTTTTACGGCCTTGAAAAAGTCATCAACCCGGTTCTGTTCGTCGGCCTGCATCAGCGCAAACCCCATAGTGAACCCTTCGCTGAGATCCCCCAAATACTCTAGGGTGTCTCCCAAGACGGGAAGGTTGAGAACCGTGTTCATGGTGCGTTGGAACAGGCTGGGGCTGAACTCGGAGGTGTCCACGTTTTGCAGCCCGTAGGCTGCCCGGTCAACGGTCACCCCGGCTTGTTCGATCATGTACAGGTTCTGCGCTACATAGTTGCGCAGCTCCTTATCTCCGGTTTGTCCGGCGTAGTAGCTTAGTTTCCCGAGGTTGGCAAGCACTTCGGGCGTGACTTTAGATGATTCAAATTGCCCAGTGGTTTGATCGTATGCCGCCGCTAGGGATTTAGCGCTTTGGTCCAGTTCCGCTGCTTTAGCTTCTACTCGTTGCCGCAACGTTAGCGGCTGGGACGTATCCGCAGTCGGAGCAGTTGCGGTAGTTGTCGTTGTAGAGGTTACTGATCGGCTGGGTTCCGACGATTCTTCTTGCTCTTTCAGCAGGTCTATGAGGCTGCTCACTGGAACCCGTACTTCTTCATCAGCATGTCAGCTTCGCTAAACACCGGGCTTTCGTCTTCTTTAGTGACGGACCCCCGCCCCCGAGGCACCCGGCGGGATGAGAATTGTGGAACCTCGGAGGTTGAACGCCAAGCCGCCGCCATGTAGGCGTTGTACTCGTGGGCGGAAAGTTCAATTACGCCGTTAGCGATACTATCGGCGGCTGTGCGAGGGACCCCGTCTTGGATCAAGTACGTCCTCATGCGAGTGCGGGCGTCTTCAGTGTCTACGCCGGTCATAGCCAGCTCCCGAGCATAATCTTTCAGATCATTGTAATCTGCCAGATTTGTTTCGGAGAATGTAACCATCGCCGGGTTATTCAGCGAAATCATAGCTTCACGTTCTTCGGAGTTAGGGTCTAATTCTGGAAACGTGAAAGCCCTCGGGCCGTGAAGCGAGGTGTCTCGGTTTCGATAAATGTTTCCCTTCTGGAACTTCTCAGTTGCTGTGGCTCCCGTAAGCGGGTGGATTCCCATGCCCGGACGGTACACCGGAAGCCCCCCGTACGGATCTTCTTCCGTTTCTCCGTACGCCGCTGTCGTGTTGTACGCATACGAACCGGCCCGTGCCGCCTCAATAGCATTCATGTATTCGTCCAACGCAAACTGGCTGGCGTCAACCACGCCCTGCTGAGCGTTCATCCAATCGTCGTTGTATTCGCCTTCACGGCCCCGACCCGCCTCAAAGATCGCCCGCTGCGCTTCCGCATACAGCGAACCAGCCTCCGAAGGGGCGTTCGTGCGGGCGGACAGGTCAGCGAGCGCTTCCGGCGGGATGTCTACCGGGTCGGCGGCCATCGCAGCTTGCGCAGCGGCAGCGTAATCGTACTGGGGTTGTACGGTGGTTTCCAAGATTTCGCCGCTGCGTGCGGTGCGGTTAGCGAGCGCCCGAACAATGTCCCGACGTTCACCTTCGCTCATGTTGCGATCAAGCTCAGCCATTATCAATCTCGTTCTTGGGGCATTACCTGTTACCGGTAGTTAGACATTACGATACCACCGGCGGTCTTCTTAGTGGTAGTGGTAGTGGGAGTTTTATTAGAAGTTTTAGTAGAAGTTTTAGTAGGAGCAGCGGGTGTTGGTGGACTCGAATATGTGCTGGGTTGCGTGGGCGCCGGGCTAGTAGATGCGGCGCCAGTAGCGATCTCATTCGCCGCCGCCTCCGCCGCCATTTGCAAACGCATAGCCGCCGCCTCACGAGACAGCCCCGACCGCTGCTGCCCCAACCGGCGCATCAATTCCTCCTGCGCCCGCTGAGCCGTGTACTGCTCCTGCTCCAAATCAAACCCGATACGTTCCCGAGTCTTCGCTTCACGATTCAAACGAGTCCCGGACCGGAACAAGCCCCGGTTCTCAAAATCCAGCTGATGCCCCTCGATCGCTCGTTCCGTGGCACGAGCGTACGCCTCGCTGCGACGGCGAGCATCCTCTTGAAACAGCGCCTGCCGCAACGCAATCTCATCGTCGATCTCTGACCCTGCGAGGCCCTGAGCTTGAAGGAACGCAGCATACGCAGGGTTCTTTGATGCCGTAGACGCGTCCCGTGCATCGCCCACCCGGTCCAACAGGTTCTCACGAAGCGACAACCCCGTGGTCGGATCTACCTTGTTTAGTTCCGTGTTGATACGCCCCATCAAAATGTTGATGTGGTCGGGGAGTAGCTGATCCGACAGGCCGAGGTTGCCGTCGGCGTAGCCTTTCACAATACCGGCGTTGACTAGCGCCTGCGACGCCTGCTGAATAGAGGCGTTTGCGGGGGCGAGCCCAAGCAGACGGGCGATCATCGTGAACGCTTCGCCTCGGCTAATCGTTTGAGTCGTGCCGAACTGTCCGGCGCCTACACCGTTCGTGACACCCAAGTCTGCTAGCGTTGACGCTGCACCGTCGTAGGTTCCGGCGTCAGCGAACGTCCCCGTCGAGGACGGGGAGGTGATGCCGATGGTTTGGTACAGGGCTTGGGCGAAGTCGCCTCGGGTTGCCATTGGTCAGTCCTGTTCGTCTGCTGCTCGCCGTTCGGTGAGTTCGATTTGCATAGCGATGATCGCTATTTGGGTTTGGATCGGTTCGGGTGCTGCTTTCACTGCCTCTAGCAGTTGTTCATCTGTGAAAGAAATAGGAGCCGGTTCATTCATGCCCTAAGCTTATCACACCGTTACGGGGTTTCTAGCGCCTCTACTCGGGCAGCTAGTTCTTGAATTGCTTTAGTCAACACCGGGATTAGTTCCGTCGGGCGCAACGCTTCACGGGGCGGGGTGGGTTTGCTGTCCGGCATTCCTGGTTCTGCTGGCTTGCCGGGGGCGCTGATCCACAGCCCACGGTTAGCGGCTTCTGGCCCGAGAGCCGCAGCGACTTCTTGCGCCACGAACCCGTGATGTTTGCGAGTGCCGACGTATCCTCCTCGGTCGTTCCATTTGTAATGCACGGGGCGCAGTTGCAGAACGAAATCTAGTCCGAGGTCGAGGTCGGTGACTTCTCGTTTGTCTCTAGCGTCGGAGGTGTTGATGCTGCCGTCTACGGCCCATACGTCTACCCAACGGTACGAGTTGTCTCCGAGGTTTTTGGTGTTGTCGTTGCCGGGGATAACGTCGGTTGAGCGGATAGCTAGGCCGGTTGATCCGTTCCACACGAGCCCGAGGAAAGAGGAGCCGGAGTTGCGGAACATGCCGGTGTTGGTGTCTGAGCTAAACGAGTATGCGGGAGCGGACGCCGAGCCGTCCGTGTTGCGGAACGGTTCGGTTGAGATGTGTGCGGTTGTGCCAACACGGAACCGCACCGACCCGCCCGCCGTGAACCCGATCTGGTCCGTGCCGTACCGGTACATACC
>JAAOEI010000256.1_pt1 | contig 21385 bp, 25 predicted proteins | sample 7059261 | NCBI WGS metagenome assembly JAAOEI01 (sample SAMN14008812, study PRJNA610033) | viral metagenome | isolation source: viral particles filtered from seawater | place: China: Hangzhou Bay, Yangshan Deep Water Harbour | collected 2017-10-31 | reverse complement strand
TGCTCGCGGACGAACATGACGTCGTCGTACCGTTCGGCGGCAGTCTTCTGAGACCCGTCCACAATGAACTTCCGCAGGGCGCGCCTCTTCTCCGGGGGGAGGTGGTCGGCGTCGCCGATCTCCCGAATGACGTCCACGGTCATCTGCGGGACTCGCTGCTCGGAGTACTTTTCCTTGCTGACGTCGTAAGCCTTGCTGCCAGTGCGGGCCCAGTTGCGACCCATCTTCTTGTACGGCTCCGCCAGGTACTTGCGATAGTATCTTGCGGCCATCTCGACCTTGTCTTCGGTGGGGGCCTGCGGGTCCTTCTTGGCCGGCTTCTTCGGTGGATCGAGGCGCTGCGCCGCAAACCCAAAGGCCTCCGTCGCGCTGGCTTCCGGGTTGTGTTGCATGTATGCGGTGGCGTTGGCCAGCCCGCGAACCCAGCGGTCCCGAAGCACCTGGTCCGGCACCTCCATCCAGTTCTCGCCGGCCTTGACCATGGCCGCGGCCTCCAACCGCTTCTGCGTGGCCGTGAACTGCTCACGCGCCGCGGGCGGCATGAGCTTCGGGTCCACCTTGCCATCCTTGTCGCGATACTCGACATCACCACCCACGCCCTCGCTTTTGAGCGTAAGGAACATTTTTTCGCGATCCTTGGCCACGCCCTTGATCGCGGCGTCCAAGTCCTTACCCTGCTGCTTGGTCAGCCCGCGGGGGAGGTTCTTAGTCAGCCGGTTGCCCAGCAGCCGGTCGCGCTGCAGGCGGTACATGCGGTCCTGGTGCTTCTTGTTCTGGTCGTCGAGTCGCTTCTGCCGCTCTCGCTCCAGCCCCACGTCCTCGATCTGGGTCTCCAGAAGCGCCGTGCGCCCGCGGAGGTTGGCGCTCTCCAGCTCGCGCCGGGCCTGGTTCTCCTCCTCCAGGTCGCGCCGCTCAAACTCGGACTCGATCACAGCGCGGGCGATCTCCGGGGTCATGCCCTTATTGAGCTGCATGAGTTCCTGGGTTGCCGCTTCGACATGAGCCTCGCGGTTGTACACCATGGTGTCCTCACGGACGGCCATGCCCTCAACCTCGCCCGGGCTCACACCGGCAGCGTCGAGAACGGCGTGGTGTCGTGCGACCTCCTGGTCCATGGGGTCGTCGCGGTGAAACTCGGGGTGGGCGCGCTCGGCGCCCGGGGCGGTTTTGCCCTCGGCCACACTGCCGTCGGTGCCCAGCACCGTGAAGTCGGTCTGGCCGGATCCCGCGGTGCCCGTCGTGCCGCCAATGGCGGCGGGAGCAATCTTCGGCGCCAGCGCATTGCGCCGGTCCTGCTTGCCGATCTCAAACTCCTCCGCGCGCCGCGCAGCATCTTCGCGGTCGAATCCAAGGCGCTCGCCGGCCTGAGCGATACGCTGACCCTCCAGGGACTCGGACGCCAGGTTGCGGCGGGACGTTTCGGCGATCCGAGCGTCCTCGTCGGTGGACACCCGTGCCTCGCGCAGTTTTTCGAAGCTCAGCCCCTCCTTGAACTGACGGGCCTGCTCGGCCATGCTCCGATCCCGCGCGTCGCGGTCTGCGTAGTCGCCAAGGGCTGCCGCGGCGTCACGGGCGCCCTGAGCGCTAATCCCCAGCGCCTGCGCCATGCGGTCACGTCGTCGTCGAAGTTTGGCCAGTCGGCCCGCTGCTCCAGCCATTGATTAGCCCCACGAGGGAACGAGGTAGTTGTTCCCGTTGGTGTCGGTGTAAAGGGCGTACCCGGGAATGTGGTCTCCGTTGGGCAGATTGCCGGGAACCTGAACCCACCCAGCCTCCGGGCTGTCCGCCATCTCGTACCCCATCATTTCGGCATAGGTGCCCGCCGCCGCACCGCCAGACTCCATCAGTTCCTCGTTGGACAGGTCTTCCGGGATCAACTCCTCGTCAAACGGCAACCCAGAGTCGAGGAACCCGCCACCCTCGGCACTGCCCTCTCCAAGTCCCTCAAGGTACGACATGAGCGCAGCGTTGATCATCTCCTGGTTGGAGGCGCGGCGCTCGCCCAGCGTCATCTGGCTGGCGAGCCCGAGGCGCTGCAGCTGCTCCTGCCGGGCGCCCTCGCGGAGGTCCATGATCTGCCGGTTGGCATCCTGGCCCAGGCGGGACACCACCTGCTGGCCGAGGTTGCCCACCGCGCCGGACTGGCCAAACCCTGACCCGCCCAGCTGCGCCATAAGGTCGCCGAGCCCGCGGCCCATCTGCCCCTGCAGCATCTCGTTGATCTGGGCCTCTTCGGCCTGCGTGTCCCGCGTGCCGCCCATAAGCATCCCAAGCGCCCGCTGCAGCATGGCGTTGGACACGTCGTACGGGAAGTCCCCCTCCATGGGCTGAGCCATGGACTGGTCGGCGGTGGGAAGCTCGGCGGTGGACGTGCCTGCGCCGCCCCCGCCACCGTAGCTGTCACCGGCCTCTGCGGTCACCGGAGCGTTGACGTCGATCAGCTCCTCTTCGTACGGAACCTCGTCGTAGCCGATATTGGTGCCATCCGGGTCCTGGTCGTCGGGGATACCGTCTCCGTCCCAGTCGCCGTTATACCCAGCGCCCTCGGCACCTGGGTCAACCAGGCTGGGGTCCACGTCCGTCACCGCGCCGCCCAGGCCGTACATATCACTGGTCTGCCATGGGTTGGTAGTGGTGGCGCCGCCGGTGTTGGTGGGGTCAGTGATTGGGTCGCTGTCTGGCAGACCTCCCGGGTCAGGGAGCGAGTTTCCGCCAGCCTGAAGGCCAGAGCCAAAGTCGAAGGTGTCTTCTGCGCCCAGCTTGCTGCCGGCCGCCAGAAGCTCGTCCTCTTCGTCCCGGTTGGGGTCGTACAGGGAGGCGCCGACCGTACGGATGCGCCCGCCGGACGAGACCGGGTCGGAGACGCTCGTCGGGGAGCGGTATGAACGGAAGGTCATTGCCATAGTGGTCTCTCTCGGCCGCTACGCGGTCATTCGTCCCAGTAAAGCACTGCGTAGCAGCGGTAGATTGTACCAGCCCCAGCCACGGCGGTAAACCGCACAGACACCAGTCCGTCGTTGTGGGCGGTCCCGCCCTGGGCCGCCACGCTGGGTACGTTGCCCTGGTCGAGCCCCTGGGCGCTGTCTGAGCCGTTGCCGGCGATCGTCTTGCCCCCCATGGTGGCCGCCGCCTCCTCGTCGTAGATGTCGAGGGTCACGTTGCCCGTGCCGCTGGTGCAGAGGTTGAGGTCGTAGGTGTTGAGGTTCCGGCCGCCCGGGGGGACGAACCGGTTATAGCCCTCGGTGGAGCTGGTGACGGCCGCCGCGACAGAGGTCACGCCAGCACCGAGGAGGTCCACCACGTCGATACGCCAGCGCTTGGCGTTCTGCGTGGAAAGGTCCGACACGTAGGTGGCGAAGTTGGTGAAGAAGGTGTTGAGCTGGGTGTGGATGTCGGTGTCGCCGCCCTTGAACTGGGGCGGGGTCGGGCGCGACGTGATGGTCCGCATGCAGTTGTGCCGGCAGTGCAGCAGCACATAGCAGTCGTCGATACCGTCCGACAGCAGCGTGGACCCGGCGTCCGCGTTGATTGTGAACGTAAGATTTACACCATCTACCACGTTCACGGCCTGTGCGCGCTCGTCCAGCGTGTAGTAGCTAGTGTCGCCACCGTCCACCGAGGCCAGGGTCATGGTCTCCCAGTCTGAGTTGCTGCACGTGAGTGTGCCGGTCTGGTCGTCAGAGGCCCCGCGCATGAACGCTTGGGCCCCGGTGATCTCAAACTTGAACGGGGGGTTCAGGGTGAAGAAGTTCTTGCCCGTGTTGCTGTTGCTGAGCGCGCCGAACGGGAGCTTGATCGTAAAGTGGTTCCACGACCGGTCGTACAGATCGTCAGCCGCCTGCATGAGCGCGCGCACGTTGTCATTGAGCAGCCAGTTAGGCAGCGTCGCAGACGACTGTGCGTCGTGGGGCACGTTAACGTCAGTCACGGTGTCACTGCCTCCGAGGGCTGGTCTTCAGTTCCAGGACCACCTGCACAAACGCGCCGGTGGCGTTGTCGTTGGTCACGCGGATTCGGTACCAGACACCTTTGCGAAGGAAGGTGCGGTCGGCACGGTCGCCGCCGGGGTCCTTGTCCTCGTCGGTCTGCTCCTCAAACGTCGCCGACGTGGTCTGGGTGAGCGTGACGGTGTCGGGGCCCAGGTACTCGGGCGCCGTGCCCCGGTCGGCATCTTTGCGGGTGTCGCCGGCAATGGGCTCCAGGAAGGCGGCAATCTCTTGGCTGGCCGTGGTGGTGTGGGTGATCAGATGCCACGACACCAACTGCATGTCGTCGGGTAGCTTGAACTCCGTCACCCGGGCCGCCAGTGCCGTCGACGAGTCCACGTTGCCAGCGAACTCCAGGCGCATGTTGGCGCGCCCAGCAGAGTTCTCGGTCTCGATATTGGACACCTCGTCGTCGAAGTTGGTGTTGACGTCGGCGGCGGAGATGGTGCCGGTGAGTGTAACGAGTGCCATGCCCTACCTCGGTCGCCTTCGGCCAATGCCCGCGTCGGCCAGGGAGATAGTGTCACCGATACGGGACAGCGGCCCGCGCGCGCCCACCTCCAGGTAGAGGTCGTCGCTGCGCTCCTTGCACTGCACCCGCACGCCCACTAGTTCTGACTCAGTCCCGGCGGTGCCCCACGCATCCGTTCCTTCGACGGGAGCAGACTGAGGTACGCTACCGGTCTTCCCAGTCCCTCGCACAGAGACAACCGCGGTCGCGGGTGCGTCCGTAGCGACATGCACCTCGCGCAGGGTAGTGGACTGGGCAGGCTGGACGCGGAGTCGTCCCACCAGTACCCCGTCCACGGTGCCACTCCCAGTATCATGGTTTCCGGCTGGCCGCAGCACGTACAGGTCCGTGAGGAGCATTTCCCGTCCAAACTGATCCTCCAGTACACCACGCACCTTGAAGCCCGTGGTCTTGCTATAGGTCCACCAACTGCGGCTGCCGCTCGCGTCGTCGAACACGCACGCAGCCTCGGGGGTCTCCGCTGCCACAATGGGCCCACGGTAGCCAGGCAGTGCCCGTGCCTCCGCGCCGAAGTTGCCGCTGTGTATCCGCGGTCCCACCGTCATGGGCCCGACCGGGTCCGACAGAAACACCTCGGTGCCCGCCGGTACGTCGATAAGCCTGAGGCCTCGCTCCGTCAGCCCCCACAGCCGCCCACGCGACAGGCACGTGGCATGGCGGGACGGGGTTCGATAGTCGTTCACCCGCTCCCAGGTACCAAGCACCTGGTAGCCCGCCGTGGCTGCGTAGTAGGACAGCCGCCACACGCCGTCGTCGCAGCAGAGATACAGGTCGCCGCGCTCGCTGACGTGCATGGACTGCACGTACCCGCCCGGGGGGTTCTGGGCGTTGATCGGGTTGAACGCTCGGGGCCGAAGGGGGTCCGAGATATAGAGCGCGGTGCCGTCAGAGATGACTGCTCGACCCGCCCATCCCACCGAAATACCGCGAGGAATCGCCAGGCCCACCGCGTCCGGGTCGTACAGGGACTGCTCGGTCGCGCGCCACAGCGGCCCGCCCAGGTACCCGTGGTGGGTGGGGAAGCCGGGGCCGGTGACCAAGATCTCATTGCCCACAATGGACAGGCTGGCGTCGAGCACCGTGCTGGAGCCATAGGGGACGCCGACGTGCTGGATCTCGTTGAAGTCGTCGTCGTAGATCGTAATGTCGACGGTCACGGTCAAGGTGTTCTGGCGGGACACAATGTAGTGCCACACCTCGCCGGTGACGTCGCTGCGCACCGTCTTGCCCCACAGGAACTCCTGCGACCCAGAGCGAGCGTGAACCTCGCGCAGCCCCGGGCGCACCGCCATCTCACCGCTGGACAGCGGCAGGATGTTCCGTCGTGCCCACCCGGTAATGACGCGGCTGTACTCGCTGTACTCCGCGGTGCTGCGAGGTCCCATGCCCATTAGAAGTCCACCCGGACGACGCTCAGGTCGACCTCGTACGGGGTCAGGTTGGGAGTGCCGGTGTCAACCTCGACGTAGATCGTGACCTCGTCAAGCGCGGCCGCGGAGACAATGCAGGTGAAGCTCGCGGAACCGATACCGCTGGCGCCGGTGGTGTTGATCTTCCGGATGGTGCCGCACTCCGACCTCTCAACGCCATCCAGGCGCGCGTGGAACTGGTACTCTGCGGTGGCGTCCGAGTAGAACGAGGCCGAGAAGTCCAGCTTCCAGTCCGCGGCGTAGTTGGGCAGCGTGACCTTGTCGTTGGAGTAGTCGCCGTCGACGCAGTTTTCGGGGAAGTCACCCTCCCACACCGTGAACAGCGCGGGCGTGCTGGAGACGGCCTGCGTGGTGGCCGTGTTGTCGTCGGTGTACAGGCCGCCATAGCACGAGCCGGACACGAATCCGTCGCGGAGGTCCTGGGGCGAGATGGCCGCCGAGGTGTTGTCGGCGAACAGCGTCAGCAGCGCCGAGCGGCTGCGGTCGGTGTCCTGGGCCAGCGCAAACAGCGGGACCAGCACCACCAGAGCGCAGACTAGTTTCTGAAGGTGCGTCACTGGAATCCTCCGTCAAATCCCTCGTCGAAGGAAGCACCGGAGTGGGTGCCCTCGACGTAGCAGCAGTCGCCAACCTTGGCGTCCTGGTCGTTCACGGTGTTGAGGTCGCCCACAAAGTGGCTGGAGGCCAACAGGTTGCCGTCCGACCCCGACAGCAACTCTACCACATTCACTCCCACCGCGGCAGAGGCTGCGCAGCTGGAGAACCGGCAGCGGGTCAGCTTGGCGTAGGTCAAACGGGCCTCGCGGGTGGCGCCCAGGAGGATTGTCACGTCGTGCAGGACGGCGTCCGTCACGCCCAGCGGGTTGGCGGTGTCAACCTCGCCCAGGGCTACGGTGTCACGCGCCGTGCCGGCGCTATCCCGAATGCGGACGTGGTCCATGTGCAGGCGGGAGATGGCTGCGTCGAGCCGGAATACCACGTTTCCGCCGGACGAGGGCATCCCGTTGATATCCACGGTCAGGTTGCGGACGGTGGTGTCGTCCTTCGTCAGCTTGAACACCACCGTGCTGGCGGTCCGGGTGCGGATGGTGTACCCGCCGCCGTCCAGGGTCAGGCCTTCGGCGCCGAGTGTAATCGGTCCGCGCTCCAGGTAGATGTCGTCGCCCAAGACGATCGTCGTAGGACGGGCGCGGTAGATGGCGTTAGCCACGGCCAGGCGAAGCTGGTCCTCGGTGTACACCACGCCCCGCCCGACGCGGTCGTGGATGCCCTGTTCGTACTGCGGGCGGCCACTGTCCTCCTGCGGGGTAAGCTCGTAGCCGCTCCACAGCTCGGACATTAGCTGATAACCTTTCGGTGGATGATCATGTCACGGCCCTGTGGGTCCCAGTGCCAGCGCAGCCACTGGGTGTACCAGTCCTTGCGCCCCGGGAACCGGCGGGTCTTGGGGGTGTTGATCCGAGCGAGGCAGGCGCGGGCCAGCTCCTCCTCTCGCTCCTTGAGCGCCACGATCCGGCGCTGGTCCTTGATCGACATTGTCAGCGCCGCCCGCCAGCACACCCAGTCCTCAAAGGCGTCCCAGGACGTCAGCTCCGAGTTGGTGTTGGGGTGCTGCAGCAGGTAGTCCGAGTCGTTCCCGGAGGCCGCGTTCCACTCGGGCGTGGGCGCGTACTGCACGGTGATCACTCGGGCCTGGTCGTCCTGGTACTCCCGGTCGATCATGCGCTCCGGGTAGAGCGAGTAGTAGCGGTTAGAAACGAGGAGGTTGCACGAGCGCACGTGCGCCGGGTCCAGGGAGTCCAGGGACAGCACGCCGCTCGTCGTCGTGGTGCCCGAGTGCTCCTCCAGGAACTGGGTGCCGCCCTGCGTGTTGTAGAGGTGGTAGCAGTACGACAGCGCGTTCTGCAGGTGCCGCTTGGTCTCGGCGTGGGTGCTGTCGCTGACGTCCCACCGCTCCTGACCGGAGTCGTCCAGCAGGTCGTCACGAGTGCGGGTGACTGCTTCTGAAACCAGCATCTAGGCCCCCGTCTCCCCGGTGGGCGCCAGCCCGCCGACCGAGCGGATGCGGTTCTTGACGCGGTGCCGGCCGAACTCGTGCATCTCGCCCTTGAGGTCCTCGGCCTCCTGCACCTGCGCGGCCATGCGTCGCGCGTGCTGGGCGGCGTTGTCCTCGGCGACGCTCGCGCCGACGTGACGTCGACGGTTGCGCCAGACGTCGTGGGTGGTCCAGTAGGCGCTGACCTGGCAGATCTCCATTTCAACGTCCTGGATGGTGGTGACCCCGTGCGACCCGTGGGTCTTGAGGTACATGGGCACCAGCTCGATCATGGGCGCCCGGCCCTCGTCGCCGCGGAACGAGCGCTTGATCTTGCACACCAGCGCCCGACGCCCGCGCCGGAAACGGTGGCCTAGCTCGCGCTGACAGATACGCTGCGTGGTCGCAGCAGAAGTCGGGGGGAACATAACACCTCTAGTTGGACGGGAGCGCAGAGTCGAACTGCTCAGCCGGGGCCACAACCCAGCTTGATCACCAGACCTACTCCCGCATAGCCCGAGGGCCCCGAAGGACCCCCGGAGGGCGTTACGCAGTAATGCCCGACAGCTGCCCGGTGCCGTTCCGGCGCGTGCAGCGGAGGTTGAACGCACCCCAGCGCTGAACGTCGTACTCGAAGTTCGCGTCGGAGATGTTGACGTGCCGCAGTCCACCACCCGTCTGGGCGCCGACCGGACCACCGTCCATGTCGTCACCGAAGTCCTTGAAGACGTGGAGCTTCACGTCCTCCTTGGTGAGGTAGTAGATGTTGCCGTCAGCAACGTTCTCGTCCAGGTGGATGGGCATACCCTCGAAGGTCGAGGAGGACCCGCCCACCGCGTCCATGGCGCTGCCGCCGCCGAAGCGACGCGCACCCAGGAGCTGGTCGGTGTACCGACGCTCGTTGAGCGCGTTCATCAGCAGGCAGTCGGGACCACGACCGCGCCGACGCTTGATCGAGACCGAGAGGTCGCGCATCTTGTCGACGGTGAGCGTACCAGTCGAGGCCTGCTCGTTGCCCTTCCAGTCACGCTGGGTGACCGCGAGGGAGTAGAGCGTGCCGGACTCGTCAGCAATGTCGTCGAGCGACACCATGCCGTCGTCCTTCGCACCGCGGAGGTACAGGACGTCGTTGGCCGCCGGATCACCCACGAGCGCAACCGAGTGCTGGACACGGTCCACGTCAACGGTGTGCGAGCTGCCGTCGTGGTCGATCGTGACCCCGGAGACGACCATGTGCTCCTCAAGCGCGCCACCCTGGTAGCGCTGGAGGGTCATTCCGATACGGAACGGCGACGGGTCGCTGACCGTAAAGGTGTCGTCGGTGGCCGAGGTGGCCGACGCGGTGAACTCACCCGCCTGCGCAAGGGAGAGCGTGAGGAACGCCGAAGCCTGGACCGCCGAGAAGTCGAGCGAGCGACCGAGGTCGCGACCGCAGGACTCCATCTGCTCGTAGACGATATTGATTCCCTCGCCCTCGCCCGCCGCCAGCGTAGCCGCACCACGGGGGATTGAAATACGCGAGAAGAGGAACTTGGGCAGGTAGGTCGCCTGCGTGGGCTGGACGTCCTCACCACTCGGCAGGGTGCCCTGGTCGGCGACCCAGCCAGTGGAGCTGAATCCACCCGCCTTGACGTTGACGATACCAACCCGCCCCGGCTCGTTCACCTCGGTGAGGATAGAACGGATGGGGGCCTCAAGGTTGGCCTGTGCGTTGACGATCTTGTTGCCGAATCGGGCAACCATCTCGTCGATATCGGAGACCGTGATGGCCATGATTTGTCCTTATTTGGAGAGGGCCTTCTTCCGGTCTCGCATGAACTGAAGCATGCCCTTGGGGCTGGCTTCGTAGTCGATCATGGCGGACGGGCCTCCGGCCTTTTTGTTGGATACTGCGGATGCGTTGGCCTTCTTCTGCGCCTGCGCTGCACGCGACTGATCGCCGAGACCCTTCAGGGCCGCGAGGCGGTCGGCAGTCTCCACCAGGGTCATCCCCGACTGAGCACCAACCATGAACGCCTTAGCCAGCTCAGCCCGACTCAGTCCCCGGCTATCCGCGGCGTCTTCCACCGCGTTCCTGATAGCCTGGATCTGCTGGGCCTCCTGTGCCTTGGCTTGCGACTCGGCCCGCGTATTGACGGCAGCCTCCTTGGCCTTCAGTGCTGCCAGCTCACGCTCCATGTGCGCGAGTTTGGCGGACTGCGGGTCCTCGGGGATGTCGTACTCCGACAGCCGGGCCTTGAGTCGCTCGTTCTCGGCCTTGAGGGCCTCGCTCAGCTCCAGAAAGTGCTGCGCGTGCCCCAGGGCCTCCTCATTCTCTGCGTTCAGCTGCTTGACTCTGGACTCCGCAGCGCGCATGCGCTCCTTCGTCTTTCGCCAGCGTCCGTTCTTGGCCTCGCCATCCTCAGGGGCTTGATCCTCACCCTCCGGGACTGCGGCCTCGCTCTGCTCGGGGGACGCCCCTTCAGGGGCCCCCTCCATTCCATCAGCCACGACCTCGGGCGAGGTGTCCTCGGTCGCTGCAGGGGCCTCTTTAGCTTCCGCCAGGGCGGGCCCTTTCCCAATGGCCGCTGCCACCTCCGCAAGCGAAGGCTGCACTACGGTATCTGCCATGCTATTCCATTCCTATGGCGCTATTACGCGCGAGACCCAATCAGTCGAGCCCGGTCGGCCCAGCCGTGGGGTCGGTAAACCACCTTGTAGGTGGCGGGGGTGCCGAACACCAGACCGGTGGTCGGCTTGATTCCTGCGGTGGCCACGTCGACCGTGGAGGTCGAGACCGCGGTCTTCTCCTGCGCGCCGGCCGAGTGACCGGTCATGCAGATGAGCTTGACGTCGGTGGCCTCCTTGATCGGGAAGCGGAGGCCGAACCCGACCGTGGACGGGTAGGCGATCAGCGTATCCGAGGCCGCACCGGTGGCGCCCATATTGGCCGTCATGGCCGTGATCTCGTCGAAGATCAACGTGCCGTCGACGTCATCAGTACCGGCCGCAATGGTGATCGTCTCCTCCTGGAGCACGCCAAAGCGGTAGCCAGTAACCTTGACGGTGCCCGCGAGGTCGTCGGCGGCAGCGTCGCTGGTCTTGATATGCACGTAGCACGGCAGCGGCAGTCGACCGGTGGCCAGGGCGGTGAGCGTCAGGGCCGCCTCGCTGGTGTAGCCCGAGGACAGGTCCGTCGAGGCCACAAGCTGCGAGGTCGCCGTGGTGGCACCGTTCGCGTGGAGGTAGGCGTTGTCGAAGTGCTCCTCATACTCGGCGAGGAGGGAGCCCTTGGAGATGGACTGGAGAGTGATACCGGGGGACATGCTAGTTTCCTTCCGCGGCCTCGGCCGCTAGCGCCTTGACGTCGACATTGCGACCGGGGCACTGTTTGAGTCGGGAGTGGCGGATCACTTGCGCGCCCGGACACTCTCTCAGGTACTGGCGGGTGACCTCGACCGCTCCCGCCCAAATCTCGGCGGAGGGTATCTCAACCCTCCCATCTAGGTTAAGACACACGCCAACGCCTCGCCGGTTGAAGCCTCTGGCATGCGGCGAGACCACTGCGTTTCGGTGGATCCTGTAGGACTTCCCGTCACGGTCCACAAAGGCGTGGTAGGGGAAGATCCGAGACCGCCACCGATTCGAGGGGTCTCTAAACCACGCAACAAGTGCTTCGAGGTCGCTGCCTACCCAGTATGGGTTGTGCAGCCGCCACAACTTGCTGGCGGTGTTGCGGTGGATGACGATCCTGTCGGGCACCTGGCCCAGTCGGAGGTCCCCCCCGCGGTTGACGGGCCAGTGTCGCACCGGGCCGCCAAGGTCCGTCCTGTCAACCAGGACGCTATCGAAGATCGAACCCATCCAGGAAATCCTCGGCGGACTCCATGAGGGCCTCAAGGTCCGCGTCGAACGGACCGAGGGGCAGCTCAAGGCCGCCCGGGAGCTTGAGGATAAGCGTGACGTCCAGCTTGCCGTTGGAGTTCACGTCGCCGAACTTGACCTCGAATCCGGTCGTGGGGATCGGGAGCTTGGGGAACTTCATTTGGCCACCTCGACACCGAGCGCCTTGGCTACGGCCTCAAGCGTCTTTGCTTCCGGGTGCGTATCCACAGCAGCACTCGTGCCGCCAGCGAGCGCGGCCCCAAGCGCCACCGCACCAAGTAGAACTTTCCACGAAGGCTGAGCGGGGCCAGCAGCAGCCACCCGCCCGCACGCCTCTTTAGCAGAGCGAACTTCATGCTTCAGCTCCACAAGTTCTTTATTCAGGGCGTCAAACTGCGCTGCAGCCATGGGCCGTATCCTATCACATTGTGGGCTACTTGCGTAGCACCTGTTTGATTTCGCGAAGCTCGGCGAGGATGTCCGCCCACCGCGCCTCCAATACGGAGATGCGGGACTCATGGCCGCCATCCTCCAGCTTCTCAATCCGCATAGAGTTCTGGTCTACGCGCCCGCTCAGCTGCCCAGCGTAGAAAACCGCCACGGCACCCTGCATCAAGAGGCCGGCGACGGCTACCCAGAAAAGCACCCGGCTGCGAGCTTTGTCCTCGGCTACAGTCACGCTGAGCCTCTCTTCCTTTTCAGTTCACGCCCCAGGGGTAGTACCCGCTGGCGGAGGTCGTGAACTCGGCACTGGTGAGGATCCGATTCCAGAAGATCACCCGGCGCAGTCGGAGCCCAGTCGCGTACAACGTGGTGTCGGGCTCGTGTGAGACGTTGGAGATCCACCGGCCCAGGAACACCTCGGAGCGCACCCGGTGCGGGCCCGACTGGAGCCCGGTGGTGCCGTCCATGAAGTAGACGGTGTTGGTGGCGGTGTCGATCCCGAAGGTGTACTGGAGCGTGGCCCCGAGGGCCGTGGTGGCCCCGGTCTCAAAGACGTCCTCAGTGTTGTCAGTGGCCCGCGTATACAGCTTGATCTTGTAGGAGTCGGTGGAGTCCACGTAGAGCGCCCAGGAGTCCTTGGTGTTGGAGCCGCGGGTGGCGTGGATGAGCGGGATCAATCCGTTACCCGGGGGCACCGCGTCCGGCATCTCCACGTTGATCATGACGGAGAACTGCGCGTTGTCCTGGCAGGAGTTGCACCGGTAGTACTGCTCCGAGTCGAACTCGTGCCCGTACTCGTTCCAGGTGTCGTAGTACCACTCGTCGCCGGACGTGCCCTCGCTGGCCTCGTTCGCGTCATTCTGGCAAGCCACGCTGCCGCGCGCACCGCCGCACCAGCTGACGAACCTCTCATCCTCGTTGGCCTGCGTGGCGTCAATGTCGGCGTCGTAGTAGTTGGCCGTGCTGCGGTTCTCGCGCTTCGACTGGAACTCCCAGTAGTCGGTCACGCCGGTGTTGATCGAGTTCAGCAGCTCGCCCGTCAGCCACTCCGCCTCGCCCCAGTTGTCCCGGTCGTCGCGCGTCCGGTCGAAGACCCAGACCGCGTCGTGGACGGGGAAGGTGTTGTCGTCACCCGTGTTCCCGTCAAGGTTGGTGATCCAGTCGCGAAGGTAGTCGTCGTACTGGCCATGGCGCACTCGCACCAGGTTGGGCCAGTCGTTGCGCATGATACGCTCGTTCTCCCACAGCTCCGCCGCCTTCCCCTCGTACCCGTAGTTGTTGGTCATCCAGTTGCGGGTGTGCGTGAAGGAGGTCTCCGTCCAGGCCTCAACCTCCACGTTGTCCTGCAGCACGCGCGCGCACACATCCTTGGTGTGTGCGGGGTACCAGCCAATGCGAGTCACCGAGTTGGTGGAGAGCGCCGTCGTGAACGAGGCCATTGCCGTCGTCAGCGCAGCATAGTCGTCGTCGTAGTCCAGCAGCGAGTTGCACTCACCGCCGCCGGAGTAGTTCTCCATGTCGAAGACCAGCATCTTATCGGAGCGCGAGGCTGCAGCCGACATCTCGTCGAACAGGTCCGCGCGAGACTGCCACCAGCTCGCCGTCAGCAGGTCGGTGCCGTCAAACCCGGCCGCACCATTCAGGCGGAAGCCCGGCAGCACCTCCAGCCCGGCCGTGTCCGCCGCCGCGTGGTCCGCGTCGAAGTCGGTGAAGTCACACCCGGCGTCCGTCACGCACGTCGTCAGCAGGTGAATGCCCGTGAGGCCCGGGGTCGGATTGGCAATGACCTGCCCCGCCAGCTCGGCGCCCGCGTACTGGCGCACGTAGACGGTGGTGTCGGGAACGGCCAGCATGGCCAGGGCAAGAAGTGCTGCGTTCAATATTCTGCCTCAAAGGCCGCAGCGGCCGTTGCAATATCGGAGGTGTTTTCCCAGACGGCAACCGCAAAGAACTCGGAGCGACAAGAAGACGTGCCTGTGCCGCCAACCTTGATTCCTCCGGTGAATGCCTGAGCCGTGGTGACGGCGTCCGTGTCTATTTCCGACCCATTCTTCCAGAGCGCATGGTTATTGCTCTGCACGCGAACGCAGATGTTGGTCGGCACACTGTTGCTCAAGGCCGCACTGTCCGTAACCACAGCGGTGCCGTTCACAACGTGGCTGATTACGTGAGACGCATCCGACTTCAGGCCGTCGTCGTCCAAGCTGCCCGTCATAAAATACCAGCGATTCGCATTGAACGCGTCACGCTGAAGCCGAACACAGTAAACGGCCGGCAGGGTCATGGTCGTAATGCCCTCGCTCTGGCATACGTCCTGCGAGTCATTGGAGTTCTTGAAGGCGTCATCTGGCGTCAGATCGTTCCAGAGCAACCCCGTGCAGGACCCACAGTTGGTGGTCCAGCAATCACCATCCGCCCCGGCCGTGCCAAGGTTGTCCCAGGCGCAAGCAGCGGTGTCAACACAGCTGGTCCGAACGCCCGCCCCGTCGTCGAGATGGATCGTGGCATTCGCCATGGTCGGCACCAGCTCTCCGCCGGTATCGCCGTTGTCGCCGAGCGCGCCGCCCTCGTCCTCGCGGAAGGATCCTTCACCAATGGCCCACTGCGCCTGCGCGTGCGAGGCACACAGACCCAATACGACCACAATGGACAGCAGGGCTGCCCGTGCCATCCACTTACCCATGGTAGCTCCTCGGCCGCCCACGGCGGTCAGTACCCAGCCAGGCACTCAAGCGCAATGCCGGAGTCGGCCTCGTCGATCACGCAGTCTTCTCGCCCGCCGATCGTGAGCTTCGACTCGCCACACGCCGCAGTGTCGGTGCAAATCGGATACCCGGCCGCGCCAGCGTCCACGCCCGCGCCGCCGACATAGACGGGAGTCGCGGAGAGCGAGAAGCACCGGACGCTCCGGTAAGACGTACTCTTGGTGCCCGCGACGCGCTGTGCGGTGGCGTAAGGCGTAAGCGTGAACGCCTCGATCTCGCCCAGCGGCGTAGCCAGCGCCAGCATGAAGGGAACTGCAATGCAGGCTCCGATTACGGTAAGGAACTTTTTCATAGCTTGGTACCTGGGGCCGGCGGTCGCTGACCCTGCTGAGGGGAACGGGGACGAGCCTTCGGCTGACCGCGACCGGGGCCCGGGGGCTGCGGGCGGGCCGTGGGACCGGCGGGACGACGAGCCTGCATTTGCTGAGCGGCCATCTGGGCCTGCTGCATGAGCTTGAGCAGCCCCGGCTGGTCGCCATAGATCTTACGGGCCTCCATGCCCGCCTGGAGGAGCGCGCCGGGGTTCTGCTGCAGCTCGGGCGGCACCGGGACCTGCTGGCCCTGTGCGTACGCGAGGACCACCTTGTTGGCCAGCTCGCGCATGTGCGCCTGGCCCATGGTCTGGCCAAGGCCGGTCTCCGCGCGCTCCATGCCCGCGGCCGGCGAGACCTTGCCCATCTGCAGGTCCTCCTCCGCCTCCTGTGCGGCCACGGCGTGGAACTGCTCGATCCCGCTGTGGGGCTCCAGGTGGAGGTCGGTGCCACCGGCCAGGTCGGCGCCGCGGAAGGCCGCCTCAATCAGGCGCCCGTCCTCACCCACGAACCGGAGCGTGCGCTCGGTCTTGGCGTACTGCCGGAACGCCAGGAGGTCCAGTCGCGCCGCGCGCTCCCGAAACACCTCGTAGTTCCGCATGGCCACCGACTGCTTCTGTGCGTCGAGGCGGTTGAGGTAGGCGATCTGCTTGGCCGAGGTCCCCGACTTGACGGAGTCCTTGCCGGTGTTGACCTCGTTCAGGCCGAACACCGTGTACATAGCGGAGATCTGCTCCTGCTGCGTGCCGAACACCAGCTCGTTGGCCTTCGGGGGCTCCATGTAGCGGAAGCCCTGCGACACGGTGTTGAAGTCACCGCCGTCGACGCCGATCATGTGCAGGCCCTGTTCGACCTCCTCAATGATCTCGTTGAGGCCCACCAGGCGCGGGACGCCGGTCTTACGGATCGTCTCGACCTTGGCCTCCTCCTGCTCGTTGATCATCCGCTGGACGGGGATCGCGTCGTCGACGTGGGAGGTGCCGTACGGGCTGCCGCGCAGCTTGTTGATATGCCAGACCGCCAGGGGCAGCTCGCCGTGGTCGAGCGGGTACCACTTGCATTCGGTGGTCGTGCCCGCAACCGTGCGCGCGAACAGGCCGTGCTCCAGCATGGGGCCGGGCCGGTGCCACAGCTCCAGCACGCGGACGCCCTTGGTCTTGGTGCCCCAGGGGGTCGTGTACTCCAAAATCTCCACTGCACCATGGTCGTAGGGCAGCCCCGCCTCGCGGAGCATGTCCCGGGCTTCCCACTCGGTGACGTGCTTGACGAACACCACGTAGTCGGCCTCCTCGACCGTGTCCGACCCGCCGTAGTAGAAGTCGAAGATGGTCACCAGCTCCCACTTGACCATGCCCTCGGGGCCGTGGTCCTCGTAGACGAGCTGGAGGTTGCCCTCTTCGTCGGTGGTGGTCTCCGGGAGCCCGGTCAAGTCGGACACCTTGGCCTTGACCATGGGCGGGCCCGCGTCGGGGTCCCAGCAGACCTTCAGGCCCACAGAGCCGTGCAGCTGCGCGTAGAGCGCGAGGTCGCTGGACAGCTGCGCGTCGTGGTTGGCGCGGCGCTGGTGGTCGAGGTAGATGTTGGCGAACTTGGCGGCCAGCACGTCCTTGTGGTGGGCGTGGGCCGGGTAGGCCTTGAGGCTGGGTCGGTCTTCCAGGAAGCGCGCGCACCAGGTCTGGACCAGGTTGCGCAGGTAGTTCCGGTAGATGTCGACGCCGGGGCCCTGGAGCAGGGCCGCCTGACCGTCGGTGGAAGCGTGGGAGATCTGCTTGGCCTGGTGACCGTGGAAATGGGCCTCGTTGATTACGGCCTGGGCCTGCCGCCCGGGGGCGCCAACCTGCGCCTCCGCGAGCAGCTGGTCCACCAGGGACGAGACGGGCGTCTTGATCCCGTCCGCCGCCTTGCCGAGACGGACCTCATACTCGCCGGCCTTCTTGCGAGGCCCGTCGGTCTTCGGCTCCTCCACGGGCTTGCGCTCGTCGCCCTTCGGGTCAGCCACGCATCAGCCCCATGAGCTGCATGGCCTGCATCTGCCGATACAGCTCCTCTTCGTCCTCGGCCTCTTCGTCGTCGGTCAGGTATCCGGCGCCCATCTGAGCCATGCCGCCAGCAGCAGAGCCGACGCCACCGCCGACCCCGGCACCAGCAGCCATGCCAGCAGGATTCCAGCCAGTAAGAGCCCCGCCAGCCAGCGCACCACCCGCCATTCCCGCGGCAGGGGCAGCAGCGCCCGCAAGGCCAAGGAGCATAGCCAGTTTCTGGTTTCGGTCCGCCCGCTTCTGCTCCTCGGGGCTGCGCTGTCGGCCGCGCCCGAGCTTGGACATTTTCGAGTTGAGCTGGGAGTTACCCTTGGGGACGTACGCCATACAGTCACCGCCGTGCGCGCTCCATGCGCTCCAGTGTGTCGTAGAAGGAGTGAGACGGCCCAGACCCGTTGTCAGGTCGGTACGGGTTCTGAGCCATCCAATAATAGCAAAATCCGCACGAAATGAGAAGGTCTTTGGGGCCTATGAACTTGCCCTCATCCACCCGAAGCTCCTCGCACTCGTCAGCCAGGCGCTGGGGCCCGGCGAGAATGCCGGCCTCCACGTAGCGCTTCGCCAGCTGTAGTGAGTCGTACCCCGAGGCCTTGTTGGTTTTGACCTCTACGGTGGCGCCGCCTTCGGCGTCGATTGCCTGGATGGTGGCACGGCCGATCCCGTTGGTTTCCACGAGCGCGAGCGGGGTGCGAGGGCGCGTGACACCGCCCGGCAGCCGCTCCAGCGACGTATACAGGCCCTGCAGGAACATGACCACCTGCACCAGATCGTCAATCGTGCTGGACTCCGACGAGAACGAGGCACACAGCTCGCCATCCTCGTGGTCAATCAGCGCCACCGCCGACGCATCCAGCCCCAGACCGCCAGCAGTGTCCACTCCAAGGACAAAATGCCCAGATCCATCCGCGGCCTCCTTCCAGATGTCCACGCGCATACGCCCGTGCGTGCCCGGCACCGGCAGCGACTTGATCGGCTCCCGAACCTCCGGCGTCGTGTGAACCCACCGGCCCTCCGCGTATAGCCAAGAGTGCTCGGGCTTCTGGGGGTACTCCCGGTAGCACAGCACCTCGTCGCCACCGCAGCGGTTACGCAAGAGCCACTGCCAGTGCATGGCGGCCTCGGGGATCGTGAACCCCTCCTCCTGCATGGCCGCCCACGTATCCGGCGTCAGCACCGAGTCATCCACCTCGCGGCGGTACTCCAAGTGCTCCTCGAACGAGAAGAACCGCTTGAAGAACTCGTTGTCCCGAACCCACAGCTCCTTCGCCATGAGGTCGTCGATCCCCATGGTGGTCTCGATCACCACGCGCCCGCCGACGATCAGCGCCTGCATGAGCGAGCCGTACGAGTCGAGGGGGTTCTGCCAGAAGGGCAGCTCTGTTGCGTGAATGCGGTGGAAGGTCATTGAGGCGCCAGCGCGTCGGCCGCCAGCCGTCATCCCAATGATCTCCGACCCGCCGGGCCAAACCAACTTGTTCTGGCCTGGAAGGTACTTTACCTTGAGCCCCAGCTGCCGGGCGAAATCTGCACAGATCCTGACCCGCTCAGCCGCCTTCGCGTCGGTGTCCACGACAATACCCAGTCGCACCGGATTCCCGTGGGAGTCGTTCGCCGAACACCATAGGACGTCATCCAGACATACAGCTGTACTGGCCCCAATCTGACGGACCTTGAGAACATAAAGTAGCGGGTGGTCCCAGAGGTCTTTCCAGATTTGGATTTGCTCGTCATTGGGCACCCAGGGCGACATGGTGCCGCTCTCATGCTGGACAATCCTAAGTCGCCGAGCGATCTCCGCCGTCGCGTCGGGCGGCACGCTTACGAGCCTGCTTCCGGTGGTAGTACTCAAGCGACTTCTTCCTGCTGCACGCGCGACACACGTAGTAGCCATTGCGGTCGACGTACAAGTTGTCCCCGGAGTATGGGTGGCCGTGCTTGCAGTGCGTCTTGTGGCGATACTTGCCGCCACGCTCCGCGTTCACCTTGCGGGTGACGGGCTCCAGGTGATCTGGGTTGCAGCACCGGGGATTTCGGCACAGGTGGTCAAGCTCTAGGCCAGCAGGGATTGCTCCGCGCGTATGCTCGTACACCACCCGGTGCGACATCTTCATGGTGCCGTCGATCCAGAACCGACCATACCCCCACGGACAACAGTAAGCTGTCCACTCCCAACACCCGTCGGGGCCCTGCTTCACTTTTTGCCAAAGACGAACCTCTTGCTGCTGAGTTGTGATCATGCAACAAAAGTCTCCTCCCTAAGCATGTCCGTCAAGTCCCGAGGCGCCGAAACCTCAACCCCACCGTCCGCCGCGGCTGTGCGTGCCAGGTCTTTGAGGATGGACTCGGACTGCGACAGGGCCTCGGAGTCCTGGACGATCTTCGCCGCGCGGCTCGCAGCGTCGATCACCAGCTTGGCCTCACGGTGGCTCATGTAGCCCTCCATGAAGCTCCAGGTGGCCGCCGCAATGCACTCGACGCAGTTGGTGGGGGTGTCGAGCGGGAAGTACCGCGCCTCCAGGTCCGCACGGCGCACCAGCGCGCGAGGCTTGGCCCCAGCACCCTCTACGTCTACAATGTCAACGCCGTCGTCCATCCGAAGAGGATATCGCAAGTGGCACGCACCTTGCAAGAGGAAACACCATGCGAGTGACCAAGAAGCCCACCGCCCCCGGCAAGCCCGAGCGGTACATCCTGGAGGACCGTCCGCGCCTGTCCGACGCACAGCTAAACCGCATCTGCGGCCCGGGGTGGAAGCGAATCGAGCACGGTGACGACACCTGCACGGTGATCTCGCGGAGGTCGCCTCGTGGCCTATGTTGAAATACCGAGAGAGTGGCGATTCAGCTATGAGGCGGGCGAACCGCCAAACCCCCGAAGGTAGGTGGTCGACGAAACACCTGCCTCGACCGCAGATCAAGACCCCACCGGGCCAGAAAAGGCTGAATAGGGCTGTTGGGAATAGCGCCTATTCCCCATGTTGCTGGAGTGCGGGCTCTGATCGGCTACCCCCGCTGCGCGTGACCCCCAGGGAGGAACGAAATGGGTTGGGAGAAGTGTAGGCCTGCGGTGTACACGGTTGAGGTACGCGAAGGGCCCTTTGGGTTTGCGTTGCACCTCGTCAATGTCGAGGGCCACGAGTATGCGGACGTGGTGCGGTGGGAGTGCCGAGATCGACCAGGGTGGCTGGTGCAGGTGGTTTCAGTTTGAAGCCAAGGGTGTGTAGGTGGATGTCGTACCTTACCGTAGGCTTTTGGTTGTGTAGGTATTCCGCTGCGCTCCATATAATAGGTACCCCGGGGTTACCGCGATCGTGGACCGTAAGTCCTTGATATCGTTACACTTTCCGGCCGTGAACCCTCCGCGATTCGCCGCGATCAGCCCGATTGGTAACCCGCGGTTACTTGGGTGGGCACGAAGCTTGCTAGGGGCAAGTACCGTGCCAACACCCCGGTAGGTTGAGGGTGGCACGGATCTTGCAGCAAACCCGGCTGGGTGGGGGATATGCCACGGGGTAGAACTGAGGTACGTTTGGGGTGGGATTTGCCCCCCACAGAACGATAGGTAGAGGGGTGTAGATATCAAAAGGGTCGCAAGGGAACCTTTTTCCCAAAACTTTTGTTTGCAAAGTGTGTCTAATAACGCCAACAGAGTGTGCGAAACCATTCCCCTACCTACCCCTGGCACGCTACATGCACGGAGCACCACATGACACAGCACCGCCCCTCCCCACGTCCCGAGCCCCTTCCCGCGCGTCAATGCGCACACTGCCGAGCCCTGTTTGGGCCAGAGGCCACACACTGCCGCCATTGCGCCGCGGACGCTGCGCGCCTGGCGGATTTGGCCCAACAGGCCGCAGACCGTGCCAAAGCGCCCCTACTGCGCGGTATGCTACACGGCCGCCGGTTCCGACCTGAATAAGGGAAAACGGGTTCGGGCCCCCAACCACGCCGGATTTGCGTGGTGGAGGCCCAAACCCCAA
>JAAOEI010000255.1_pt1 | contig 21399 bp, 35 predicted proteins | sample 7059261 | NCBI WGS metagenome assembly JAAOEI01 (sample SAMN14008812, study PRJNA610033) | viral metagenome | isolation source: viral particles filtered from seawater | place: China: Hangzhou Bay, Yangshan Deep Water Harbour | collected 2017-10-31 | reverse complement strand
GCGACGAACGCCAGTGTCATAAACAACGGCGTCGCCAGGAGCGTCAGCCAGCGGGCCGTGCCGAGCCGCAGTGGCCACTGCTGTTGACGGTACAGGCTTCCTCCGCGATAAGCCCATGTAATGCAGAGAGGAAGAGATAAAAGTAAGGTTAAGAGTTCCATGTGGTCATTAAACTATATTTAAGCTTTAGGGAACTCAGCGAACGGACTAAAGTTAGAAGTGTATCTAGCGGCTCCAATGGTTAGACGAAGCATCGCCGCCCGCCCTCCAAATCGTCGCGTGGACGGTGTGCCCCACATCCCAACAATAAACGCGGTCCAATTCACCGAACCGAGATCGGTGGTATTGGGAGAAAATGACGTCTCCTCGACCCCATCGCAGAAATAGCGAACAGTAGATCCTGACCGGGTAAGCGCATAGTGGTGATAGGCAGGTCCTTGGAAGCTTACGCCGCTCAAGGATGCCGCGATATTTGTGTCGTCGTTTCGATATGTTAACCCAGGTCCCGGATAAGCCGCGACACCATAGCCGCCGCCGTAAAACCAAGGGAAATTCACAGAACCCCCAGCGCTGCCGCCCGACGCGGACCCCGTCAAACAATTTACTGCTGTCGCGGTGTTGTTCACCTTGCAAATTGTCTCTATACAGAAGTCACCTGTTCCGGGTTTTAGTCCATCATCTTCTGAAAAAGTTAGATAGTAGCTTTGACTTTGAGTTCCAAAATCCATCGCATATCCCGTTGGACTGGCAACGTCCGAGACAATTGATACAGGTCCAGTATTAGTTACTGTTCTAGCATTAGAAGACTTATCGTCAATAGTTGTGTCACCATCTTCTGGCATTAATAAAAGTTCCACATTATCGAAGAGTGGATCTGTCTCGGCACCGCCGCCAGCAGAAAAAGCTGAACCATCTCCAATATCTTTAATGGGTGTATCGCTAATAGTTCCGCCGATAAGTCTGGTCATACTGCTTATCCAATTACACTATAGTGGATCTCTACAGAAAGATCGTTCGCTGCTGATGCCTGAATTACTAAACTCTCATCTTCCTGAAGAGTTACATTTTGCGTGTTATCGTACACAACCAGACTATTCTGGGCCGCTACAGAAATGTTGTGGAATCCGCCAAGATCGCTGCCCGCAACGACATCTGTACCAATTGCCGCTTGATATGTGCCGACATCAGAATTAATTGGAGTCCCATCCTGATCGTAGCGTTTAAGCTGGAACGTGGCGGCGGCACTTCCGTCGATGTTGTGTACAACGAGAGAATGCACTCGAATTAATTTGCCAGAGGCAGCCGTATTGCCTAGCAAATTTTCATTCGTAGTTGCCGTCGAGATGATAGTGCTGGCACTGTAACTCACTACCCCAATTGTTCCTGTAATATTTGGATTAGCCATTGCCCGTTCCTCGTATTACGCCATGCCGAGCGCGATCATAGCGCTCAGCCCATGACCGGCGGATTTTGTTTGCGTTGAACCATCTGGGAATTTGAAACCGCCAGTGGTTGATTCGATCGTGCCAGCGACTTCTAATAAGTTTGTTGTTGGAGTGCGTCCGATGCCGACGTTGCCGCCGCTGGTAATACGCATCTTCTCGTCAGTTCCGTCCGTTAAGCCGCCACTATTGGTTACAAAAACATGGTTACCATTTCTGGTTCCGTAAACAATACCACCTTGAAAACCTCCATCAGACGCATCCGTCTTGCTTCCTCGGATATATCCAAAAGTAGAATACGCTCCAGCCGCGTTAAATTTTCCCTCAAATGTTAATCCGCCGCCTACGCCAGCGGCATAAGCAGTATCGTCTTTTAGTGTTAAATTTTCAGCCGTCCATATAGCAGAAGTAGGAGCGGCAGTTGTCGTGAGAATGTCGGCTTTTGCAGTTGGTGACGAAGCACCAATGCCGACGTTGCCGCTCGCATCCACTACAAACGGCGAACTATCAGGGTTAGTGCTATCCTCCACCACCAGCGCATTGCCCGCGCCCGTTTGGGTGATGCGGACGAGGTCGCTGGATGAGGTGCCGGACACAACCGCCGTCGTAAACGTACCCGCAGCCGCGCTGGACCCGCCAATGACCGTGCCGTCAATGGTGCCGCCGTCGATGTCCACGGCAGTCGCCGCCTGCGTCGCCATCGTGTCTAGGCCGAGGTTTGTGCGCGAGGCCGAGGCCGAGGAGACATCTGACAGGTTATTAGCCGCCGTCAACGTACCAGCCGCTGAGATATATGCAGCGACCCACGCCGCGCCATCGTACACTTTCATAGCGTTAGCGACCGTATCGAACCACAGGTCGCCAACGTCCAGTCCCGTGGTCGGTTCCGACGCCGACGCGCCGTGATACTGGCCTTGGAACGTCGCCAGATCCGCCGCCGCCGATGCGGCAGATGCCGCCGAGGCCGTCGCGCTTGTGGCCGACGCCGTCGCCGAGGTGGCACTGGCGGTGGCACTGGTCGCGCTATTGGTGGCCGAGGTTGCCGCTGCCGCCGCGCTGTTGGCCGCGTTTGTCGCGCTGGTCGCCGCTTGATCGGCCAGGGACTCGGTGATGGCGCTCCCGCCGGAGATGTTTGTCCAGGTCGTCATACGACATTTCCTCCAGGCGTCACGCGCAGGCTGCCGCCGGCATGCGTCGATGACTTGTTGGCGGTGTTGGCCACCCGAACGGCCTCGTCGAACAGAGCCTCGAAACGCTGCAACGTCTTGGCGTCCATCAAATAGTTCTGCATCTCGACCAGCGAGCCGTAGAGGTAGACGCGCGGGAAGTCGGTCAACACCGCGTTTTGCGTCTGGCTGTCCGACAAAGCCGGCACCTTTTGGTAGTAGCCGATCTCGAGCGTCATCGACCCGCTCGGGGCCGGCATCAGGCGCAGCTGCGAGCCGACGATCGTGAACCCACTGGGCTGGCCAGAACCGCCGTAAGGGAACTGCTTGTCGAGCGCGATCGGGCTGTAATAGTCCAGGACCGTCGTCTTGCTGTTGGTCAGCTTTACCTCGCGAGCCTCGATCCAGTCATCGGGCAGATCCAGATACTCAGCGGCGTCCGTCGTGGCGCGGGCAACCATCTGGCGAACGCGCAGCTTCGCGTTGATCCGCTCCTCGGCAAGCGCGATGAAGTCGGGGATCTGCGTCGTCAGATCGGTGCGGTTGCCCCACTCCGCGACGGCGGACTTCAGCTCTGCGTATGTCGAGATGGCCATGTCACGTCACCAGTTGAAGCTTGGGCTTGTCAGGCTCGACGGCCTCGTCAGTGGCCAGAGCGTAGGAATAGGGGCCGATATGCTGGACATGACGGCTCAGGTCGGCGTCGCAAAACACCTTGATGCCTGCCTTGCGCAGTTTGCGCCCAAAGGTAACATCCTCGCCGTAGCACCGAGCATTCGTCGGCGGTATCGGTTCGAACGCGAAGAACGGCAGGTCGATCGCGTCATAGGCGGGCATCGCGACCAGCATCAGGCCGAAACCCATGTGCGCGACCTCGACCAGACCCGTCGAGCCAGCGCTCAGCGTGCGCTCATCAAGCGTCGAAGCGGTCGGGCGGGCCTCGGGCTCCTTGCGGGCGTAATTGACCCCCACGACATGCTTGCCGTGGTTCAGCAGCCTGTTCAGCGCGTCCTTGGGAAAGCGCATGTCGCTGTCGACCCAGAGCATGTGCGTCGCGCCGTACTCGTAAGCCTCGGCGACCAGCTTGTGCCGGATCTCGGGCAGGATCGAGCCCTGTGCCGCGATCAGCCGCGCCTCCTTGGCAAAGGGCGCGCTGGACGCCTCAAAGTGTTGCAGCATCTCGGCGATCGAGACCGCCGTTGCCGTGACCAAGTGGCCGGTGTTCGGCACCGCCACCAGGATCTTGATGCCCCGGTCGTTCACAGTTGACCCTCCCAGACGCGGAAGTCGCGATGGTCTGGGTTGTTGGCCCAACGCTTCCAGGCGCGGCGGTCGTTAAACCAGCCCTCCTGATAGGATCGTTGCAGGACATCCTCGGGGATGATCGCGGCCAGCCGCATGTCCTTGTGCAACGGCGCGTGATCGTTCAGATCGCGCAGGGCCTTGGCGCTATCGCACAACGCGCCGGCATCGACCTCAACGCCAACGTGCAGGTCGTCGCCATCCACGATCGTGACATTGCGGGCCGTTGGCGAGAAAGCCTCGCGAAACGTCTGCTTGTGGGACATCGAAGCTCCAAAAAGAAACGGGGGCGGCAATGGGGAAGCCGCCCCCGCAGGATCGACGGGCCAGGAGGAAGGCCCACCTTATTACGCTTAGGACGTGGTCAGGTCAGCCACGACGCCATGAGCGGCTTCGTTGCGGACTTCGAGCGTCCACTCGGCGCGGAGGAAACGGGTCTCCGCGTCGCCGGTCTTGGCGAGCTTCTCGACCGCGAAGGGCCGGAGGTAAGCAACAGCCGCGTATTCCGGCGAAAGCACGAACGCATCGCGAGCCCGCTGGAAGCGGTTGGCGATCACCTTCAGATCACCAAAGTCGGACGCGTAAAGCGCCGCCGCACCCTGGATACGATCCTCGGCGATCATCTGACGCGCAGACGACCGACCCGTGAACCCGGAGACGGTCTGCTTGTTGTAGCTCCCGACCGTCAGCAGTTCCGGCTCGCCGCCGTTGTCGAAGACCTGCTGCATGACCGACTTCAGCATGGCCTCGGTGAAGGCCCGCTGCGTGCCATCAGTCGCACCAGCAGTCGCGGAACCGGCATCAGCGCCGCCCGTGCCACGGCTGTCATTGCTGGTGATCCACGAGCCGAGGCCACGGCTTTCGCGCGCAGTGGTCGCATTACCGGCATTGTAGCCCTGGTTCGCGGTGATGATGGTCTCCATGTCGCGCTTGATCTCTCGAGAGCGCTTGGCGAGCTGATAAGCAAGCTCGGACGCTCGGCCCGCATGGCTGACCGCGTCTTGAGTGCCGGTCACGGCCAGAGCCTTGTACGAGATCGTGCAGTAGTTCTCGACCCGCGATGTCGCCGCAGAAGCCTGCGCCGAAACCGTATCGCCCTCCAAAAGGACGTTGGCCGTCGTGTTGGCGGCCAAGCTATCGGTCTGCCACTCGTGCTTGACGGCGGTCGCCTTAGACTGCGCGATCGAGGAAAGGATGGGTGTATCGACCGGAGAGATGTCGTAAATGCTGTCGGTCAGGTCTTCCCGGTTGCCCACCGCCGAGTAGGTGGTGAAGGCGTTGGTGATGAGAGCCATTATGGCCTCCTCTAGACAAAGTTTCGGAAAACGGCGGCTGCGTCTTGCATGCTGCCGGTCTTTCGAAGTCTTGATCTGGCCTCCTTATAGGCTCGCTTCTGCGCCCCATCCGGCTCGGCGCGGCCAGCTTGCGAAATCACCGGCGGCTTGTTTGCCACCCGCTTCGCAACATCTGGCGCGGCGCTTTGAGCGCGCACGGTCCTCAACGCATCAGCCGCCATTCGGATCTGGCGGTGATCCCACCAATTCAACATCTCCTGATCCTTGAACCCGTAGTGACGCGCCACCTCTTGAATGTCGGCGGTGAACGCCTTGTAGCGGTCGGGGTCCTGCAGATCCGGGTGATGCTTGGTGAGCGCATTCCACTCGGTGTCCAGTAAGCGCTGATGCAGCTGCTGCGCCTCGGCTTGACGTTGCGTCACAACGCCATCGAGTTGCGCTTGTAGCTGCTGGCGATCCAGAAGCTCCTGGCTCCACGCGTCCTTCTGCGTCAGATACTCGATCACATCAGTGTCACGCAAAGCAGGGTCCGGCTGCTCAGGCATCGGGCTCGACAGGTACGCTTGCACCTGCTGAACCCACTGATCCTGTGCTTGCCGCTCAGGGCTATGCTGGCTAAGAGCCTGCATCTGTGCTTCGTTAAGTGCCGGGTCTACCGGCTGCTCGTCGCCGCCCGTATACGCTGCCTTTAGCTGTGACAGCGGCACCTGCCGGACCTCACCATTGACCTCGACCTCGAAGGTCGGCTCAGCGGCGGCGGCTGGTTCGGGGGCTTCTTCAGCGTCTTCCAACGCTGCCTCGTCGCCGGCATCCGCCGGCTCTTGATCGCTCTCGAAGAAGCGGCGCATGTCCTGCGCGGCCTCGTCGATCGTATCGAAAGGGCGTCGCTCGACAGTCGCCTCGTCCTCGATCGGGTCATCGACCAGATCCTGTTCGACCATCTCCGTGGTAGCGTCGCTCATCAGATAAACCTCTTTCTGCCTCGAATTTCCTTGGCCTCTCGGCCATGCAGCCGACCCGTCGCGACATGCGACTTCAGCTGCGCCTTGACCTGCTCGATCACCTTGAGCCCGTCACGCAGGCGCATCACGCCGCGCTCGTCGTCGGTTTTCAGCAGCAGGTCCAGATAGGCGGCTGTCAGATCCGCGAAGGCGTTGTGCAGCAACGGATGCTCCAGCAGCATGCGCGCGTCACCCGCGCGAAGGTCAGCTTCCTCTGGCGTCAAGCCTAGTTGCTCTCGTCAATGCTTCGGGCGCGCTCGAGCGCGATCGCCATGGCTTCCGAAATGCCCAGTTGCTGGTCGCTCGGCACGTCCTCGCCGTCGTCGTTGCGGACGCTAAACAGGACGCCCGAATACGGCTGGCTCCAGTCCACGTCGTAAGTTCCGCCGCCGGCGTCCTTGAACAGCTCGAACGCCGAGATCGGCGTTTGGTTGCCGAAATTCGCTTGGCCCAAAGCGCGCTCCAGGAGCATCAAGTCCTTTAGCGTATACGCGCCCTTGGCCTGCTCCTCGGCGGCGTCAGGAGCGCCAGTACCGTCATCGGGGACAAACGTGCCCTCGGGCTGGATCGGCGTGACCTGAGTGCCGCCTAGCACACCAGTCGGGGCCACAAGGCTGGTCTGCATCGGCATGCCGGCCATCAGACCCATCGGGCCTTGATAGCGGCCACCCTGTACCGGGTCCGGTACAGTGCCACTCATCGCCGCCTGCGGGTTGACGCCAAACAGGTCGGGCCGCGCCAGGGGCCGGTACTGATAGCCCTGCAAAACGCCGCCAGCAAATTGCTTCTGCTTGGCCAGCTGATCGTCCTCCGACAATTTCGCGCCGGGCAACGTCATCATCTTTGGCTTGTAGACCGGCAGGCGCGGATCGACCTGCGACGGAGCCGGCATGTAGTTATAACCGCCGAACATCACCATAGTTTCAGCCCTTCTTTTTCTTGCCGTACTTCACCGGCTTGCCGGCCTTCTTGGCCGCAGCCTTGGCCTTCGCCATCCCCTTCGCCGTGTAGGCGTAGCTCTTCTTTCCGACCATCGGCACGGCACGTCTCCTCGTAGCATTGCAAGTGCAAGTTGGTTCCATCGCCCAGCACGATCAGGCCGGGCACGTTTAGGTCGATCAGCCGACCGCAGGCTTGACAGGGGACATCTCTCTGACGCGGCCTCGCGCCCGATGCCCGTCGCCTCAAATTTTCGCCGCCTGGATGCGCAGCTTCTCCTGCTCGATCTGATACTTCATCTCGGCCTCGCGCTCCTTGAGTGCTACCTCACGCTCGCGCAGTGCAAGCTCGGCAGCCTTGCGATCGGCCTCGGCCTGTAGCTCCGCGCCCATCTTGACGCTATCGACCTCGGCCTGGAATGCGAGCTTCTCGCGTTCAAGCTCAAGCTTTTCTTGCTCGATCTGAACCTGCGCCTTGATCAGCTCAATATTCGGGTCAGGCTGCGGCGGTGGCGGCGGGGGCTGCGTTGCCGGGTCTTTGAAGTACCGCGCCGGCGACGTGATCCCCGCGATCCGCAGAAGCTCTCCGAGCGTGTTATAGTATTGGTCAAACCCGACCAGCGGGTTGTTCGGGCCAGCCGTCGTCAGGATCTTCTCCTGGATCGCCAGGATGCCCTGATACAGCGCCGTCTGCTTGTCGCGATGGCCGGCGAGCCCAACCGATACCGTCACGTCCATGTCGGCGTTGAGCGCATTCGGGTCGACCCGCACCACCTTGTCGCGCAAGCGGAAGACGAACTCACCGTCGAAATACCGCAGGAAGGTCTGCAAGAGCCCCTTGAACAAGGGCTTGATCCCGCATTCCGCCAAATTCCGCGCCACCATCTCGGTGCGAGCCGTCGCCGCGTCAAAGCGCAACGCCGCAGCCGTGGCCGTCTCATTCTGCAAGCTCGTCGGGTCGAGGCCCATGCCGTCCAGCGTCACGCCCGTCCGCGCCGCTCGCAGCGTGCTCATGTACTCAAGCACCGGCAGCACCTGCGAGCCGACCAGCGGCGTGCCGATCGGGGTGATGACGTTTTGCCCTTTCGTGCGCACAATACCGCCCGGCTCCTGGGTCGAGAGGTCGTCCATATTGACCTCGCTGTCGACGACCGCCAGACGCGGCGAGACGCCTTGATAGGTGGCGTCCAGCACAGAGCGTTGAAGAGCCGTCAGAACCTGCTGGCTCTCGCTCGCCAATGACCCGACGCCGAGGCCAATGACGCGGTACGGCAGCAGCACCGGCGACCAGCATGCGAACGGGATGTGATCGACCTCCTCGTGATAGAGCAGCTCCATCGCATTCTGGAACCCCGCCGTCATGCAGTGGTGGATCTCGCCGATGCCGTCGCCATCCAGATCCACGCGGAGATAGCAGTCCAGCACCTCAATGCGCCTGTTGCTGTCAGCGCCGGCCTCGCCGCCCATGTCGTTGTCGTATTCGCTGTCCTCATAGCGCTCGAGGTAGTCCTGGTTGAGACTGTACTCGGTGTCGCCATAGGGCAGGCTGTCCACAACGTCAGCGGAAAAGCCCATCGCGCGAAGCTCGGACCTCGTCTTGAACACTCGATGACCGATGAACCGGCAGTCCTCAAAGGTCGGGCTCGTCGCGTTCCGGTCGATCACGAACTGCTCAGGCGCGACGTTTTCGATGCAGATCTTGTCCTTCGGTTTGCGAATGCGCCGGCGAATGTCGTGCAACATCATCGGCTGCATGACCGGCATGCCCATCGCGTCGATCACCGGCTGGCCAAGCTCATCAAGGACCGGCAGCATTGCCCCGTTCGGGTCGGGATAGGCCGTATGCTCAACGACATCGGCCTCGACATCCATGTCAAGCCGCGCCATCTCCTCGTCGGTCAGCCCCGACAGCGTCTCGATCTTCACCTCGATCGAGGTGTCGTAATACCATTTGAGCACGCCGACATCGCTGATCAGCCCGTCCTTGATGAACGTGGACATGATCCGGTGGCCGTCGTTCATTTTCGAGAGGATATGGTCAACGACATCCGTTGCTTGCTCGGCAACCTCCTCGTCGCCGTCGCCCACCGGCTCGAACTGAGCGACGCCGTCGCTGATCACTAGCCGGTGCAGGTACGGGACCAGAGCCTCGACGGTTTCCAGCACGCTCCGATCAAGCACTTGGCTTCTGCCAGCCCGCTCGTCGCCCTGCGGCTGCCCCAGGTACTGCGACAAATTCAGCGCGCGGCGCTCGACGATCGTGTCGGTGTCATAGCCGATCGCATCCTGGGCCTCGGCCTGAATGATATTGATCAGCTCATCCTCGGTGGACGCATCGGGGGTCTGCTCTTCGCCGACCTCCTCGATCTCCACCGTCTCTTCGATCATCACCATCAGCGTATCCAAGCTGTGTCGTTTGAAGGCTTCTGCGCCCAGCCGGCCACGTCCACCTCGGCCTCGGCGACCGCCATGGCCATGTATCGCACCGCGTCAGCCGGGTGCGTCGTCCAGTCCCGCTCCGGGGTCGCTCGGTGCATCTGCCGTTTGTCGTCCCAAGCAGCTCGATATTGCCGGAGCGCCTCGACTAAGCGCTGGCACCTCTCCGAGCTGATCCACGTCCTTGGCAGTAGGTTGCGCACGGCATTGATGCCGTCGTCCACACGCTGCTGCGGCAGCACCTCGCACCGCAGCCCAAGGCGCTCGAGCGTCTCTTGGCGCGTGATGCCAGTGCCAAGCTCGCGAGCCTGCACGTCGTGCGGCAGAAAATGGTCTCCGTAGCGATACGGCAGCGACCTCAGATGCTCGACGTAGTGAGCGAGGCCGACGCCGCTGTTCTCGTAATAGTCCAAGATCCAGACCTCACGGCCCACGATCGCCCACATGACGATCGCCGTCGCGTCTCCGATCCCAAGATCCCAACTCGTGTGAACTAACGCATCGCCCGGCGCCGTGATCGTCGTGATCCTGCCGGCCTCGGTCAGATCCTCCATCTCCCGGGCGTAGTAGGCTCCGCGAATGCTGGCGGTCCAGCTGCACTCAAATTCCTGCAGATACTGCTCTCGCGTCAGCTGCCGCTTGGCCGCGTGCAGCTCGTCTTTCGGAATGATCCCGGTCTCGCTGGCCTTGCGGATCGCCACCATCCACTCGCCGGTGTCGGCCTGATCCTCGGCCTGCTGCACCAGGTCGTAGAAGGCATTCCGCCCTCTCGGCGTCCCGAGAAAGATCGCCCAGCCCTTGCGATCGACCAGCGCCGGGCGGATCACCTCACCCCAAAGGCGCGGGTCCATCTGCGCAACCTCGTCCATCACCACACCGTCGAAGCCTTGGCCTCGCAGCGTGTCGGGGTTATCGCCCCCAAACAGCTGGATGCGCCCAATGTCGCCAAAGTCGGCGCGAAGCTCGGCCTCGTTGAAGGCGCATGGTATAGGGCGCGAGGCGTCCTTCAGCATGTCCCAAGCCACCTGCTTGGCCTGTCGATACAGCGGCAAAACGATCGCGTAACGCCGGCCGCCCGGCCGTCCCGCCGAGAACAGCGCTCGCAGCGTGTGGTTGACCGCGAACGTCGTTTTGCCAAAGCGGCGGTGACAGACCAGGACACTGAAGCGCCTGAGAGCCTGATGCAGTTCAGCCTGAGCCGTCCTCGGTCGATACGGTAGGACGATCTCGGTCGTCTTCCCAGCGGATCGTGAGCGTGCCGGCATTGCCACCTTGTTTATCGTCCTTGTCCCGTTCAGACCACTTGCCGCGCGTTTTCAAGAAGAAGATCGCGGCAGTCATTGCTTCGCGACCGTCGCCGATCGCCTTCGCGTAAAGGTTGCGCGCGACGTTGGTCACAGCCGCGTCAGCAGCGCCATCAAGCTCCTCGCGGTAGTATTTGAGCAGCGTCGAGCGATCGACGCCTAGCGCATGCGCCACCCGCTCTTGCGGAATACCAAACGCGGCCATCTCCCAGACCACGCGCCGCGTTTCGTCCGTCGGCTCATGCGGCGGGCGTCCCATGCGGCGTCCCATGTCCAGCCTTTTATTAGTGTCGAAAAAGTTTAAGACCCGGTCTACGCTTGGCAGACGGGTCTATTTCTTGTTCTTGATCTCAAGCAAATTCTCGTCAAACACGACGTAGTTATAGGTTCCGTCGCCTTTGCCCCGGCTCATAGCGTCCTTGTAGCGGATGCCGGGAACGCCGCGCGCCTTCAGCTCATCAAAGAAGGCCCTGCCTGATATTTTTGCCCTCGCCACAACATCCCCGCCCCTTGCTTTAGGGTTGGCACGCATCGAAGAAATAATATCGGCACCAGGGAGCCCCAGCCGCTCTATCTCCCGAAGCGCCTTTCTTACAGCCTTTGGCTGATCCTTAATTGGGGCGTCATATTGGAAGAAGTCTTCCGGGTCCGCCTCTATGTCTACTTCGTAGAGGCTCCCAGATTTCGGCTTAACTCGCCCTTCCAGTTCTTTTGCGGCCCATGCGTCCAGATGGTCGGCAGCTTCATCGAGGATGTCCGCGTCCCCCCAACCGCCTTCCTTTTGGAAAAGAGATATTTCGTTCGGTAATATCCGCGCGGTTCGCGCCGCGTTTCTAATTTGACGAGCCTTTTGTTCAATTGGCACGCCGTTAGAAAGCGCCATATGGGCGAATACCGCCGCACGGTCGCGCCCGCCCATTTTCCCCAAATCGCCGGTCGGCAGAATTTCCTCCCCATCGACCAAAACGCCTTGCCGCTTTCGAGACAATTCGTCACGATATTGCTTCGCCACATCTGGGCTTTCCGCAAAATATAACCCGTGCCCGTAAGTCTGCGCCCCTTCGCCAGTTCCGATCTTGTCCATGCTGAACTTGTCGAAGTTATGCGGAGAGCCGTGATAGGCGCGAATAGTGGCCCCCAACGCTGGCACAAACGGCAGCAGGCCCAGCGCAGCCATGCCCGCGTTTGCCACCGTGCGATCTTCCGGGCGCTTGATCATCCCAAGCACGTCGCCAGCGAAGCCGGCCACGTCCGAGGCCAGAGGCACCGGCAGCATGCTCCCGCCTATCAGACCAGCCTCAATGGGGTCGGTCTGCGCAAAGCTCTTGGCTCGGCGGTAAATATCCAGCGACGGGATCTCACCAGGCCGAGGATCTCGCCGGCCTTGACGCGCCGCAGCGTATTGCATTAGCCCCTGCGCCATCAGCACTTCCACCTTCTCATCGACGCCCGCGCCCTCGTCGCCTGGCCTTTTGCCTTTTTCAGAACGCCCCCCATCCGCGCGCAAAACGACTTGCGCCGCGCCGCGTCAGCTTTCGAAGGCTTCTTGCCGGTCACCGGCGGCTTGAGGTTCGCCTTGTTTTTCGCGTTGTAAGCGCGACGCCCGGCGGCGGTCATGCCCGCGCCCTGGCTGGCTGGCAAATAGTGGCGGCCCTTGCCTTTCGTCGTCCTGGCGATCGGCTTTCCCGGCTTCCTTGCCATCAGTGATACACCGGCTCCGGCAGCATTGCGTCCACCCAGACTTGAGCCTCTGCCGCGCTCTCGAACGACGCGAAGATGATCACGTCCACCTGGCCCTGGCTTGTTTGCCGCAACATGACGCGCGCCTCCCCAACCTGCGTTTCCGGCAGGTCGAAAAAAAAAGAGGGCTCAGGCATGTCTTGGCTTTCGCAACGAAAAAGCCCCGACCCATTTTTGTGTGGCTGAGGATCGGGGCTTTAATTTCATTTGTGACAGCACACTGAAAAGGCCCGACCCAGTATTTTTTGGCAGAGGATCGGGTTCCCATCCCTACAAACGACAAAGCCCCGGCAAGGCCAGGGCTTCATCGGAGTTATAGAGATAAACACAAGATACAGTTCGAGATCCGAGCTGTCAACAGCATCTAGTCCTCGGCGGTGTCCTCCGCCAAGCGGTCGATCGTCGGCTGAAGATCCGCGAGCATGTCCTCCAGCTGGCGCGCGACATCGTCGAAGCAAATGCCGGGGCGGCCTTGCGTGTGGCCAAAAGCCATCACCGCCTCGTCGGCGCGCTTGCGCGCATGCCAGAGGAGGTCCGCGACGGTGCGGTATTCGTTAAATTCGGCGATCGCGAAATTGTTCATATCATCCCCCCAAAATTTACGACTTTTCACCCGCCGCGCGCAGCTTCTTGATCACGAGGTTGATCCGGCGCGTGTTCGGCAATATCCACTTTTGCACGCGAGGCCGCGCTTTTAGACACCTCACGGGGATCTTTGGCGACGCACGCCAGACGGAAGCCAGGGTCAGCGCGCCAGCCGTTTGCTCCGCCAAATTGCGCGCGGCGGCGACAGGGTTTTTGCGGCTGCGCCCAACGCCTTCCTCAAAGTCACTGATGGCGAGCGGGCCTGCAAGACTGACCCGCACAATGGCGCGCTCCAGCGCTGCGGAGATTTTGTGCTGCTTGTTGTTAATGGTGATGGTTTTCATGATCTTTCTCCCTTGTTGGGGCCGGTTTCCCGGCCCCGTTGATCCGCTTTAGAAAGAAAAGTCGCGATATTGACAGCGCTCGCCGAGGCGCAGGGCATAGCCGCAGCTTTTGTTCCAGCGGCCCGTCTCCGCGTTGAAAAACACTTCTTCCCACTGGCCCGACCGCGCTTTGCGGAAAACGTATTCGGCACCGTGAGGATCGGGCGTGTACTCGTAGTCCTGCCCTTCGCTCATGCCGTTGGAGTCGACACGCTTGGCGTGATCGCGCTGCACGGTGACGCGGTTGTTGTCGACGTTGGTCACGGTCGCCGCGTAGCGGTCGGTCCAGCTCAAGATCGTCGCGCCCATCCCAACCGTCGCTTTGGGCTCGCCGATGGTCGCGCGGCTGTACAGATGATTTATAAGGCTGCTTGTTTCGGTTCCGAGTTTCATGGTCTTTCTCCCTTGCTGGGGCCGGGTTTTCCCGGCCCCCGTTGATCCGCTTTAGTTGACGCTTGCCTGCTTGTCCGAAATAAATTCCCAGCCTTTGGCCGCGTCCTTGGCGGCTTGCTTGGCGTGATACTCTACGTCCCATCGAGTGAAGGACTTGGTCCGGCGCGTTGCAATGTCGAACAGCCGCTTCGCGTGGTAATTGTCGAGGTCACTGTAGAGGTACGAAGCGCCGTAATGATGCACGCCGTCGATCACAAATGATTCAGACTTAGGCAGCTTGGCGACCGCGCCGTTGGGGTTCAATGTGTGAAAAGTCGCGGCTTCGCGCTTAGTCATGCCGGCGGTACTGACCGCCTCCTCGGTGATGAACTCGAAGGTCTTTGTCATGGCTTTCTCCCTTGTCGTTGACACACTGTATATATGAACTTTAGGGTCATTATCAAGAGGGGCGCATGAACTTTTTTGACATTTTGTCTGCGCGCGCTTATATCCAGCGGCATGACAAGACATGACCTCACACTGCGCCTGCAGGCGCTGGGAATAACGGCCAAGCAGCTGGCAAAGCGGCTCGGCGTGACATGGAGAGCCGTCGCCAAAGCCTCGGCCAACAACAGCCGAAATTTAACCGCGCTGATCGACGCTCTGGAGATCATGACCCCCGAGCAGCGCGCCGCATGGCTAGGTGATCCGCCAACGCCTGGCGATGTCTGACAGCCCGCTGCGCAGAGCCTCCATCGGCGTCCGCTTTTCGATCAACCACTCGCGTCGCAGAGCCCAGACGCCCGGCCACTCGCCGTGAGCGGAGCAGCCAAGCACGACACTGCGTTCCTTGGCGTCGAGCGGGCGCAGGGCCTCGCGCAGCATCTCTCGGGCGTGCGCCTCCGCTTCTGGACCGGCCTCGGCCCCGACGCTCTGATCGTAGCGGGAGGTGACCCGTGACCTCAGTTGCGCAAGCTCGGCGTACTGCCGGACCTTGATCCCGGCGGCATGCTGCGGATCGGTGATCAACGCTCGGTGCAGCATTACGTCAAGAGGGTGCTCGTACAGCACACGCCGCACCGTCTCGACGGCCTTTCCGGCTTTCGGGCGCATGGCCTGATCGACGACGGGAGAATGCTGGCGGCGCTCCGGCGTCTCGATCAGGAGCGGGGGCGGATCAAGAGCGCTGCGTGTTTTCGCCATGGCACTTCACCACTGCCATTCCAGCTGGTCCGAGATCGCCTCGATGTCCTCCGCCAGATCGGTTTTCCCTCGCTCCTCCTGCCAAAGCAAACGATCCTCGATCCGCCGACACGCGTGCACCATCGACGTGTGATCGCGCCCGAAGGCAGAGCCGAGCGCGACATAAGTCATGCCCAGCTTGGTTCTCGCGAGGTAAATTGCGACATGCCGCGCAAGCGACACTTCCTTCCCTCGGGCGCACCCGCAGAGCAGCGCCTCCGGCATTTGATAGTAGTCGGACACCACCCTGATCAGCCGCTCCAGATCCGCCGGCGGTTTACACGCGTTTTCCCGCTCAGCTTCCAGCTTGACGACCGCCGCCTGCAAATACACGCAGAGATCCATCGCCTCTTCGATCGCCTCTTTGATCAGCTGCACCGGAGGCATCGTGTTCTGATCCATTGTCCCGCCAAAGCGCCGGCGACCCTCCTCAGCGCGCCGGAGGTGCTGATCGATCAGCTGCTGGACGATCGGGTCACGCATGGTCCAGCTCCAGCATGTCAAGGACGCGCGCGGCACGGTCTCGGTAATCAGCGCGCATGAGGTCTCCGTCGGTCGACTGCACAGTCCAAGCGCAGTCCTGCCAGCGGCACGAAGGGCACGGCTGCTCAAGGTCGCGGAGCAATTTCGCGAGCGCCTCGAGATCGACAGTCGTCGTAGTCTTCCTTGCCATTACTGCATCTCCCGCAGCACGCGACGCTCGGTCTCTCGCTCGACCGCCTCGCGCACAGCCAACCGCTTGCGCGCTTTGATCCGAATGCTGTCGACCAGTTCGGGAACGGTTGGCATCCACTTCTCGCCTCGCCTGATCCAGCCTCGCAGCGTTTCCAGCACGGCGTCGCCGGGATACTCAGCCAGCACTTCTGAGTAGATCGTCAGCTTGTACTTGTCCCATTTCTCCGAATGCGCCGTGATCAACGCGAGCTTGGTCACCTCCATCACGATCGCGTCCCTGCTCGCTGGCAGGCAGGCTTTCTCGACCTCCTCGCGCAGCCTTGCTAGATCCACTTCCGCCCCTATCGTGACTTTGGTGGTTGCCAGTTCCAGTTGGCCATCCGGGGCCGTTCGGGTCTGGACTGCCATCGTCAGGCCGGGCCATGACTGCCAAAAAAGCTCGCATTGCCGATCCAATTGGCGGGCTGTCAGCTGGCTCCCCTCGCGCAGCGAAACCACGTTTGTCGTCGTCATAGTTACCCTCCATTGTCTTCGCAAAAGTCGATGCTCGTGAGAGCCAGTCAAACGTCGCCTTCCACGACCCGCGCTCGCCGCGCAGGAACGGCGACGCCTCCACCTTGTCGATAGCGGTCAGCCAGCCCTCGAGGCCGCCGGCGTCCTCCAGTCGTGCTGAGAGCGCCTTCTTTCGCGCATCGCTCCGAAGCTGCACGGTCGGGAGACCGGCTCGCTCGGCCATCGAGTTCCAGGCATCGAAGGCGGGCTCAATATCGTCGTGAAACGACGAGAGCTTCTTAGCTTGTTTCTTATCTTGTATCTTAATTTGTATCTTAGTGTCGTCCTGGACGACAGGGGGTGTCGCCCTGGACGACAGGGGGTGTCGTCTAGGACGACAGGGGGTGTCGTCTAGGACGACAGGGTCAGCCGCCGTCATCTCGGGTGAAAACGCGTATTCGTTGCCCTGTCCAGCCGCCCTTGCCGTCACGATCAGCAGCCCTTGCGCGACCAGTTTCTTGATGGTTGCGTTCACCGCCTGCCGACCCAGGCCGGTTTCTTCAGCCAGCAAGCTCTGACTTGGGAACACGCGAGGCAGGTGAGCCGCGAGCGCGTACAGAACCAGCTTTTCGGTCGCGGTGACGCCGCGCAGATCCCGGATCGCGTGGATCATGATCCACCCCCTACAAGCTCTATGAACGTCGAGATGGGCAGATGCACGACCGGCTCAGCGCGCGGCTCGTCCGTTACGACGATGCCCGCCGGCGGCATCCACGCGCGAAGCTGCTTGTCGCCACCACGCCGGCGCTTGACCTCGATCGCGACCGTTCGACCAGCGATCGTTGCCTCGAGATCATGACTAGTTTCAGCGCCGAGCTGACCCGCACGGCGATCAACGCGAACAGCGCGCCAGTCCGGCGGCAGCAGGTCGCGCACCTTGGTCTCGGAGCGCGTCCCGGCAGCTTTCTCGCGGGCGCTCATGCCCTTGCCTCTCGGCCAAGCTCGATCTTCCAAGCCGTTACGTTTTGCATAACGTCGGCGATCGGCACGACGCGGCCCACAGACGTGTTGGGGCTATCAGCCGTGCTATCCGTCTCAAAAGTCGCGAACGTCTTTTCGCGCGGCTCGAACCATCGCCGCAGGGCCGGAAAGTCAATTAAGTAGGCATCAACGGTCCCATCCGGCTGCTCAAAACCATACAGAAGGTAGTCAGCGCTCGAGGTTTTCATCCACCCGTCGCGCTCGCGACCGACATTAATATTCGACATTGTCTCGAGCACAAAAGCGGTATAGGCGCGACCCCGCTCTGGCCAACGGATCAGCTTCTCCTCGATCCCGATCGCGCGACCATCGGCGGCCTGTAGAAGCGTATCAACGCCGTGCTGGCGCTGGAGTTCTTTGGCCAGCCCGTGATCACCATCAAGAAGCACGAACCGCCCCCGCGTCCGTCGCTCATAAAACGGAACGATGACCCGGTTGCGTAGGTCTCGCTGCCACTCATCATCACGCTCGAAGCTCATCGCAGCGGCCCCTTGAGGTAGTCGCGTATCGCCGACCGCTCTTCAGCGGTCATCACCGCATCCTCGGCCATCCGCAGAAGCGCGGCGCGAACGCTGACCTTGTCCGGCAGCCCCGCGCGCTTCCATTGGCTTATCGCGGTGCGATGCAACCCAAGCCGCCGCGCAATTGCAGCGCCGCCGCCCAGGCGTTTGATCAAATAGTCCAGGTCCATGGGGCAATTGTACCGCTTATTTTTTTTATGTCCATTTCATTTTGACATTCGCGCCGCAAATATCATCGCGCTTGTCCATTCGAGCTGGACGAGGTACGGTCCGCGCATCATGAGCACGTTAAGAGCCCGCCTAAAGGCTGCGCGCGTTGCCGCTGGGTATCGCAACGCGAAACACGCCGCTGAAGCGTTGGGGGTGCCTTATGCCACATATCAGTCGCACGAGAGCGGCAAGCGGGAGCCGCGCGCCTCGCTATTGAAAATTTACGCTGATACGTTCAACGTCACTGAGGCTTACCTGGCCGCCGAAGACGCCGAGCCTTTACAGAGCCTCAGTCCACGGCCACCCCCTCTAGTGCAGATGGTGCCTGTCGTGTCATGGGCGAGCGCATCGGACTTCTCTGAGGCGACGGCGGAAAACGGCGAAAAAGTGCCGGTGCCGTCTAGTTCTTCAACGCTCTTTGCGCTGCGCGTCTCTGGGAATTCAATGGATCGAGAGGCTCCGCACAACTCGATCATTGTGGTTGACTACGCTCAAACATTTCCCGTCGATAGAGCACTGGTCGTGGCTCGGCGGGATAACGAGACTACGTTCAAGCGGTACCGCGACAATGACGGACCTCGTCGTTTGGAGCCGGCCAGCACCGACCCTTCGCATCAGTCTATTTTTGAGAATGGGGGCGCGATCGAAATTATTGGCCGGGTCATATATATCATCCGAGCTGTTTGACAGACGTGTCCATTTTTTAGTGGACAATTACAATTTATGATGTACAGTTCCTCTCTACATGGAGGAACGCAATGGACCACGACAAGTTCATCACGGTTAATCATCGGCTGCTCCGCGCTGAGTTTGCCGCCGAGCTTGCCGCAGCCGGCGTAGAGCGGGCAGCCGCTGAGCAGCTGATCCGCGAAGCGGAAATGGAGGCCGATCTGCGCGCGATCGAGGAGGCTCGATATGCAGCCGCTTGACGCGCCGATCTCACTGGACCCGCTGCAAGCCCGCATTGCGCTGGACCCGGTGCAGGCAATGGAGCTGCGCGTCGCGCTGGTTCGAGCTTTTGTGAGGCATCAAGATGATGCGGACATCGCCGCTGCGCTGGACGCGGTCGGCTACCTCGCTCGCGCCGTCGAGATCGTTGAGGGCCTCGACGATGCAGCGTGAATTTCCCAAATTTCAGCTCGGCGCGAGCAAAGCGTATATGCTGCTGCGCCCCGGCGGGCCGCTTGACCTCTGGCTAGAGATGACGGAGCGGAAAGAGCGGGAAGACCTCAGCCGCGTTCTGCGCGTTCAGATGGGTTTGTTCACCGAGCCCCTTAACCGGCGCTGGTACGCGCAAGAAACAGGGCTCGCCACGGTCGGTTGCGAGCAGGAGTACGCGCATCCCGACTATGCCTGGCTCGTCGCACATCCCGACGATGTCCGCGATGCTGATGACGGCAGCCTCGTGGTGATCGACTTCAAGCACACCGCAAGCGATGCGTTCGAGCCTCGGCTGCTGGAGACCTACACCCCGCAGATCCATGTGCAGGCCCTGTGCGCCGCCGCCGCGACTGGGCGCGAGGTCAAGACCGGCGAGCTTTCAGTGTTCTTCGGTAACGCGAAATGGGCGCGCTACATCATCGACATCGACGAGGGCTATGCCAGCGAGCTTTTGCGCTTGTACCGCAATTTTCATCGCTGTCTGGTCGAGGATACGCCACCGGACCCAAGCTATTTCGAACCGCCGGCAGACACGCCGCCCCCGCCCGTCCCGCACCGCGTTGTGGACATGACCGCGAGCAACGCCTGGGCAGACGCCGCGAGCACATATATCACGACTCGCGATGCTGCCGCCCAAAACAAGGCTGCTGACAAAGCGCTCAAGGAACTTGCGCCGGCCGACGCGCGCTCAACGCACGGCCACGGGGTCGAGCTTATCAATACCGGCAAGCGCCGGACTATCAAGCTGACGAGGGAGGAAGCTGATGAACAAACCATTAAGTAGTGACGACAAACGTCTGCTCGACCTGCTGCCGCCCGGTAGTAACATCCAGGAGGCGGTTTGGCTGCACAAGCAGTCGGGGATGAGGATCATCAAGCACCGCTATATCGAGCTTCTGGCGGGCGCGCAGGCGATCCAGACGGTGGATCTGGATGTCCAGTATTGGCCGGAGAAAAGCGCCGCCATCGCCAAGGCGACTGTCGCCAAGGACGGCATCCAGTACATCAGCTGGGGCGAGGCCGCGCCGGGGAACAATAAGAACGCATATCCGGTGGCTATGTGTGAGAAGCGGGCTCTTGGGCGGGCTATATTAAAGGCCGTCAACTTGCACGGGTTCTTTTACAGCGACGCCGAGATCCCCCCGGACGACGCGTTGTCGCCGGGGTCAGCGCCGACCAAGAAGGAGCAGGCATCGGCCATTGCCGACGCGATCGGATCGGTCGCTCATAGCGGGACCGTCCAGACTTGGTCCGATCGCCTCCGCAGTGCGATGACCGTTGAGGCCCTCAAGGCCAACGGCGCTGCGCTCAAAGACGACCCCGAGTACGAGCGCTTGACCGACGCGCAGATCGCCGAGCTGCAGCGCGTTTACAACGAAACCCGAAATAAACTGAGCCAAAAGGAGGCAGCGTAATGGCATCGCTCAACAAGGTCACTCTTATCGGTCATCTGGGACGAGACCCCGAGATCCGCACGATGAACTCAGGCGACCGGGTCGTGAACCTGTCCCTCGCCACCTCGGAGCGCTGGCGCGACAAAAGCAGCGGGGAGATTAAAGAAAAGACCGAGTGGCATCGCGTCGTGATCTTCAACGCCCACATCGCCGATCTCGCCGAGAAATATCTGCGCAAGGGCTCCTCGGTCTATCTCGAGGGCCAATTGCAGACCCGCAAGTGGACCGACCAGCAGGGCCAGGAAAAATACACGACGGAGATCGTGCTGCAGCGTTATCGCGGCGAGCTTACCATGCTTGACGGCAAAAGCGCGGGCGGCGGCAACAGCCAAGACTGGCAAGCGCCGGTCAGCGACGACCTCAATGACGAGATGCCGTTCTAATGTGCGCGATCGGAGACGTGATCGGCTGGGCCGCTATTTCTGGCGCGTTTGTCGCAGCGCTTTGGCTCGTGCCGTTTTGAGGAATGCCGGCCAGCCAGGGGTGTTGTTGCCCTCTCGCCCCCGGTCAGGCGCGCGGCTGTGGCTGGAGCCGCGCGCCACTTTGAGGGAGCCTGATGAAAAACCCCATCGCCAAACTTGCGACCGTGCCGCTCTCGCTGGCGGAGGCCAACGAATTTGTGCGCCGTCACCATCGGCA
>JAAOEI010000254.1_pt1 | contig 21423 bp, 17 predicted proteins | sample 7059261 | NCBI WGS metagenome assembly JAAOEI01 (sample SAMN14008812, study PRJNA610033) | viral metagenome | isolation source: viral particles filtered from seawater | place: China: Hangzhou Bay, Yangshan Deep Water Harbour | collected 2017-10-31 | reverse complement strand
GGCGGATTTGCACCATTCCCCAAATAAGGTCCTTTTATCAAGCACTTATGCGGGTATGCAGATGTAAGTTCAGTCAACAGATCCAGGCCTTAGTGGAAACCCACCCACCCACCACATTAGGGCAAATGTCAAGGCTTCCGCGCGAAATTCGTCTGTGGTAGGGCTGTAATCCTATGCCTGGACGTACAGTTATCGCGATCGGTCGAGGGGCGTCCCCGATTCCTACCGCTGTTAAGGCTGCGCGCGGAACGCTCAAGTCAAGTCGCGTCAACCCTGGAGAACCTCAAGGCGAGGCGATCCCAATTCCGCCGCCGCCTGACGACTTCCCGCCACCTCTTAAAAAGACATGGATCGATCTCGCCGCGCAGGTCGATCCGATGCGTATCACCAGCGCCGCGCACATCGAAGGTTTCGCGCTCATGGTGACGTCGATCGCAATTTGCCGCAGCGCATCTGCAACACTCTTCGATCCAGTCAAGAATCCGACGTTTTCGATGACGTATGTCAGTAAAACAGGCGCCGGAAACGAGCGTATCCAGAAGTGGCCCGAGCTCGAAGTGCTCGCGCAGCACCAGAAGATCGCCGCGTACTGGCTCTCTCGTTTCGGCCTCACGCCCGCAGACTCTCAACGTGTGAGCACGCTCGGCGACAGCTCAACAAACGATCCCCTCAACGAGTTCGGCACATGAAAAAACTGACGGTAGTTCTCGCTCTCGCTTTGACTCTTTTCGCAGGCGCCGCGTACGCCGCACGTGCGAAGGGGAAAATTTTCGGAAGTACGATCGCAGGTAGTGGGTCGACCACGACCGCAACACTCTCGAGTTGGCCGGGATCGACAGGGGTGACAATTTTCGTCAACCTGGATCAGGCGGGAACGGTAACCATTCTACGCGTCGACGCCGACGGCACCACGCATGCGCAAGCAGCGGCGGCTACAGTTACCGCAGGCACCGAGAAGATTGTCACCATTGCTTACCCACTACGTCGATTTCAGGTCGTTCTGGCGAACACGTCCACCAACACCGCCACGGGCAAGATCGAAGTGGACGACGGGCTCCCCTTCCCAGGCGAGATTCATTGAGCGTTGGGATCGCGATCGCTTCGTTGACGGCCGCTGCTTTTCTAGCGGCCCCGATCATCAAACTCCTCGCGTGGCACAGCCGATGGCGCCGAGCTGTTAATTTAGGCGGCGCGCTCGTACTGCTCCGAGATGTCGAGCTCAATGACAAACTTCGTCGAGAGCTAATCATTGGCAACGAGGAGGTACTCAGAACAATTCGAGAGATCTATCCGAACGAACCTCGGCTCACGAATTATCGGGTAGAGGTGCACGCGAAGGCGGTGAACGGGCTCGGTGGCCAGTTGCGGGCAGAGCGAGCACTCCCTGTCACTAAGTTGATACCTATTGCATACGTGTCGCGGACAGATGTTGCTTTCTATATTGCGCACGAGATCGCGCAGCATGCGGTGCCTTTGATGCGTGCAGGAGTGCCAAACACACTCCACAACAGGCCCATGTATAGAGAGCTCGAGCTTGAGATGAAGAGGCGGATTAGTCACCGGATGCTGTCTGAGGGGCTTGTGTGAGTGAAGAGGCGTCGGTCACGCTATCGGATCCGCACGTTGTCAAGGCGCTTGAGTATGCGCGAGCGATTGTCGACGGGAGTATTCCAGCATCTAAGCTAACGCAGCTCGCATGTCAGAGGCAGCTCGACGATCTCGAAAAGTGGGCAACGGATCCGAACTACCCGCTCGAGTTCTCTGAGGCCGCTGCAAGCAGGCCTTGTCGCTTCATTGAACTGCTCCCCCATGTTAAAGGGCCGAAGGCGAACGCATCCGAAAACATCGTTCTCGAACCCTGGCAGTGTTTCGTCATCACAACTATCTACGGCTGGGTCAAAAAAGAGACCGGAAAACGCAGGTTTAGACGTGCCTACATAGAGGTTTCCCGAGGTAACGGGAAGTCCATTATGCTGTCCGGTCTCGCGCTCTACGCACTCGCCGCCGATGGCGAAGAGGGTGCTGAGGTTGTCTCCGCAGCGACTACGCGCGATCAAGCTAAGATTGTCTTTAGTGTTGCGCAGGGGATGCTGAGAAAACGCCCGGCGCTCGTTAAGCGTTTAGGTATTCGAGATACACAACACGCGATGCTCCGGCCGGCGAGTAACGGCCGATTCGTCCCGCTCTCGCGCGAAGCGGATAATCAGGATGGACTCAATCTGCATTTCGCGTGCGTCGACGAACTCCACGCGCACAACACGCGCGACACATACGACATTCTCGAGACGGCACTCGGAAAGCGCGATCAAAGCATGCTCGTGGTGATAACCACCGCTGGCGTGAACATGAGTGGCATTTGCTACGAGATCCGAAGCTATTGTGTGAAGCTGCTCGAGGGATCGTTTACAGATGATGCACAGTTTGCGCTGGTCTATACGATCGACCCTTCAGACGATTGGACTGATCCCATTGTTTGGCGGAAAGCGAACCCGAACTGGGGTGTCTCAGTCATGCCCGACGTGATCACAAGTCTCGCGCTCAAAGCACAGCAGATCGCATCCGCGCAGAACAATTTCAAAACCAAACACCTCAACGTCTGGTGCAATGCCGACGTCTCCTGGCTCAACATGCAGGCATGGGACGCGTGCGGCGATCCGACGCTTTCTGAAGACGATTTTCTAGGCCAGGACACATTCATCGGCTTTGACTTGGCGAGTCGATCAGACATGGCCTGCCGAGCTAAGTTTTTTTATCGCGATTTTCCGCACCGTCGACAGGTGGGTGGTCTGGAGCGTCATTGGTATCTTTTCGTAGACTCTTATCTTCCCGAAGAGGTTGTCGAACAATCTTACAACGCATCGTATGAGGGTTGGGCGCGCGAGGGTTGGATCAAAACATCACCAGGCGCCGTCTTGGATTTCGCCCTACTCAAGGAAGATACTTTGAATGATCGTGATAAATTCAGGATTCGCGAAGCGCCTTACGATCCCTATCAAGCAACTCAGTTCGCTTCCGAGCTCGCCGCCGCCGCGGTCCCAATGGTCGAATTTCGCAACACGGTACTTGCGATGAGTCCACCGATGAAGGAGTTAGAGGCGCTCGTTATGGACGGACGGCTCCATCACAATGCCAACCCACTCATGCGTTGGATGATCTCTAACGTGGTCTGTCACCGAGATGCGAAGGATAATGTTTTTCCTAGAAAGCAGCGCCCGGAACAGAAGATTGACGGGCCTGTAGCTGCAATCATGGCGCTCGGTCGCGCGATGTTGTCCGACGGAGAGATCGATCCCTATCTAGCTGGAAGCGGTTTCCGCACACTGGGGTAAACGTTGAAAATGGATTTCGCTGACGTCCTTGCGTTGATTGGCTTTTTCCTATTGAGTGGTGGAGTGTACTGGCAATGCGGCGCCGGGGTAACAGTTATCCTCGTCGGCGCGTTGCTCCTTGCCGCGGGGCTGATGCTCGGCTTTGCGCGGGCCGCGAGGAAGAATGGCGATTCTCGCTAAACTCTTTCAAGCGTTTCGCCCGCAGGCGGCGCAATCGATTCTCGCCGATCCGAGTCACGGCTATCAACGCGCGTATTGGTTGAATCCGCCCGCAGGAATTAGACTCAACGAACAAGAGTCTCTCGAGATCAGCACGGTTTGGGCGTGCGTCGACAGTATCTCCAAAGCACTTGCTTCCTGTTTTTGGCGCGTGACGATGCGCGATGCAAACGATCGCAAGCAGACTCTCTACGATGATCCACTTTCGTATCTTCTCAACGTTCAACCGAACGACGATATGACTGCGATTTCGTTTCGTGAGGCGATGCTTATCTGCGCGCTGACGTGGGGCAACGGATACGCCGAGATCGGCCGCGACGGCGCGAATCGCGCAGTTTCGCTGCTACCGCTCGAGCCCGATCGCGTTGTAGCGAAGCGGCTCGGTCGAGAAGAGAATTATCGACTTGTTTATGAGTACACCAACCCTTGGCCGGCGAATAACGTCGTAACTCTACAATCGAAAGATGTTTTTCACCTTCACGGCCCCGGTATCTCAGGCCTGATGGGCGACAACATGGCGGCCAAGATGTCGAAGGCGATCGGACTCGCGGCGGCGGCCGAACGCTTCGCTAGCACTTACTTCGGTAACAACACCATCGTCGGAGGTGTGCTCGAGACCGATCGCATTCTCAACAACGAAACGCATGAGCGAATGCGTAAAGACTGGGACGACATCCACAAGGGACCACAGAACGCTCACAAAGTTGCTATTCTCGAGAACGGCCTGAAGTTTCACCATCTCGATGCGAACGCCGACAAGGCACAACTTGTAGAATCGCGCAAGTTTCAGGTGGAAGAAATATGTTTCGTCCCGGGTACGCAGATCATCACGTCGACAGGGCTCAAAGCTATCGAGCGAATCCAAAGAGGCGAGCTGGTTTTGACGCACAGAGGACGCTGGCGTCGAGTCAGCAACACTATGAGTCGTCAATATGAAGGCAGGGTCGTAACGACGAAAACGAAAACTCTCGAACCTGTAACTGCGACCAGTAACCACCCGTTCTTCGCGCAGAAGATTAAACCATCGCGCACGCACAGCATGGTGAACGACGGCGAATTATCGTGGATTGCCGCAGGCGATCTCGTTCCGTCGACAAAGAACGCAGCGGGTGATCGTTCACGTCGTGCGTTCCATTCACTTGCAATGCCGAAGCTAGAACAGGGCAACGCGTCTATCGATCTCGCGGATTGGGCAGCTGAGGGTGCGGTGACAGACGGTTCGGGAATAAAAGCATCTGAGAACCACCGCGCAACAAACGTTACGCGAAAGCCTGCGGTGGATTATTCGTTAGGCTGGTTGTGTGGATTGTTCGTTGCGGATGGATCGTCGACAGATCACCAGGTCGTTTTTTATCTAGGGGCGCACGAAGAGAGTTTGACGGACGAGCTACACACCCGTCTCGGCGCAGCGTTTGGCGTCGAGGGATCGACAACGATAACCGACGGCGGTGTTGCGCGCACAGTCGTTTCAAATAGAGTTCTCGCTAGATTTTTTTCACAGTTCGGGCACGCATCTCACGAGAAGCGTTTGCCGGAGTGGTGTCTGTCGGGGCCTTCCGAATTTCGCGCAGGTCTTCTCGAGGGTTTGGTCGATGGCGACGGGTGTTCCGGCCACGGCTACACAATGCTTCGCACAACAAGTCTCGATCTTGCTTGGCAGACGCGACTGCTCTTATGGACCAAGGAGATCAACGGAACGCTGATCCACGCCGACGAGAAGGAGTGGTCGATTGAGGGCCGCAGCGGCGCGGCGAGAGAGATCTGGACTGTTCAATGGAGAACTGATCCTGTTCGCCGTGGAGTGATGGGTCTTTCGGGCGATAGCGTTACTTTTAGTCTGGATGGCGTCGAAGTCTCCGACTACAGCGGGGTCGTCTACAATATAGAAGTCGAAGAAGACGAGAGCTACACTACTGTCGGCGGCGTGGTTCATAATTGCAGATTCTATGGAGTTCCTCCACACAAAGTCATGCACCTTGAACGCTCGACGAACAACAACATTGAGCACCAAGGTATCGAGTGGGTGCGCGACGGTTTGACACCATGGGCTCGCCGACTCGAGCAAGAAGCGAATCGAAAACTAATCCCCGCACGAGGCGGAAAGCGCGCCACGCTCCTCGATACCGCCTGGCTTTCGATGGGCGACTATCGGAGCCGCGCGGAAGGTTACCGCATCATGCGAGAGACGGGCGTCTACTCCGTCAACGAGATTCGTGAAAAAGAAGGCGATAACGATATCGGCCCCGATGGCGACATTCGTATCGTTCCGCTCAACATGCAGACCTACAAACAGCTCGAGCTCGCCGAAGAACGGGCCGAGGTCGATCTCGAGAACGCAGAGAATCCGCCGGAGCCCTCTACACCTCTTCTCGTCGAAGAAGAGAAGCCGGCAGAGATCGCCGAGCCCAAACCGAAGCCTCTCGCGACGGCGGACAGTCTTTTGCGCGACGCCGTCTCCACGCTGTTTGCTTCGGTGTTCGATCGATATCAGCGGCGACTCGAAAATAGAGAGGCGGATCTCTCCAAACGATGGCCGAAGGATCGTGTCGATCAAAGTCTCGCGATCGAGCGCGAACGTCTTCGCCCATGGCTCCTTGAGGAGTGCGCGCCGGCCGTCGCGCTTGCGGATAAAGTGCGAGGCGAGACAGCGGATATGGAGCCCGGACTCTTGCGTGCCGCAGACCTTCTCGATAATGGTGAGACACCCGAAACCGTTGCATTGCAGGTTGTCATGGACGCGCTGCCGCTCCCGGTCAGCATAAGGATCGCAGTATGAAGAGACTCCGACACATGGCCCACGCCGCGATCGTGCCAGAGTCGATCCCGCTTGGGGGGAGAGGCTGCCCGCGGATCTTTGCGCGCGCCAACACCACCACCGCGGTCGGCGAGCTCCACATCTACGGCGACATCGGCTGGGATGGCGTGACTGAAAAGGATGTTGTTGCCACGCTCGCTACGCTGAAAGGAACGAAGGGCCTCAACGTCTATCTGAACTCTCCGGGCGGAGAAGTGACAACGGGCCTTGCAATTTACAACCTACTCGCGCGCATGAACGACGTCACCGTGCACGTGGATGGAATTGCCGCATCGATCGCGTCCATCATCGCTATGGCAGGGAAGAAGATCGTCACCGCTGCGAATGCGTTGTGGATGATCCACGATCCTTGGTTTCGCACGAGCGGCACGGCTAACGATCTACGCGCCGCGGCGGCCGTCTTGGACAAGACGCGCGGTGTTTTGGTGGATACATACGCTAAGCGTACGAAACAGAAGCGTGAGAAGATCGACGCATGGATGGCGGCCGAAACCTGGATGGACGCCAAGGAAGCGAAAGAGCGTGGCTTCACAGACGAGATCGCCGACGATCGCGTGATCGAGAATCTAGGCGGCTTCGCTGCGCTCGATCTTTTCAAAAACACGCCTGCAGGCATCAGGGCATTGTCGCGCGCGAATACTGTGCGACTTGCCGATGCTAAGGAAGACATTCTCAGAATGCGGAACAGGACCCGTCCTGATTCGCAGCGCGAAGGCCAGCCGAGAGCGCAAAAACAACCAACCCAAACACCCCAAGTAAGGAGGGGCTAAAAAATGCAATGCGCACACGGCAAACTCAGAATCATGGCGAACGCTCTCTCGCCGCTGCAGACGATCGAAGCGTTGAACGACAAGCGTGCAGAGCTCGTCGACAAGGCTGAAGCGCTCCAAAAACTCGCCGAGGCCGAGAATCGGTCGATGGTCGAAGAGGAACAGCGGGAGTTCGATACGATTCTGGATATTGTGGCGGACACGAAGAGCGAGATCGCTCGTCGTCAGCGTCTGCTCGATGAGCAGGAAGAGCTCAAGATCCCGAACGGCCGCCGTACGGCGCCTGTTGACGCGCCTCCGGTTGAAGAGCCGCAAGCTGCCGCCCCCGCAACTCCGGCGGCGCGCGCACGCACGACTTCTCCGGCGGCATCTCGAATTACGGGAGGCGACTACAACGGAGCTACTCGAGGGACCTGGGGCTGGCGATCGTTCGGTGAGTTCGGTCAAGGCGTTGCGCAAGCATCAATGCGCGGCGGCAAGATCGATCCCCGTCTTATCGCTAACGCGCCGACGACCTACGGAAACGAAGGTTCGGGTCCGGATGGCGGTTACGCGGTGCCGCCTGACTTCCGTACGGCAATCACGACCAAAGTGCAGGCGGAGGATTCGCTTCTCTCGCGTACCGATCAGCAAGTCTCGAGCAGCAACTCGATGACTGTTCCGCTCGATGAAACCACTCCGTGGCAAACCACTGGCGGTATTTTGGCGTACTGGGAGGGCGAAGGCGCTCAGATGACTCAGAGCAAGCCGTCGCTCAAGCAGTCGACGGTTCGCTTGAACAAGCTCACGGCGCTCGTCAACGTGACCGAAGAGCTTCTGCAGGACGCTAGTGCGCTATCGGCCTACGTGACCCGCAAAGCGCCGGAGAAAATGGCGTTCATGATCAATGACGCCATCATCAACGGTAACGGCGTCGGTAAGCCGGACGGAATCCTCAACTCCGCGGCGCTGGTGTCAATCTCTGAAGATGCGTCGCAGACGGATGACACCGTCACGTTCGGCAACATCACAGGCATGTGGAACCGCATGTATGCGCCCTGTCGAAACAACGCGGTGTGGCTCGTGAATCAGGACGTCGAGGTGCAACTGCAGCGTATGCAGTTCCCTGGATCTGGAACCGCGGTACCTGTCTACCTTCCGCCTGGAGGGTTGAGAGATGCGCCTTTCGCGACGCTTCTCGGGCGTCCGGTCATCCCCACGGAAGCGTGCCCGGTGCTGGGTAATGTCGGCGACATCATCCTCGCGGATCTCACGAAATACCTGTCGATCATGAAGACCGGAGGCATTCGGAGCGAGATGTCGATCCACCTCTGGTTCGATTACGACATCACCGCGTTTCGATTCATCATGCGCATGGGCGGCATGCCGTGGTGGCAATCTTCGATTGCACGCGCTGCAAGCGGCAACACCAACACCCTGTCCTGTTTCGTGACGGTCGAAGCTCGCTAGAGCTGAAAGGGGAATGAACATGAATACGAATGTTGAGATCACCAAACAGCTCGCGGCGATGGCGGAGCTCGGTGTGCAGACGGCGGTCGGTTCGACGTCTACGCGCATCTCGTCCGCGTTTGTTCACGTGGGAGATTATCACCGCCTCTACGGATGCTTCACTTTCGGCGATATCGCTGCGGGTGCATCAGGTGTGTGTTCGCTCAGGCAAGCAACGGACGACAGCGGTACGGGCGCGAAGTTGCTCGGCACTGCATCGGCGGCTATTTCGACAGACAACACGGGTGTCGAAGTCGAAGCCTCTGTTGATCAGATGGACTTCAAGAACGGGTTCTATTACGTGGCCGTGTCGGTGCTTCCTGCGGTTGGAAGTGTTCCGGTGAGCGCTAAGCTGCTTGGTGCATTGAAGCACAGTCCGTAAAGAAAAAAGGCGAAGCACCAGGAGCTGTCTCCTGGTGCTTCGACTCCTCATGAAGATTACCTTCAACGGAGAAGAGCGAAACGGAGACGGCTCGGCTGAACCAGCGGGGCTTGCTAAAGTTGAACGTTTTCTGCGGTTGCTGGCGCGCAATCGAAAGTGGTGTCGAGCGACGATCACATTTCAGGATGGTGTGCCTGTACTGATCGAGGAACTCAACACATACAAGGTCCCTGATCTCAAATGACGCTGTCTTCGCATGCACTCTCTACGGTTGCGGTCGTGCTCGCCGAGCTCTCACTCGATGATGGAGCAAGTCCGATCATCGAGCGCATGATCAACGCCGCTTCCGACTTTATCGAGAAGATCGCAGGAGGGCGCTGTTTCGAGTATCAGGCGGCTATCAGCGAATACCGAAAGGGGACGGGCAATACACGCTTGTTGGTGGAGCGTACGCCGATCGTCACACTCACGAGCATTGCGATCTACGATCAAGATGGTGCGCTGGATGAGACGCTCGAGACGGATACGTACAACATAGAGCGCGCGTCCTCCGGCATCATCTATCGCGAGGATGGTTTCGAGCTCAGCGATCGAAAGAAGTACCGCGTTGTCTATAACGGCGGCTGGGTGACCCCTGCGCAGGCGATCGCAAGTCCCGAAGGCCCTGATAAACTGGTGCGCACGCTCCCTTACGATCTTGAAGAGGCTTTGATCCTTACGGTGACCTCGATGTGGTCTAGGCGGGGCCAGGATCGGGACATCGCGACGGGCAACGTCGAAAACGGCCCCGTCATCACTTATCGTGATCCTGGGGATATTGTTCCCGTGGAAGCACGTCGGATTGTAGAGAACTACCGGAGGGCGTCGATCGCATGACTCTCCCGCGGGCCGAACGCATCATCGACAACCTTGTCGAAACGTTCAAAGGAATCAAAGAGGCGAACGGTTGTCGACTCGACGTGAATGTTGTCGAGAACAGGGGCAACACGATCGGTGAGCCCTCTCCGACCATGCGCCCGTATGTTGGCGTCTACGATGACGGCGAAGAGCGTTCGATCACCGAGATCGGTTTGATTCGGTGGATTTATCCAATCACTGTCGTTGCGCATGTTAATGGATCTGATTACACCAGCGCACGAAGCAACCTGGCCGATCTTGTCTACGAGATCAGGCGCCTTTTGTACGCCGATCCTACTCGAGGCATCGACCCGGACAACTCGGCCGCCGTGAACGCAGTGAAGACGGGGATCATTCGATCACGTCGGAGGCTGCGGGTCCCTAACGCGACACAGGCGGCGATGGAAATGAACTTTGAAGTCGAGTATTACGAGAGACCGGAGGAGTAAGTCATGGCCAGAAGCAAGGACGATGAAACAGTTCTAATCGAAGAGGGGTCCGTGCGCTCAACACGAGCAACGGCGGCCCCGGTTGTAGCTCCCGTGGCCCCCGCTGTTCCCGCGGCCTCCTCTGTGGAACCGAAGGGCTACAGATACATCGGTCAGGGCGAGATCGAGCTCCCTTTCATCCAAGACGTAGTGAAGACTGGAACCGTTTTAAGAGGCTCGCCCGATGTCATGCGCTACCTGGCTAGTCTTCCGGAATTTGTGCGTGTAGATTGAAACCGCTGCGGTAACTTGCCGCAGAAAAACTTCAACCAGGGCGCGAGGAACAACCCGGCCCGAAGACATACGCGGATTGAGCCGCGTCTTCGGAGTCCCGTATGGCTTTGTTCCCTTACGTAGTCGGCCGGTCTCAACGCTTCTACTGCAAGACTGAAGCGACGCAGAACACGTGGCTTCCGCCGGTTGCGGATGACGCGTGCAAAGTCATTCAGACCTCTTTTAAGCGTAGCCAAGTCCGCAAGAAGCGTGACGACGCGAAGCTGACGCGCGAAGAGACCGAGCGCATCACAGGTCAAACGACTGTTCAAGCGTCGATTGAAGTGTACGTCAACCCGTACGGCTCCGTGGGTACACCGCCGGATTGCCACCCGCTCTTGCTCTCGCACTTCGGCACGTACGCAAACAGCACAACGGGCGGTTACGTAGGAGGCGCTGGAACCGCGTCCAACGCGCACGACACGTACTCGGGAAGCGATGAACAGACGGCGATCGGATCGGTATCGCTCGAGCGCGAATTTAACGCCGGCACAGCGACCACCGGGATCATGTCGCAGATCATCAGCGGCTTCACCGCGAACATCCTCAAGATAGCGCTCAAGGGAGGAGACGAGCCGCGGTTCACGTTCGAGGGCGAGGGTTACGACATGGTGTCGACGACCTACACGACCAACTTTGCTGAAGTTGGAAGTGGCGTCGGCACGGTTACGGTGCGCAATCCGAACGCCTCCCGCGCAGTCACGGATAACGCGGGTGTTTTGCGAATGTCCCCGGTGTTTTCGTTCGGAACCAACATCGGCACCCTAAACACCGGATATGCGCTGACGGCCGTTGACGCTACCGGAACGATCTGGACGTTCACGCCTCCGGCGTCGGGAACGATTGCAGCGGGCACGGCGATTTTGCCGTACGTTCCTGCGGAAACCGTTCACGGCTCGCCTATCGCAGGCATCCTTGGATCGCTTTCGTTCGACGCGACGGCACGCGGCGACGGCACTGTCGGCGGAGTCAATACTGGCACAGGTGCAGTTACGACGATGCCGATCGTCGAGTGCAGCATCGAGCGGAACAACGGCATGAAGTATTTTCATGACGTCGCGTTTCAAGACAAGATGCTCGATTACGTTCCCGGTGACGTCGAGACGAAGGTCAATCTGACTCTCCGTGCGCGTCGTGATCACTGCATCTGGCTCGCAGAGCATGAGAGCGCTATTGCTACGCAGTATCCGGTCATCCTCACGTGCGGAAGCGGTGCCACGAGAGTTATGCGGATTACAATGCCGCGTATTGAGTTTGACGACGTCGAGATCGATCTTCCGCAGGGAGACGATGTTGGCATGGTCAAACTGTCGGGCATGGCCATGGGACTCACAGGCGGATCGGCTGCAATTTCTCTTGCGTTTATTGGCCTCAATCCAGGCTAAAAGATGAGCGGTAAGGTCACAGTACGCTCGACACTGTCGAGCTATTTCGCGAACGCTCGGAAGACGTTAGGTCCCGAGCTCGCGAAGGCGATGGAGACATCCGCCGAGCACGTGAAGGATGAGCTCGAGGCGGAGACTGGACGTTTCGCGAGTCGGCGTTCCCGCGTGAAGCATTTGAAGGACTCATTCAAGATCAAACTCTGGAAGAGTCAGATCAAAGCGCAGATATACTCGACGAAGCCTTACGCGCGTATTCAAGATCAGGGTGGAACGATTCGACCGAAGGGCCACGAGTATCTTGCGATACCTCTGACGCCCACGGCCGATCGCCGGAAACCTCGGAACTTTCCAGGTCTGTCGTTCATCCAGAAGGATCCCCATCTCCCCGTGCTCGCGAAGATCTCTCCGAAGGGAAAGATCAGTCCACAATATGTTTTGGTGCACGAGGCTAAGATCTCCGGCAGACACTTTATCGACAACGTCTTGAGTCGCACGACTTCGCGCGTGGGCAATAACGTCCACGAGGCGTTTAAGCGTGCGCTCAAGCTCTAAACAAAGGAACAACCTAATTATCATGGACATCATTACGGACGACGATATCGACGAGCTCGGTGTGTGGTTTGCGCCCGACTTCGACGATAACCGTGAAAAAGATTTCGAGAACATCTCGCGCGTTCGGATTGTGCCAATGACAGGGAGGGATAAGCTTCGTGTTGATCACGCTCCCGTTCTCAAGACAAAGGCACAGAAACTCGGCAAGGACATCCACGCGCAGATCTCTGAAAGGGAGTGGGCGAAGCAACGCGCTATTTTGGAAAAGCAGAGCAGAGAGTTCGCTAACTGGAATAGGAAGAGCAAGAAGACCGGCGTCGTCGAAGTTATCGACAACGCCAAAGTGTGGATTGATACGCTTCTGCGGGCGAAGAACGCGGCGTATCTCGATGTGCTGAATCAAACCTACAACGCGATTCTGGACTCCTCTGTTTTGGAGGAGGGGCTCGTGGGGGAATCGAACTCGCCGCGCGCTTCCGCGTCAGCGGCGACGAGCGCATAAAAACCTGGGGTTGCTCGAAGTGCAAAGGCCCCGATTTCGTTGAGCAGGATCGTCTAAGGTCGGAACGTAATTGCGACGGCAAACACGATCAGCAAGGCGAAACGCTTTACTTCAAGTGGGCCAAGGATCTCAAACGCTGCCCGTTCTCGGTGATCGGGGACGAAGCGTGGAAGTGTGTAGGGCTTTGGGAGGAGTGGCGAAGTTACGGAGGACTTCCTTATCCCGGCGACTTTTATGATCAGCCCGCGCCTGTAACTCAAGTGTTGAAGATCTGCGAGACCGCGCGGATCCAATACTCACCCGAACCGGAGGATCCCGATGGCCGAGCGAAGCGGAATCATAATCGAGGTCCAGGATGACGGTGTTCAACGATTCACGACAAATCTAGGTAAGGCAGAGCAGGCGAGTCGATCGAGTGAAGCATCCTTCAAACGCTTCGCAGCGGCTCTCGAGACCGTCAACAAGGCTGCAGCGACTCAACGCGCGAAGGAAGCGCTAGAAAAGGTTAAAGGGGCGACGGAAGAGTTAGACGGAGGTTTTAGAAAGGCGTTCAAAAGCAGCGCGCATTTGTGGGGGCAGTTTCAAAGTAACACGCTCACCAGAGGCGCCAAAGAGATGGGTGAGCTCGCTGTTCAGACGATGGCGCTCGCGAAGCACGAAGAGAAGCTCGCGCAGAAAGCAGCGGAGACTAATCGAGTTCTTGCGGAGCGCGCATCTGGTGCGGAGCTGATGGCCCGTTCGCGCACGACCGGCGTAGCGTTCGCGGGGGGTTCGGTGAACGCGGCGGCGTTGGGCGCCTCAGGAATCCTCGGCGGCGCTGGGATGTCGTCTGTCGGCAGCGGTCTAATTAGCGCGCAGCACAACACGCTCATGGCGCAGGCTGCGGCGAAGAAGGTCGCGAGTAAGCAGGCGCAGGAAGACGCCAGGAAAGAAAGAGAAGCACAGAAAGAACTCGCCGAGGCCGAGCACTTGCGCACGTTGCGCATGCAAGGCCTCACGATGTCGCTCGGCTTCTACTCCTACGCAGCGCAGAACGTTTTTCAAGGTCTCGGCGTCGGGGTAGCTAATGCGGCTCTTCTCGGCGCAGCGTTCGGTTTGCTTGAGAGCATCATTCGGAACGTGACGGCCGGGTTGAGGTTGTTGACATCTACGATCGTTAATCTAGGCCTACATGCGGCGAAGACGGGCGACGACATTCAAACGATCGCTGAACGCGCAGGTGCTTCGACGACAATGATCTCAGGTCTCAGACTTTCGGCAGCGCAGGCCAACGTCAGCATGGAGATGCTCGAGACCGCGATCACCACGCTCGTGCAACGCGCGACTTCTACACCTAAAGTATTTGAAGACTTCAAAGTATCGATCCGAAACGCTAACGGAAACATTAAGAACGGCGACGAGCTTTTGCGTGCGTACGCGGATCGCATGAAAGAGGCAGGTTCGGCATCCGAGCGTGCGGCTGTTGCAGTAGCTCTCACTGGGCGATCTGGGAAAGCATCTAACGTGTTCTTCGCCGAAGGTTCGGCGGGTCTCGATGCGTATATCGAGAAAGCTCGAAAATTCGGAGGCGTTGTTTCCGATGCCGCGATTAAGGCGACTGTTGCAACGCAAGACTCTCTCGATGAGCTTTCACAAGTCTTCGAGGCCGTGCGTTTTGATCTCGGTGTAGCGTTAGGTCCGGCGCTCAACACAGCGATCGAAGGTATTAAAGGCTACTTGACGGAGTTGCTAGAGCGTATCAACGAAAACAAGGAAGGTATCTCGGCGTTCGCATTAAAAGCTACGGCAGATATAGCATCACTCGGTGCCGTCCTCGCTCGTGTTACGGCACTGATGGCGAAATTCGCCATAGGTACGGTGCTGCTTACGCGAGCGCGCTTTACAGATATCGGTAAGGATCTGGTTGTCGCAGGCGCTGCTATCGCCTCAGAGGCAGAGCATCTTGCTGTTGCGATGGACAAAGTTCAGGTGCTTGCCTCGAATGGCGGAGTCACCATTCAAAGCTTTACATCTACCCTGAAAGAAAACGGCGCTGTTTTTGAGAAGCCGGAGAAGGGAGCAAACGCCGCGGCGGCGGCTTATGAAAAACTGCTCGTCTCGCTGTCGAAGGTAATAGAAAAAGGAAAAGAAGCGCTTCAACCTAAAGCAAGCACGAAAAGCTATGAAGAGGTTGAGCTTGCGCGTATGGCAGCGCGGACGGAGCTCGAAATTGCTATTCAGAGGAGTGAGGCGCTTCAAGCGCAGGCGCGAAAGCATGCAGCATCAATGGCCGCGTTGAAAAAGGCGGAGCCTTTTTCATTCAGCGTCACCGTAACTAAAGGTGTCTCTAAGAAAGATCTCGAAGCGGCCAAAGAGGCTACAGCTGAAGCCACTGCGGCATCCTTAAAAGCAGACGCAGAAGCGATGACGTCGCGCTCCGAAGCAGTTCGCGCAGCGCTCGAGCTCGCGAAGCGTGAATCAACGGATCGAATCAGCTATCTCGAAGGCATCGCACGCGCTGAAGAGGTTTTCTCCCGCGCTAAACAGCTAGGCATCACTGAGGAGCATCGTCGATCACAGGAGCAGGCGGTTGCCGATGCGCGGTTGGCGGCGCAGCGTATGGGACTCGACGAAGCTGTGGCGAGCAAGAAAGGCGAGGCACTTCAGAAGGAACTCGATCTCGTGGAGTTCCGAATCAGTCAGGTGCAGGGTGTTGGGGCGCGTGCAATCTCGGAAGCACTAGCGCAGGTCTCTGTTGCGCGTGCAACGGGCCTTAAAGAAGAGGTCGACGTTATTCTCGCTAGCGCTGTTACGACAGCGGACGCATTGCGCCAACTGTTGGCGCTGAAGGAGCGCATGGAAGAGCGCGGCGCTTCCGCTAGCGTATTGAAGTCAGCGCAAACAGCGATCGACGCCAACATTACGGACAGAATCGCCACCGAGTCTAAGGATGGGTTGGCAGGACTCGCGGCTGCTTGGGTCGATTACTACGATAACGTCGACGACATGAGCGTCACGGCAGGCGAAAAGCTTTTCCATAACCTCAAGCGCACGACTGAGCAGATGGCCGAGGGGATCATCACAAGTCTGATTCCCACAATCGACACCATCGAAAGACTTTTCAGCGACGTCGGTAAGTTTCAACAGGACACGATTCAAAAGCTTGTTGAGAAGACAAAAGACGGTCGTATCGTCCGGGAAATGAAGAACGCTAACAAGGCGCAGATCGATGCAGCAAAAGCGGCCGGCCGTACGATCGAGGTCATCACAGAGACGACGGGAATTAAGCAGATCACGGTTTGGGACAAGGTAAAGCAGAGTGCGATCGGAGCCATAAAGAGTATGGCTGATGCGATTATCAGAGAGTTCGCACGGATCGCTGCGGCCAAGGTCGTTCTTGGGTTTTTCAATCTCATAAGTGGAGGTGTCGGAGGCACCGCGGTTTCGGTGGCAGCGGCAGCCACTAGTGCGGGTGTTTTTGGATCCACTAATTTTTCCGAAGGAGGCCTCGTGCCCGAGTATCTCGCTGGTGGAGGTTTTCCTGGGCGACCTCGAGGCACAGATACGATCCCCGCGTGGCTCACACCTAAAGAGCGTGTCCTCAGCGTTAGTCAGAACAAGTCGTTCGAGCGCCGCATTGAACGAGACAGTGCTGTGGAAACGCGTCTCGCGAGAATTGAGTCATCCATCTCCAACATCTCTGCAGGCCCCGCGGTCAAGCAGAGCAATCTAATTTTCGGCGGATCACAAGCGGACGTGACGAAGTTTCACCGCGACGTTTGGAAGAAGGCGCAGAGTCGACTTGATCGCCTTGCGGGTAAGAAGGGTTAAAGCGTGCCGACTACAGCAGACAACATTCCAACATCGGAGCGCGCCGCACGTCTCCAGGGCTGTCCATATCTCGTCGGGAACAACGTCCTCGAGCGTTATAACGTGCTCCCTCAATGGCGTGTCTCAGGTGCTTGGGATTCCGGCACCGATATTTCGGACAACACAAATTATCCAGTGTGGCACGCGTGGGATCGAAGCGGCGACGCGGTCACCCGCCCAACGAGCGCGGCGCAAAACCAAACCGAGTGCAGCTTCATCATGGATCTCAATCCAGGGACGACGACCACGCTAGGTGAGGTCGACACCTTCGTCGTCATCGGACACAACTTCCACACTTGGGATCCGGCAACAACCGAGGTCTATCTCGATCTCGATCTCGGCGATGGCGATCTGCCACCGGCCCCCGTTCCCGATTTCTCCGGCAACGTCACGGGTGCGTTTTGGGATATGGCCGACTGGGACGACGGCCGCCGTTTGATCTCACAAGAGGTTGGACTTCTCGGCGCCGACTCGCGCTTCTCGACGATTCGCTACGCGAGGCTTCGCATCGTTCGGACATCCGGGAACTTCGGTAGCGTCGTTCCTGAGTTTTCTGAACTTTGGCTCGGGCGACGCCGGCAAATGAGCTACTTCCCGAATGTCCCGTTCGATAATCGCGCGGGCCAGTCAGATCGCGTCGATCACCACGCGGAAGGCGGGCACGTCACGACGTATTTCAAGACGTCGAAGCAGGCGATCTTGAATATGACTGTCCGAAGTGGCGGCGCCGATATGAACGGCCACGATCAAAACGACGCGCTGCAGAATTGGTGGTGGACTGAGAGCGAAGGCGGGAAGCCGTCGCTGCTTGTGCTCAACACGAGCACCGATCTTCTCGCCGAGCCGTACATCGTTCTTCCTTCATCGGACTTCTCTCTGCCTGTCGTAGGCGCGCCGTTCGAGCGACAGGGTCAACTCACGTTCGAGGAGATTGCTCCCTTCTATAGAGCAGAGGTTGATATCTAAGTGGCCATCTCTTTAACAGCCACACAGCGCGAAGCTTTTTCTAAGAACGGCATTGCGCCTATCTGGTTAGTCGAACTGATTGTCGGCCCTGTCGCCAATATGACGATCACCGACGATACGGTGACGAGTTGGCAGTTTCGTGTTCAGGTTCTCGATAGCGCAGGTGACACACTGAGCGACGAGACATACGAAGCGAACGCTGGGGGAGACAACGGTTTCGTGAGCGGCGCCGGAGAGGCAGCTACAGCGATTAACGCTGCAGCGCAGGTGAGTTTTCTTCAGGGCGATTGGATTTACGCTGCAGCATTCGGCGCAGCGCTCAACATTACTCCGGTTCACGCGAGCGTCGATACTATTGTTCTCACGGTAATCACATCAACAGCCGCAACCGCAGATCTAGGGCTACGGAAAGCAATCAAGTTTGTTTCTGGATCTAAGCCGTTCCGGAACTTGGACGAATCCCCGTTTCATACCTACGCCTGCTCGGTTGCGAGTATCTCAACTATCGCGTCAAGCATCGATGTTGTTTCGCGCACTCACACGATAGGCGCTGCGGATATTGTATTTAACGATCCCAACGGCTTGGGATACATCCGTCAAATTCTGAAGCGGTCGCAGCCTCGAAACCGTGCCGTTAAACTTTACGTAGGCCTGCATTCGTGGACAGAGGCTGATTTTCTTCTCGTGGGCTCTTATGTAATTGAGGATTTCAGGCCCGAGCCCGGTCGTGTTGTCGTCTCCGTAACAGATCCGTTCTCGAGAATGCTCGATGCTGAAATTACAGCGCGGATGATCAACGTCCATCCCGTTTCAGCGCTGTATAAAGTGCTATCTGATGCGGGTGTTTCGGACGAGGCTATAGAGCTCGGTGATTTCGACGAGACCGATCAAGATCTTTATGGCGCAGATTCATTTGATCCTATTGGGCACTGGGGAGTTTCTAGAACGGATCTACACCCCACCAATAAGACTTCAGTACCTTTAACGTTGCCGGAGTTCAGCGATAGCGTTGTAAGCGAACCGACAACGGCTAAAAACCTCGCTGATGGATTAACTGAGGTTCTCAACGCAACGCTCTACATAAATGAGAACGGTGAGATAGGTCTGCGTCGATACAACCCCAATGCGGGTATAACTAGAGCGTTACAGGCGACCGAAGTTGCCGACTTTGAGGTAGTCTCTACGCAGGAGCATTTCTTTAACGTTGTCGAAGTCGGTTCGTCGTCGAAGAGTGGCCCGCTCTTCAGTCTCGCAGATCAAGGTTCGATTGAGCGCGCCGGCACATTCACTCGACGCATTTCAAACGACTGGCTAGGTAATGTTGCGTTTCAGTCCGCTGGCGTGCCGTCAGGCAATGCAAATGAAGATCTTGAGGTTTACGGCGCAGTAACAGAGGGTATTTCGGGAACGCGGCCCGCTACTGCGGTGACTTATCGAGGTACGTCGTACCCCACGCAGCGAACCTCCGATACGCTCAGCACTGCGGCCGGGCAGTTTGCCTATTTGATGATCCTCTATATGGGGGATTGGTCGTTTGAAATAGTTCGCGCAAACACGTTCGAGTATTACGATCCGCTATTTGAGGACGGTATCCTTGCGCCGCCTCCCGGTTTCACGCCCGGCATTGAAGAGGTCACGCCCTATCCAGGCGTCGACGAAGGTGCCACGACCTACACATGGCCGACGGATACAAGAGACACCCGTAATTATTACACAGATCCGTCGATAACGGGAGCGCCTCACAGTGTTGAGTTCGCGGGCTTAGGGGCTAAAACAATTACCGTCGGCGCAACACCGTGGCTTGATCGCGGCGTCTTTAATCTCGATCAGCGCGGTCTATTTGGCACGTCTGATTTCGCACTAGGTTGGAGCGCTCCTTATGCAGGAATCGCAGGCGCTGGCGATTATCGCTTTTTCTCACCTCAACTACCAGCAACTAGAGTCGTCGATCTCACAATCGCAATTAAGATGGCTCAGGTCTGCCTTGAACGATTCTCTAACGGCTGTCCGATCATCAAATTTAGAACGAATCTAAAGCATATCGATCTAGAACTTACAGACTTGATCACACTTCCGCACCCGATCTATGTCGAGCATTTAAGCGATGGCGGGAGTAGTATAGTTTGGGAGATCATCTCAAAGGAGATCGATCTGCTCGGCGATTCGCCCGGCATTGTTTACACATGCGCGCGCGTTCGCGACGATGCACACCCTTATACGATCACAACAGCTATTCCTTATTTTAATCCCGCAGATCCGGGCACGCCCGCTTATGTGAGCGGTCTCTATGTGCCTGGAGTTGAGACACCGACGTCTGAAACGGAAACGGGCCGGAGCGGCCTGACTCCGGTGGATACAGGCACAGGTTCCACAATCTATTCGCCAGAGTCGGACGAGGTAGTCGTCGATATTGTTTGGACACCAGGCGAAGCGTCGTTCTCGTGGGGTAATGATACAGACGACTTCTCGTTCGACTTCAACATTGCCGACGATACCGTGGACGCCTTCAGAATCCACGAAGGCGCACGCGAGATCATGCGGATCTCGACGAGCAATACAACGCCTACGCTGCTCTTCAACAACACCACCACAAACGCAGCGACGTCTTTCCTTGGTACGGGCGCCTTTGCTGTCGGCGGCGCCGCGACTTTCTCGAGCACGCTTGCCGCAGGCGCATCGACGCTCGCGTCGCTCTCGGTGACCGGGGCCGCGACGATTGGGACGACACTCGGCGTCACCGGAACGAGCACACTCGCTGCGGTGAACATGTCTGGAACGCTCACGTTCACCGGCGCGAACATCAATCTCGATCCGACCGGGACATTCGACTTAGACATGGACGCCGGCCAAACGATCCGGATCGGGATCGCGGGCTCGCTTGCGAACTCGCTTCTGATTGAAGACGGCACCGCAGACTGGCTCCAATTCAACACCGCGACGGGGACGATGACTCTCGGAAATGCGACGACGAACCAAGCGATATCGATCCCGGGCACGGGCGCGATCACAAGTGGCGGTCGATGGCTCGGTCCGAACGGAACAGAGGCGCTTCCGGCGGTTTCGTTTTCGGGTGACCCGGACACGGGAACATACAACGTGTCGGCGAATACTTTCGGGGTCGCTGTCGGCGGCGCGCAGGTTCAGCGATGGAGTTCATCCGGGGCGGTGCTCACGCAGGCTGTTCAGACGACGGGATCGCCTACGGCGTACATGCTCAACGCCGCGGCGCATACAACGCTCACCGCATCCACGGAAGCAGTCGACTTCAACCTGAACCTATCGCGCACGGTTCAGTTTGAAACCGGCAACATTACAACGCAGCGGGCGATTCGTCTGCGTCATCCAACTTACTCTTTCGTCGGGGCGTCCACGATTACAACTGCGGCCACGGTGGAGATCTCCGGCGCGCCGGTCGCAAGTACGAACGCGACGATCACAAACGCGTATGCGCTTTGGGTTCAATCGGGGACCGTCGCCTTCGGCGGCGCAATCAACGTCAGCGGCTCGA
>JAAOEI010000253.1_pt1 | contig 21476 bp, 21 predicted proteins | sample 7059261 | NCBI WGS metagenome assembly JAAOEI01 (sample SAMN14008812, study PRJNA610033) | viral metagenome | isolation source: viral particles filtered from seawater | place: China: Hangzhou Bay, Yangshan Deep Water Harbour | collected 2017-10-31 | reverse complement strand
GCGCGCCTCCGTTGCCAGTAGGGGAGCCCGTGAGCCAAGATTAGATACAGACCGCCAGCGCCGACAGACCAAGGCCAGTTGGTCATGGCCCAGGTCGCGAGGTCTTTGCCTTGCTCGGCTACGCCTTTCCAGGCGGTCAAAGATGAGAGGTCAGGCGGGGCCTGGATGGCCGTCACAGCGCCACCGCTGCCAACCGTAGCCACGCCGCCGACCTTGGCCAACGCTTCGCCTGTCGTCATTTTTGACGTTGGCGCTTCGATCTTCTGAGGCATGGCGTCGACGGGGGCGGACTCAAGAAACAATTCCGTCTCGCGGGCGCGCCTCGACACGAGGCCAGCCAGAGCAACGCGCGTTCCGTCTTTAACTCGATAATGCTTCGCCGTGTCGCCAGAGACGCGCGAATACTTAAAGTCCGCGAAATGGCTCGCCGCTCGCGCGTAGTCGCCCGCGTTGAGATGCTTAACCAGCGTTGACTTACGAAGCGCTCCGACACCGATGTTGTAGCAGAGCGAAACCAGCGCATCGAACTGGCCTTGAGTAAGCGGGACGCTAACGGTTCTGATCACGTTGGCTTCGTGTTTTTCCATCTCGCGGCGCAGCGCGTCGGTGGCTTCCTCGATGGTCCATTGGGTGTTAGGGCCAACGCCTTCCGTGCAGCCCCAACCGCACGTCCAGACGCCCGCCGGGCATTTATATGCCTTGCAGCCGCCGTCTTTGAGCTTCGTGTGGTAGCCCTCTTGGGACTTGATGAGGGCTAAACCTTTCTCGCTGAGCTTCACGGCTGCACCTCGACGCGTCCGAGTGCTGTCTGCTCGATCTCCACAATGCGGCCCTGCATGGCCTGCATCTGCTCGGCCAATTCCAGCAGAGCTTGTGCTAAAGCGCCTGTGTTTTGGTTGTCCATTGGTGCGGGCAATGCCTGTTGAGTTGCACGCGTGACCAATGCCGGCAACATATCACGAACCGCTGCCACAACGAGCGGCGTGACCTCGACAGTTGTCGGAGATTGCACGATTTGCGTGACCTGTTGCGCCTGGTCCACGCGGGCGTAAATATCCCAACTTGCGCCATTGCTCACAGCGAGAGACGGGCGCGGGTTGCCGTCGCGCCGGTCGTTGATCAGGATTATGCTCCCGGTGCAGGTCACCGGATCGGGAAGCCGCCCCGGCTCGTAAACCGGGATGCGCAGCGGCTTCAAGACCGTGGCGACGCTGCCGCCGTCTTCGATGATGCGCGCCATTGCCCTCAGTAACTCACAGTTTCGGCCGAAACATCGCCAGACACGAGGCCCGTGACGGTTAGGTCGTTACCAACGCCGGAAACGTCGTTTCCGATGTCGGATGAATTGGCAAAATCCAAAAGAAAACCATTTGTGCCAAAGCTCCCAGTGTAAGTTTTTGGGACTGTCGTGCTGCCCGATCCTGCCTGCGAGAAATCGCTTGGGGTTAGTTGCGCGCCGTCTATCCAGTGGATGTGGGCCAGCTTGCCCGCAAACGATTGCGCCGTATTGTTGCCAACCCGAAACGTGTTGCTGGTTTGGTTCATTTTCAGATCTGCCGCCGAGCCATAGTTGTTGCTGTCAGCGTAGGAGACTTCCGTTCCGTTCACATACATCCTGTTGCGGTTGGCCGCCGTGGCCTGATCCGTGTCGAGCGCAAATACAATGTGATACCAAGTCGTAGTGCTGGTGTACGTCCCGCTCGATGCGTGCGTTGTGCCACCGCCATTAATGTAGTGGCCAAGCGCGTTTCCCGCAGTGAACTGAGGGAAAAAGACGTTACCAGAGCCCGACGTGTCCTGCGCCCCGAATGCGTGAAGAGCGCCGGTAGCGCTGCGCTTGCACCACAGTGATAGCGTGGCTTTTCGCGCGCTTCCGTTCGATCCTGGCGTGCGGGCGAGATGCTTCGAGCCGGACCAGTTGGCAACGGCATTGTAAGCGTCCGTCGCGCCGCCAGCAGCCCGGCGACTCCCGAACCCGATCAGGTGTGTGACCCCAAAACTCACGACCACCTCGCGTCAGAAGCAAAATCCGAAGGTATTGGGTTAATCGCTTCAATCTCATTGGACCTAGCGCGAAGCGCCTTGATCCTATCGGCAATGGCCTGCAGAGCAGCGGCCTCGGCTACTTGCTGTTCTGTCAGCACGCCTCCGCTCGCCTTAATGTTGATGATCTCGGCTGCACGCATTTGCATATTCATCTGCTTCACGAGGCAGTTGAGCAGATCAGTGACGCCGGTCGCTGCGATGATGCGACGCTGACACTCCGCCTTTACGGATTGAATTTGAATGGCCCTGTCGTGGGGTACAACATCATAGACCCTTGTGACCTCGGACGCGCCTATGTTCCAGCCAGTTGCGACACTTGACGAAATTCGGATGTCGACAACAGGTGGCTGATCGACAACGACACGCCAATCGACCCTCTTGTGCATTGGCACATCAACAAGGTCAATGTTTCGGACTTCTGCAACGGCGCCGTTTTCAATGCGTGCGATTGCCATGGTTAAGCGTCCGTGCTTGCGTTGGTGGTGAAATAAATCGTGACGCCATGAAGACGAGCGTCTATGGACATCGTGTCCGACGCATCAGATGGCACGCGCTTGATCTGGAACGCGACCAAGTCTTCAGCGGCAGGCGATCCCGCGATGGTAATCGCAGATGTCGCGCTGGTGATGTAAACCATATTTGTCGTGCCTCCTGTATCAGCGACCTGCTGCGCAGTGCCAACCGCTGCATCGCCCGCATCGCCATCAGACAACGCGACCGCTTCAAGCGCCCACACAACTCCGAAGTTTGTGGATGTCGACGCATGAGACCACGTAAACGTCGCGGTTACAGTTCCCTCGTCCCAACTTTTGGGCATCCGCACATGAAGTTGCGCGAACTCCTGCGTTGTCGTGTCAAAATCAAGCGTCGAGAGCATGATCTTGTTGGTCGTCGTCTCGACCGTTCCTGCAGCCGCCCCATTGGTCGTCCGCACAGTCATCGCAGATGCCGGCGCCCAAATGGTCTCTTTGCCGACCTTTTTAACGATGATGCCTTCTACCGCCAACTCGCCCGCCGCCGAGCGAGAGAGTGTCGTGTCGGACGCGTGGCCGAGTTCAATCGTGCCGGTCGTCGATTTGGCGCTTGTCCCATTCGAGAAGTCGCTTGCAATCGTCAACGCGCCGGCCGGCGTCATCGAGAACCCGGTCACGGTTGACGAAAAGTCCGCATTCGCGGTGGCAACACCGTTGAATATGAAGTCGAGCGTCGTGCCGTTATAAACTGCGTACATACCCTTAAGGCCAGAGCCGCTGTTCTTCAGCGTGTTCGATGTTGACGAATGCTCGGCTAAAAAGGACCAAAATGGAAAGCCGGCGCCGCTTAGCGTCCCGGTCGAGAAATAATAGTCCGTGTTGCTATGCGTCCACTTTATGCCGCTGCCCGCATGCGTGGCGACGAGAACGGCAATATTTGCCGCGCCGGAATGCGAGAAGGTATAGCCAGCATCCGCGCCCGCAAAGGCCAACGCGTTGCTTGAGTGCGTGAGCGTCACGTCACCGTTGGCAAAATTGACAACGGCTCCCGATGCAAGAAACAGGTCAGACCACGATGCTGCGCCCGTGCCCAAGGAATCGGCGTCGTTGGCCGTCGGGTCAGGGTATGACGTTAGAGCCGCAGAATGCGCTTGGACGTTAGTGCCAATGGCAAGCCCCAGATTGCTTCGCGACGTTGCGGCGCTTGCGACATCCGAAAGATTGTTAGCTGCGATCAAATCGCCGACGCCCGCGCCATCAGACCCCTTGTTGCCGGTGCGCTCGAAAACAACCGCCATAACGTCGTTTGCCGATGGCGAACCGGCTGCCGCTGTGACCGTAATCGCAACAGCGTAGTAGGTCGAATTGTCGGTGATGCCCGTGACCTCGGCCTCGATATATTCCGTGCGATCCGAGACTGTAAATATACGGAGATGCCCATAATGCGTGGTATTGGTGCTGTCGTCCCACGTCGCAATGACCGGACCAAGAGATTCAGCGTTTCGGCCTGTTTTGCTGATGTTTATAGCCGTTGCGCTTGATAGCGTGACATTGTTGGCAAGGACCTTCCCAGACCCAGGGTCGCCGCTCGTGGATGCCGACCACGCATAGTCAAGACCTGTATTTGGACCCGTTGCGCCGGTCGCCCCGGTTGCGCCGGTCGCTCCGGTTGCGCCTGCTGCCCCGTTCGTCCCCGCATCGCCTTTATCTCCCTTTTCGATGACGAGGGCGGCGCAGTTGTCTCCGCTTGATATTGTTCCGCTCGTTGCCAGGTACGAAACGGGAAAAGTCCAATAGCTTCCTTGATCTGTCCCGCTCCCGGTGATGTTGAATGAATGAAAATTTTGTGTGGCTCCCTCCTTGCTGATTTTAACGCGCGCACGGACCGTGCTTGTGCTGTCATCCCACGTCGCAATGACCGCTGCCATTGATCCGCCAGCCGAGTCTGTTTCGGAAAAAGCAAGCTCTGTGATGCTGGCAATTGTCGCGTTATTCCCTCGGACCTTCCCAGACCCCGGGTCGCCGCTCGTGGCCGTGTTCCATTGATACGGGTATGCGGCGTCCAACCCATCACTGCCTTGCGGGCCGTCCTCGCCTTGGGGTCCCTGCAGCGCCGTGAGGCTGAGCACCCGCACGTAGGCGTAGGTCTCAAGATTCCCGGAGATTGCCATTGCCGTGCCGAGCGCATTTCCGCTCGAGTTGGTCTGCAGGTAATATTCGAGGATCAGATTGTCAGAGCTGGCCAGCGTGAACGTGGCCACGACCTGGCTGCCGTGCGTGCCGTCCGCACCGGAGCCTGACACACCGTTGATGCCGTAGAAAATCGTGCCAGCGGTCTCAAGGCGAAGCCGGAGCTGGCCGCCATCGGAACGCGAAAACACACAGTCAGCGTCAACGCTGTAGGTGCCGGCAGGTAGCGTGACCTTGTTGGATGCGATCGACGCGCCTGTAATGCTGTTGGCGGCTTCTGTCTGCAGCGTGTGCGTCGTCCAAGCGCCCGTGGTCGTCGATCCTGAGGCCGTGCCGTCCGCGCGCTGGTCGAGCCAGATGCCCATCTTGAGCGTGGACGTTGACGGGGTGGACATGCCAGTCTGATCAGCCCAGGCAGTGCCGATGAAGGCTGAGTAAAGGTTTTCGTCCTCGATGTAGGCGAGCCAGCCTTCCGTGGGCGTGTAGCGGAACCAAGATCCGTTGCCGTCGCTTTCCACAACGTCATGCTGTGCAAACGACAGCGTTGACCAGACGCCCGTGGGCGTGCCGTTGATGATGTACCTTGCCCCACCAACGGGGGAGCTTGGCGGCGCGGTCAGGCGGTCTGCAATCTTGAAGAACGCAAGCCCGTCCAGCATTAGCGCGGGCGTGGAGCCGTCAACATACCAGTTGCCGCCATCCGAGACGAACTGCACGGATTCACCCAAACTCTTGAGCGAAAACGACGTGACCGAAGCGCCAGAGATGCCGATGGTTTGGCCGGCCGTGGTGCGGATGGTGACAACGTTTGCCGTGCCAGCGTGACGGATCGTGACGCGGAACCCGTCTTCAGCCGTGACAGCCGACAGCAGCGTAATGGCAAAGCTGCCGCTGGTCGGGTTGGCGTTAATGACCTTGCCTTGATCGGCCGCGACAACGGTGTACGTGCTGGTTTTGGAACTGACCGGGGTCTCGGGAAGGGCGATCTCGTCAGTTGCTGGCGTTGCGACAGCGCCGGGGACGTTGTCATGGGTGACGAGCGTGGCGCCAGATGAGTCCTTCACGATCATTTTGAAAGCGCTGGTTCCTGTGAAAACCAGCGTGCGCGCGTTGCCGGATGTCTTGGGATAGCCAGACGAATCCGTCGAAACCGTCGTCCCGAGTGCCGAGGTCAGGTCTTTGTCGGCGTAGACGGTTTTCGGCGTGCTTGTGCCCGCTTCGTAAAACTCGACGGTCCCGTTTGAGACGGGATTGCCCGACGCATCGGTGATGCGCACCATGGGGCTAAACACTGCGATAGAGTCGGTCATTCCCTGAGTCCTTGCGGCTCAAAGTTGAAGGGAACGCGGATACTTGGGAGGGGTGTTATTCTGACGTGGTGCTTTGGACGGCCAAGCCGCGCGGCGCTTGCATCAGGTCGCGAATGACGCGCTCAACCGCCTGACTACGTTGACCGTTCAGCCGTTGACGCTGCGAAAAGCGGATGAGAGCGCCAACGATAGCGTCACGATCTGCGCCTTGCGCAACCAGCATGCGAGCGGCGTCGGCTTGCTCGCGTACAAGCCGCTCGTTAACGGCGCCATTTCGGATCGAATTGACGATGCGGTGAGCCAAGGCCATCGCTTGACCCTGCAGCGAGGACTTAATCAATTCAGCCCTCGCCTCCGCACCACCGTCAGGCGCCGGCCACTTCTTGGCCGCTGCATTCATGGTCGATGTGATCGAGTTGGCCGTGGCATCGTTCTGGGTGCGCGCGAATGTCGATTCCGCATCCAGGCGTCGGGTGATGTTCTGCGCCGCGCGCGGGCCTGCGATAAGCTCCAATTTTTCGCGGGCATTGTCGGAGCCAAGAGCGCGGCGCACTGCGTTGTCACCAGTCGAGCCCTGGGCGGACGATGCATTTCCGGCAATTTGGCGAACCTGATCGCGAGCGGCAATGTCATAGGCGGCTTGCTGGTTGAAGCCCAGCCGGCCACGGTCGACGCGCATCTGATCCGGAGATAGGTTACGGCTGAAGGCGCCGCGCCCCATGTCCACCGCTTCCTCGAACTGCTTTGAATTGCCAGCAAGACGGCGCGCTTGCGCCCATGGGCTTTGCGCTCTGGTTTGTGGCGTGCCGCCTGGGCTCAGGATGTCATCGGTTGCGTTTCTGATGTTTCGGGACAGATCGCGAGAAATGCGTTGCAGGTTTGATCCAGGTTCGGCACCGCTAGCAATGTCGTCGACAGCCCGCTTGACGAGGTCGATACCGCGCCCGGTGTTCATCACGTTCTGAAGGTTTACGCCTTCCATTTCCGCAAGCTGTGCGGCTCGCTGCCAAGCTGATTGCGGAACACGCTGCAGCGCCGTCACAAGATCTTGCGTGTAAGCAATCGGCGTCTGGTAAAACTGATCATAGAAGGGCCGCGCTTGCGCGTAGGCTGTCTGGCGAATCCCCTCAACCGTTTGCGGGACAGGCAAGGGTGCTCCAATCCCTGCGTCAAGGTCGGCAGTGATGCGTGCTTGCGAACCCTGCCGACGTGCATCAAGCGCATTGATCACGGTGCTTCGCGCCTCGCCGGGATTGCGCGCCAGGCGGGCGGCATCCATGCGCAGGTTATCGCCCATGTCGGCCAGCATGCCCTCGGGGCCAAGCTCCGCGCGCCGTTGAGCGTAGGCGGCAGGAACTCCGTCTTGCTCCATAGAGCCCGCAACCTTCGTCACCGCGCGGCGATCCATTCCAGCGACAGGAGCGCCGGGGCGGTTCATGTATCGCGCAAGAGAGTTGATTGGCCCCGTGACAGCGTTTTGAACCGCGGGAATAGCAGAGCCAAGCGCACCGCCCGTCAACGTGCCAACTGCGCTGTTGACTGCACGATCTCCAAGGGTGTCGCCTTCACCGGCTCCGTATAGGCCACCATACGCAGCGCCTGTGGCTGTCGCGTTGACGGTGCGCGGGATCAATGACGCGCCTTGCATGAGGGTAAGGCCAGGAAACGCGCGCGTTGAAGCCAAGCCACCCGCTAGCTTTTCAAGACCCGATGTCGTCACCGGAAGATCACCTAACGGCGTTGTCACCGTGGCAAGCGTCGATGCTTCCGAGTCGCGCGCCTCGTCTTTGGCCCGCTCATAAGCAAGCTGCTCGTCATACGGGATGCCAACAAAATTGTAGACGGCTGCGTTGGCTTCATCGAGCCAAGATCCGACCGGCGTGCCTCGCGCCAACGTTCTGACGCGGTCGTCGATCCATGTGTTGACGGCTTTCATGCCGCCCTGGGAGCGCTCTTCTTTGACCTTTGCGTCAGCCCATTCCTTGAGCACCTTCTTGCGGATGTCAGGCGGGGCGCCGTCAAGAATTTTGCGGATCTCTTCGCGGGAAGGAACGCCCCGCGGCGCTTCAAGCGCTGGCGTGCCCTCTGGCTTGGCAAACCTGCCGGCTCCCGGCGCGGTTGGCTCTTCGGCCATGCCTGATGCTGCGGCTTTGGCTCCCGGCATAGCGGCGGGGGGCGCCAAGCTGCGACCCGGCGTGCGCTGGCGAGCCGGAGCATCCATCGGTCGCTCAACAGGGCCGGGACGCGGAATCGGCGCGGGCCGCTGAATAGGCGCTTGGGCCTCAACGCGAAAGTCTGCCCAGGGGTCGGCGGCTGGCGCTTGCTGCGCTTGAATACGAAAATCTGCCCAGGGATCGGCCATTATGGAACTCTCCCAAGTGACCCATCAGGCAGAATGATTGTCGTGCCGCTTGGCAGTTTGCGCGCATCTTCAGGCGTGCGCACGCGTACAGCCCGTTCTGGTTGCGCCCCGCCCGGTTGCGGAGCCGGCGCGGCCTGAGTTGTCGGCGCGGTTTGCTGGCCAACAGCCTGCCGCCAGATTGAATGCGGATCGGGTAGGGATTCAATTTCGATCTCGGCTTGGTCGCGCGTGATTTTGCCCAGCATCGCTTTCTTGGCGATTTTGGATTGCGCGTCCGAATACTGCGCAACGGCGCGCAAATGCTGAATAAGCATCTGCCGTCCAGGGACAGTCTGAACGATCTGAGGCAACGAGTTGATGTACTGTTGCAAGTCGAAATCAGACGTTGCGCCAGATCCAGGCGGGCGCAGATTGGGCGCCATCTTGCTGACCAGCGACGAGAACAATTCGATCTCAGACATATTTTTGGGGTCGAGCCCCATCGCCTTCAACGTCGGCCCGAACTTGGCCGCGATTTGCGTTTTAGCGTTTGGCGCTCCAATGACGGTGCTAAGGTCTTCAAGCCGCTTCAGGTTGAACATTTGCTCTGGGATCGTGTCGCCATGCTTGGCAATAGCCACATAGCGCTCTGCGGTGCCTTCTGCCGCCTTTTCGTTGAACTTTTTCTGCCCAGGCCCTGATGCGTTGGGAACCTCGAGGAAGCGAACGCCACCCGGCGCACTGGGGTCGACGGCATAGGGGATATCGCCCTCTTTGATCGTTCCGAACTTCTGCGATTCAAGCGCCTTGCGCTTAGCCGCAAGCTCGAGCGGATGCATTTCGCCCTTAAAGCCGTAGTCCTGCTCAGCGGAGCGCAAGGCTTGGTTCTGTGCGCTGATGCCGCCCTGCATTTGCTGCCGCTGCAACGGGAACAGCTCTTGCGCGCGGGTTGCCGCCGCCCGGTCAAAGCCCAGCCGCTCGCCTTCAAAGCCAAGGCGCTGCTCGTCCATGCCTATCTGGCGCTGCTTGAACTCGTTCTCGCGCTGGAGTTGCTGCTGCTGGAAGTAGCGACCCAGGCCCTGGTTGATGGGCTCGAAGTCAAGCTGGCCTTGGATGCCCATCAAGTATTGAGGAAGGCTTGGCATGTCAGACCCTCGCTCCATAGCCGTTGAGGTAGCCCTGCAGCGAGTTGACACCGCCCGCGCTGCCCATGCCCGTTGGCATGCCCGTGTAGGCTTGCATCGCCAGCCCACCGAGCTTGATCAGGTTGTTCGGCAAAATGCTGTCAGCAGCGCTTCTGGCGTTGTTGTATTGGATCGCGTTCCCGGCCTGCTGCTGACCCAGACCCATGCGCATCTGGCCGAGGTTGTTGCCCAGGCTGCTGTCCATGCCCGCCATAGCCGATGATGCGCCGTAGCCCTGCTGTCCCATGCCGGCCAAACGGTTGAGATACGCCTCGTAATCTTGGCTTCCACGGTCGAGCATGGCGCGGCTCATGGCGAGACGGCTGTTGCCGCTGTCGAGCATGCCCATTTGGTTGAAGCGCCGGGACATCGCTCGGGTAGCCATGTCCTCGTTGTGCTGCCGGAACGGGTCTTGGCCCGCATACTCAGCCAGCGCGCCCCGTTGGGCGTCGGCGCCGTTCAAGCCGAGATAGGTCCCATACCGCTGATTGGCCTGCCCGCCCTGTTGGGCGTAGGGCTGCAAGTAGCCCCTGGCCTGCGTGTTGTATTGCTCCATTTGCTGGCGGCCCTGGTCGTAGCCGCCCTGAAGCGCTGCCGAGGACTGCTGATAGGCCTGATCGGCGTATTTTTTTTGGTTGGCACCTGTGAAGCTGCCAAACAACGATCCAAGTGAGGGCATGGCTTAAGCCTCCAAGATGGGCGGGCCATCGCTCGTGTAGTTTGACGAGTCGATGTTGTTGAGTGCGTGGTCATGCGTTGACCCGGCGTCGTTGCCGAGGTCGTTCGCGTTTGCGAAGTCGAAGAAAAAGCCGTTGTTGCCGTAGGTCGGCGCGGGGTTGGGCTTGGCTTTCCAGATGCCGCCATCCAAAGCCCCGAAGTCACTGACACTCGCTGTTGTTGTGTCCATCCAGTGGTAACGGGCGATTTTGCCGCCGAAGCAGTCACCGCTGACTTGATCGCGGCCGATCTGATGCGCCAGCGTGAGGCCGATGGAAGACGTTCCGGCGTAAGCGGTCGAGACTGTCTTAAGCGTCTCGGTCCCGTTGACCCAGAACCTCACCCGCTCGCCGCTCGCTGCGGAAAAGTTCACCACCACGAACACATGAAACCACGTATTTGCCACCAGGGCCGCCGTGGTCGAGGTGACGAGGCATTTGGTGGAAAGCCCAGGAAACGCGCGCTCGTGGTAGACAATCTGATTGCTCGAGTTGATGTAGATCCGCCCATCCGAGACCGACTGAGCCGAACTCATGATGGGGTCGTTACTGGCGGCAGTCGTGCGGTAGACCCAAACCGACCAAGCCCGCGTGCTGGCCGGGAAGCTGCTTACCGATGGCGTGCGGCTCAGATACTCGTCAGTCCCATTCAGAACCAGCGCCGGAGCCTGCCGCCCGCTGGCGAAGTGACCCGTGGGGTAAATCAGCGGCATCAGCCAAACGCCTTCACGGCAACGCCATACATGCTCGACCCGTCGCTGATAAACGTCAGCAGGTCAATCGAGCTTGCCGCCGTGGTGAGCGTCGGAGCCGTGGCCGATGGCCACTTGTAAGCCGAGCCATAGCCAAGCGTCCGCGATCCGGTGGCGTCCTGCCTGACAATCAACTGATAGGTGCCGCCCGCCTTCATATTCGTGGGATTGGATAGCGTGCGATTGTCGGTGAGCGTAACCGTTGCAACCTGTCCCGTGTCGAGGTTCCAGGCGATGCTTGCCGCATCGGTCAACGTCGCCATGGCGAAGTATTGCTGGCCAGACCATGCATTGACGCCATTGAGCAGCGGCACGGTTTCGCCGGATGTGCCGATGTTTTCCGTTGCTGCCGTGCCGAACGTCGGGAACCCGCCAACGTCGCCTGACAGCGCCGTCAACGTACTGTCGATGCTGTTCAGGAGCTTCGTGGCGTCGAAGAACCATTTGTACCAGGGCTCGCGGAACCGGCCTTGCTCAAGCGTCCCGGATTCATGGGCGGGCGGTAGGGTCAGCGTCATGCGGCGATCTTGGCCCCATCAGCCGCAATCGACATGAACGTCTTCACCACCTTTGCCGAGGCAGAAAACTTGTAGCTGATGCCGCGATGGTCCGACGTTCCGAGCCCATGCCAGGCGAGCCGCTTGTTGCTGTTGCCCTGCCGGCCAAGCGCGCGGCTTAATTCCGTGCCCCAGGTCTCGCCGTCGCGGCTCATGGCCATCGACACGACCGGATCAAGATCAGCCGGCGTCGTGGTGTTGAGACCGACGCCGGTGACGCAATCGAGATAGAGAGCGTTAACTTCGATCTGATCGGGGAACGCATGTACAGGCGGCGTCTGCACCGTCATGACCAGTTGCGTGCCGGCTTCGTCGTTGGCGTTTGGATCTACAAAGTAGAGATTGGGCGAGCTTCGATGGCCGCCAACCACGCGACCACCTAGAACCATCGTCGTGCCGATGTTCCAATGCCCTTGCCCGTAGCTCTGACGTTCGTGCCATAGGCTCGTGGCCGTGTCGTAAACCCACGTCGTTACGTCTGGGATGGTCCAAGCCATGTAAGCATGACCGGCATCGGTCCAGCTCATGCCGGTGATGGTCGTCGGGTCGGCGCAGTCGCGCATGTCCCGGTCAACGTCGTGGTGGCTGATCTTGCGCGCCGTGTAGCCATCGAGGATGACAATCCCGGCATACGCGCCGTCACGATCCGTCGCCGCCCAGGCAATGGCGTCTGTGACCAAATCGGGCCGGATGATCGGAGCAGAAACGACCGAAGCGGCAGACCAGCAGCCGACACGGCTTGACTGTGAACGCTGGAACGGAAACCCGTCATTGCTGCCGGTGTAGTCCCAGACCTCGAACGACCGTTGACCAAACGCAATCACGCTGGTTCCACGTGAAACCGCCCTAAGCAACCCGTCTGGGTCTGACTGCGCTGCCGTGACGTCCAAGCCATCCCAGCCGGTCGCGTCATTGATCTCGCTTGATCTCAGATACCCATCCGGCGACGACGTAACAAAGTGATTGGCTACGGAGCAGACCGAGTTGGGCGAGCCGAAGTCTGTGTCTGTGATGTCGACGACCGCGCCGCCCTGGATGAATTTACCCAGCCCATCGCACACGATCATGGTTTGCGCGCCGGCTGATCGCGCGTTGCGCGCCATGGTCACCAAGCCATCAGACGGCATGCCGCCCAAGATTGTGCTTGTGCCGCCTGCCTCAAACTGATGCACGACACGCCCACACACCGCGTATCCGATCCCGTCCACCTCCAGCATGGCGCGGATGCCACCGGAGCCTGACAGCGTGCCGAGGGTTGTGAGGCCGGCTACAGCGTGCGTCGCCACCTTAACCCGCTGCTCGTCGCCCACCACTTCGGCGCGGCAGTTGATCAGCCGCGCAATGCCCTCGAGGGGCGATTGGCCCTTGTTGCTTTGCGTGCCGAGGGCGATGGGAAACCTCATTAGCGCTTATCCTTGAAAATATCCATCAGTAGCTAGAGAACTCCGTAGCCTCGCCCGATGGGCGCTTGCTGATGTGACGGCGCAGCGTTCGCATGGCCTTCACCGACGCTGCCACAGGGCGGCCGTCGTTATCCTGTTCGTCAGCTTCCGTTTTGCCGTAAGATGTCGCAATCCGCCCCGCCAAAAGCGACACCAAGGCCGATGCGACTTGCAACGGGATTTCCTCGGTGTTGTCGTTGGTGTTGGCCCAATAAGCGAGCCCCTGATCCGTCAATTCTGCGTGCATTTCGTCGTACATATCGGCTACATGCACGTAGTCATTGCCGGACGGGTCATCAAAGATCGCCACGACGCGAATCTCACGAAGCGCCCCCGTAACGATCTCTCGCTTAGTTCTCATTTCTTGGGCTTTTTCTCATTTTTGACGACAGGCGCTGTGTCTTCTTGAACAGCGAACTGCGGATGTTTGGATAGCTTGGCTTCGGCGTGCGGGTCGCTGACGCTGACCGGAACACCGGGGACGAAGGTGAGGCCGAATATATAGACCGCAACTTCATCCCCAACATAAACGACCTGCATTAGCTCGTCGGCGTCTCGGCAGTGGTCGAGAAATCCTCGTCCACGAAGTAGCGAACCGTGACGCGCAACGTGCCGGCCGCACCCGTTGCAGACACTGCCTGCACATAAGCCTTGATCAACGTTGCGGTCGTGTACTTGTACAGATGCCCCGTCACAGCCAACGCCGATGACAGAGTCGCAGCTTGACCAACGGTCGTCGCCGCCATGAGACGGTCTTCATCGCCATCGTCTCCGATGTCGAACGCCAGCGTCGGTGAGACGTTGGTGTCCATGTCCGTCGCCGATGCGGTGATGCCAGTAATCACCGCACCCTTAGGCAAGTAAAACAGACCAACCTCGTCGTTAACGTTGTCGATCATCGCCGTCGAGAGCGCCACCAAGGCGTCTGCAATGCACTCCTGGCGATGAATGCCAGGAGCAACACGCTTGCCGTAAGAGCGGCCTTTTTCAAGGTAGTAAGTTGTCATATGTGTGTGCTCCTATTAGGCCGCAGCCGAGGCGTAGACGGTGACCATGCCGAGGTCTTTGTTCAAACCAGAACCGTTGTTCCAACGGATTTTCTCGATGCCGTGGGCCAACTCGATGCCCATGCCATCAACAAATCCATAGTCGTCCTCGGCTTTCGAGGTCGGCAACGGAGCCTGCTTGTTGACCATGCCGATTGCCTGTGCGCCGCATAGGAAGTTCGCACCAACGTCGATTGACGACGCGCCGACGCCAGCCAGATGCGTGTCTGTATTGACGCCGGTTCCGGAACGAGCGCGGTAGAACTCAGGAATCTCCCGGAAGATGATGCCGTCGTACATAAGGTCGCCGTCTTGGAACAGCGGGTTGCTATCCATGCCGCTGCCTTCACGCGCACGAGCGTCACGGTTTGCGTTGACCATGGTCGCGTTGGCTTTGAGGTCGCGGAAGCAGATCGGATGACAAAACATGACGTAGAACTCGCGGCCCTGCGTGCCCGTCTTAAAGGGGCGGATGTGCGGGTTCGCTGTGCGTGCCATGAACTTGGCAAGGCTTGCCATGCTCGGGCTCAGAAGGTCGGTCGTGCTGTCCACGGCGCCGAGGCCGGTCAAATGCGTAGCTGAGTAGTTTGCCGTTGATGCGCCGAACAAGATACGGTCCACATTGTTTGTGGCAAACGTGTTCTTTTCCGCCGTGGAAGAAGCCGAGAACGTCGCGCCGCCGCTGGTTTTGTGGAAAGCAGCGATAAGCTGATACTTGACGATTTCCGATGCCCACTCCTTGAGCAACGGGCGCACGGCTTCGAGCATGTCAACGGCGGACTTCTTTTTCTCCTTTTTGGAGATCGTCACGGCGTTGCGGTAAAACTCCCAAGCGATGTCTTGGTAGTATTGGTCAAGCTGTTCTTCAGACCCAGACAGCGCAGTGTTGCCACTGACGCCGTTGCCTTGCAGGCGAGCGACGAGCGGAATTCGCAGCGTGTAACCGTTCGTTTTCAGGTCGGTCATTGTGTGGATGATGTCCATGGGGCTGTTGCCCATGTACGGAGAAAAGCCGGTATCGCGAACGAATTCGCGCCAAAACGACTTCTGCCAGTTGGTCAAATCAAGTCCAGAGAGGACCGATGTCGAGGCCATGTTTTCAGTTTCCTATATCGTGACCTGGATTACCATTGACGACGGTTTCGATTTGTATCGAACAGTTCGTTCGCCACGGCTTCCATGCTGAGGTGTGCCCCTTGGGATCCCGAACCAGTCGCTGATGCGAGTGATGCGGGAAATTGCTGGGGCGGCTGAGTGCGCCCACCCTTCAGCTCGGCGAGAACCTTTGCTCTGGTCTCTTCCTCAATCCGTTTGCGATATGCCGAGGGGTCAGGCCCAATTGCTTCAAACTCTTTGGCCTTCTTGTACGTCTCGATCAATTCGCTGTACGGCTCCGCAGCCCTGAAGAGGAAGTGTTCAACGCGACCGCTGTTTGCGGCCCATTGCACGGCCTCGTCAACGAGTTGGTGACCGTACTGCCGCCTTGCGTGGGCCTCGCTCATGTTGGCCAATTGAATGCGGCTCTGGTATTGGGCTTGCTTAACGATAGCTTGCCCATAACCAACGGGATCAGTGTAGGGATCAGGTAGCTCTGGTCCTTGCTGCTGTTGAGGCGGCGGCTGTTGGCGCTGAAGCAACTGCTCGTAGGCTTCGACCTTCGCCTTGTACTCAATGGCGGCTTTCTCGGCCTCTTGGCGCTTCGAGCGTTCAGACTTCAACTCCCTAAGCGGCACATGGCGATTGGCGTCGGCATCAATTGGCGGCTGCAATGCCTGTTGTTCTGGCGCGGGCTGCTGTTGCGGCTGCTCCAGCGCGGCTTCGGACTTCGGGGCAAACCGGCCCGCGTCATCTCTCGGCTGCGAGGCATTAGGGGCGACGGCATCGGCCCCTCTGTCGTGGCTGTCGCGTTCAAAGACATCCGAAAAATCCTCAACAGCAGGCGCTGCTAGGTTTTCACCTTGCGTCATGGTCACTCCGCAATATCGTTGCTGGTCACGAGATCACCGGATTACGCGCCGGAGTCGCGAAGCGCCGGTTAAGCCGACGAGGCTGACGCACTCAATGCGAACAATTACTCAATCTTGTAATCCTTGAACGGTGGCTCGCGGTAGATCGTCGCCTTGGGCGTCTCAATCTTGTCGACGCTGCGGTCGTCCGTCCGTCCCGTGATCTGGTTAAACATGCGCTTGGCCTCGGCGCGGGCTTCCTCGCCCTTCAAGCCTTGCTGCGTTGCCTGCTTGATGCACTCAAGCATCATGGTTTCGTGATCCATCAGCGCATCTCCGCTCGGTTGCGTGAGGTCGCGAACATCTCGTTGGCCGATGACTGCAATTCGCTGGCGTCGTCGGCTTCCATCTCGCCCGGCGGCTCTGGCTCTGCCTGACCAGAAAACACCATTTCCATGGCAGCCATCACGCGATCATAGTCGGCTTCGCTGATGCCGAACTCGTCGAGGGTGTCCATCGCCTCTGACATGGACATTTCAGTCTGTTGAGGCATAGGCCCCGCCATTTGCGGCTGGTTTTCCATCATTACACCATCGGGTTAATCGGCAACGCGCCGGCTTGGGACATCTGTTCAGGCATTATTTTCTCAGGTTGCATGTCACCCGGCATCGGAGCCTGTTGCATCGGGTCCATCATCGGGCCTTCTAGACCCATCGGCAGCGGGCCTTGCTGCATACCGTCAGGCATGCCGCCCGGTGGCATCTGCTGTTGATTGCCCATCTGCTCGGCCTGCTGTTCCAACGTCGGCCCGCCGTACATAAGCGGAAACATTTGCATCGCTCCCATAGCGCCCATGAGGTCAGGCTGCTGAGGCGGTGCGCCAATCGGATTGCCGAATTCATCGGTCTGTTGCGCCTGCGGAGTCGACACCGTGACCAGCTTGCTCAGTGTATCGGCTCGCTTGTTCTCGACTTCGGCAATGGCCTTATCGATGTTCGCGGCTGCCAAGGTTTCTTCAAGCTTCGCCATGCGCTGTTGCATCGCCAGCATCTCCGGATTCGGCGCGTTGGCCTCCTCGATCATCTTAAGCAGGCGCTCCTTGTTCGGGGCGTTGCTCAGTTCGATCAGGACTTTTCCGAGCGGGCCGGTTGCCGCTTCGCCGACCTGGGCCAACGTCTGCAACAACTCCTCGTTTATTGTGATGGTGTCGGGGCCTTCGTTCAGACTGATGTCGACATCGATCTGGGCAATCACGTTCTGTTGTGACAGCGAAGACAGACCCGTCATAGGGTCCGTGGCCATGCTGTATTGATTAAGGCCGATAAACTGCACCGCCTTGTCGTCGTCGGTAATTCGAATCCACTTTTCGGCCTGCCATGCCTGCCGACAGCGCTGCCATGTTTTGCGATAGACGCGAAGCTTCCAGTCGCGGTGCTGCTCAAAAATTGGCGACAGTTCTGTCATGCCGCTATCGCGCTGAGCGAGCAGAGCACGACCGCTTGCACCGTCAACACCTTGGCCCTTGCCGACAAGGCCAGGGTTGGGTCCGAGGTTTTCAATTTCCGTTACGGCTAATTGAAACCGCTCAGTCTCGCCTTGAATTTTCGCGCCCTGGTCGACGATTCCGACCGTCTTGCCCCATTCGCCGCGCGCAATCTTGATCTTGCCGTCTGGCCGGGCCAACTGCTTGCCAAGCTCGTCGATATCGTCGACTGACCCCTCTTCGTAAAAGAAGCGGTCGACCGCTATGCGATGCAGGATTTTCGAGGCGCTATAATTGATCTCGTCCTGAACGGATTTCATGGTGCGAACCATGCCGTATCGGTCGCCCTTCTCGTCTACATACGGCGACCACGCTTCGTAGGGGCAATCAGGCTCCCCGAACTCGCCCTTGTAGGGGCTCCATCCATGCTCGAGCTGTAGATCGCCCGTGAAATAACAGAAATACCATGCAAACCCCGTAATGCTGGCGCTGCTCGGCTTGCGCTCCCAAAACTCAACGACCCTGATGCGCCGGTTCTCAAAGTCACCCCATTGCTGCTCTTTGTCGGCGTCCTGGCTAAGCGACACACCAACCGAGGTTGCGTCAACCATCGCCTTAAGGCGGTCGGCATGCTTCGGCCACTTGGCTGCGGCGTCGTCAACGTCGAGCCATAAATGCAGGCCCATATAGTTGGCGTCGGAAAAGTCATGCTCGACAGATCGCGGATCGTAAAAGAAGCGATCCACGTTGACGTGCTTAATCTTCGGGTCTTCGCGCTCGATGCCTATGAAGATCACACCAGTTCCGGACACGAGGCCATCGTGCATGCTGGCACTGCTGACCTTTTCCCAGCGGTTCAAGTCACAAGCGAAGCGTAGCGCGGCGGTCGCGGTATCGGCGTCGTGCTCATGCTTCGGCGTGCGCGGGTAGGCTTTCGGATCGCGGCGCAATCGCTGCTCAACGCCCTTGAGAAAGTCGATTTTGCGCTTAATCCGGTTGCGCACCGTGGGCTGCTGTCCACGACTCGTGAGGCGCTTGGTTTCATCATCTGTCCATTGCTTGTCGTGGTAATACTGTCGGGCCACGCGCTGCTCGTCCATCTCGCGGCGCTTGTTGGTCTCATAGGCGCGGAACCAACGGTGTTTACGCTGAAGATCAGCACTATCGAGCGGCTGTGTATCCGTGCCGGTCGTGGTCTGCGGTGCTGGTGCGGCGTAGGCTAATTGCACTGCCATTAGGTGCGCCAGCTCCCCTCAGATTGCGACGCGGCAGACCGATAGCCGGTGATGTTCGATTTGATCGGCGTTACCTTGGGTTTCTGTGCCGCAACCATGTCGTCAAGCATGCGGCCAATGAGGCCGAGCGCATCAACCTGGTCGTCGTGCTTGCCGGCATCGAACGCCAGAAGCTCCTGCAGAAAGTCAGCCAGCCACGGAGCATTGTGAGGCAGATAGACTTTGCCCTGTGCAGCGCGGCCCTGCATGGCGCGTGAGCGCGTAGGCTTGTCGGAAGATGATGAAAACTGCTCGCGGCGGCCGTAAATCTTACGCTCCCGCATGCGCTTCTCGATCAGAGGGCCAACGCTCTTGATAATTTGTCCGGTCTCCTCGGCCCACATCATGGGCTTGTGCTTGTGCATGAGGTCGATGAAGGACTCAATCCAGACGTCAGAGGTTGTCTGCTGACGCCAAATGTCCAAAATGTAGATGTTGTCATCAGGATCGACACCGGCGACTAGATGCACGGTATAGTCGCCACCCTCGGACGTGACAGCGTAGTCACTCGCGCCATAGATGCGCAGATGCTTCGGCTGTTCGTTGTACCACTTGAACCACTCGCGCTTGTAGTACAGGCCCTCATCGGGGCGCGGACGCTGCTGATAGAGTGCCGACCAGTCGCGTTCACCAACCGCGCGTTTGATCGCGTTCAGCCGCTCAATCGGATACTTTGCAGACCATAGCGCGCTGCCATCCGACATGATCGCGGGAAGCTCAAGCACGTCCCATTTGTCACCGCCCCGAGATTCCTCAACTTGGAGCCGGCCAAATAGGTCATCCTCATGCCAGCGCGTACCAATTCCGACGATGGCACCCTCGAACGGCTCGGCTTTGCCCTTGTCGATGTCTTCCATCAGATCGCGCCATAGGTCATCATCCTCTGTCACGTCTCCATTCAGATCGCTTTCAAGCCGCGTATAGGCTGTTGACGTATACCAGCGCCAGACTTTTTCACGTTGACGTTCGCTGTCGGCTTCCTCGCGATCCTTGAATGGGTCATCGATCAGAAACACATGCGCGCCGCGACCCGTAACAGCCGTACCAATACCAGCAGCAACGTACATGCCGCCTTGATCGGTGTGCCAACGATTGGCCGCTGTGCTGTCGTCGGATAGCTGCGTGTCAAACAGGTTGCGATACCTCTTAGTTGAGACGATGTTGCGAACCTCGCGGCCGAAGTCGGTGGCCAGGTCGGAATTGTACGAGGCGGCGATGATGTTGCGCTTTGGGTTACGACCGATGAACCAACTCGGGAATCGCTTCGACGCCAACTCTGATTTGCCGTGACGAGGCGGCATAAAGATCATCAGCCGCTTGATCTTGCCTTCTGCTACGGCTTCCAGCTTCTCCGCGATCAGCGCGTGATGTTCGGCCGGCCGGTATTCGGGGAACGTGTACCTAGTGTACGCTATCAGGCTCTTGCGTGCTTCCAGTCGCCTGATGATCTCCCGCGCGGCCTGTTCTGGCGATGGCGTAAAGCTCTGTGAGGTCGAAGTCTGCAACATCCCTCTTGCTCGTTACTGTCATGTTTTGCTGAGGCTTGCCAACGGCGCGGTCGAGAATGGCATTGGCTGCGGCGAGTGCAACGCGGTCGTCATCGGACTTCATCAGCTTGGCCAGCTTCTCAATAGCGGCGATGCTGTTGTCACGGGCGATGGCGGTGATGTCGTGGGCCTTCTTGGGGCGTCCGCTCGGATTACCGCTTTGACCCTTCTGAAACCGCTTCTCTACTGGTGGCACCCTGTTAGCAGGGACACGATTCCCTGTTTCGTCACTCATCGGTAATCCGAGAACCTTTGCTCGTCGCCATACCTATTGGGGCGACGGACGTTGATGATACCCCGCCAGATTTCCCCGGTCGAGGACGTGGCCACTAGCGTGATTTTGCCTGTATAGGCGTTTGTAACGGCCGAAATGGTGAGCGTGACGTCTGGGGCGCTGAGAGCGCTTGAGAGCGTGCAGCCCTCGGCGGTGGCGGTGATGCTGCTGATGGTCTCGGATGCCTCTAGCCAATCGGCGAAGTTGACACGAAGTTTGACGGCGGCGTCTTGGTCGACAAGCAAAAGCGGCTCGCCGGTGATGTCCCTTCGAACATTCCGGAGAACAGTCGGGCCTGCCGATGAAATGCCGATGTAGTGCCTCAAGCTGCGAGGCTCCGAAGCTGGGCAATAGTTTGGGTTTTGAGGACAGATGGACGAGTGTCAGTTTTGGTGACAGTCACAGGCGGGGCGATGTCTGCTTGGTGGTCTTCCTTGCGGCGATAGAGGCCAGCAATGAACAAGCAGAACGCGGGAAGCCCTGTACCAGCCACAGCCATTGCCAAGTTAGCAGACTGCTCAGCAGCGGCGGTAATGTGAGGCGTGGGCTCGAGTGAGCCGAAGCCGACAAGGGTCACGGCCTTAGCCAAGAACTGGTTCTGATGCACCACAGGGCTGGACTTGTGCTCAGTGACGGCGGCAACGTCGCGGGCCTTGGCCAAGACGGCCTTGGTGGCTTCAATCTGCTTTGACAGCGTCGAGCGTTCCTCAGCAATAGCGATCTTGCTGGCGAGGTCGTCGCGCTCCTTGGTGCGGGCCAAGCACTTCGCCTTGCAGCCGCCACGGGCTGCCTCCTGCTCAATGGCAAGGGTGGCGCTCGCGAGTTGGGCCCGAAGCGCTTCAGCGGTGACGGTGGCAGACCAAGCGTTGGCGGCCTCAAGTTCAGCCAGGCGCTT
>JAAOEI010000252.1_pt1 | contig 21482 bp, 23 predicted proteins | sample 7059261 | NCBI WGS metagenome assembly JAAOEI01 (sample SAMN14008812, study PRJNA610033) | viral metagenome | isolation source: viral particles filtered from seawater | place: China: Hangzhou Bay, Yangshan Deep Water Harbour | collected 2017-10-31 | reverse complement strand
GGCCGTCGAGTTCCGCGCGCCCAAGCTGATCTTCAACCCACAGGACAAGCAGATTGGCCGCGACATGGCCGCCGCGCTGACGGCGACCTGGCGCAGCATGATGCTCTCGGGCCGCTGGCTGGACGGGCGCCCGCTGGCCGCGGTCAAGGCGTCCACCGTGGAGCGCCGAGGCTACCGGCTGGCGCAGCTCGAGGGCCGCCCGACGCCGTCGCTGGCGCTCACGGGCAGCGCACGGCGGGACGCTCGGCGCAGATGGCGCGCGGGCAAGCGCTCGCTCCGAAAGCTGCGCAAGCGGTACGAGACGCGCAAGGCGGCCTCGCTCGAGCCCGTGGCGGCTGTCTCCGGGCGTGGCCTCGTCGGCCTCGAGTCGGGCACCCTGGCGCGGTCGCTGGCCGTGGCGCAGGAGGGCAAGGCGTGGCGGATCTACGTCGCCGACGTCCGCGGGCGGTTGGATCGCTCGGGCCAGTCGGCCTGGCTGCGCGTCCGCAAGCGGATGGGCGGGCTCGGTCGCATGTCCCAGGTGCTCAACGCGCCCGAGGTCCAGCGGATCACACAGGCGGCGCTTGCGGCCTCGTGGCAGTCGAGCGGGCGCCGTGTCCTCGCCGAGCTCGCGCGGCTCAAGCGCAACGCCGACGCGCTCCTGTCTGAGATTGACGATGCACTCGACGAATAACGACGACGACGACAGCGGGGCACCGTTCGACCTGCCGCGAATGGGGACGAAGCCCGCGCAGACGCTCGCGTGGATTCAGGCCGTGGTGGATTTGTTCGCGACGCGGAAGGTCGGAAAGAAGGCCGCCGAGGTGCTGCTGTCGGCCTCGAGCAAGGCCATGGCGGCCATGAAACTAGACCGCGACATGCACGAGCTCGACGAGCTGCGCGCCCTCGTGGCAACGATGGATCGGATCAAGGCCGAGGGCGACCAGCGCGCCCGCGACATTGCACAGGGGCGGACGCCCGTTAGTTAGCGGTCCCGCGCCTACCACCCGGACGGGGGGCAGGCCATGCCAGTCAGCGAGTACCGCCGCCTCGTCGAGAGACTGAAGGAGGCAACACACTACAGGTCGCACGACCGATTCGTGCCGATGTGGCTGCGCTTCCGGCTGTGGGAGCGCGACGACAACGCCAACCCGCCCGGCAGGCCAGGCGACCTGGTGCCTGGCCTTTTCGGCGGGACGTGGGATCGGGTGCTTCAGCGCTACGTGGGCACTGAGCCCGAGCGCGACGAGGATATCAGCGAGCTCCTGTGTCACCCGGGGCAGCTCGAGGCGCTCCAGTTTAACGAGCCCGGGGTGATGCGCCTGATGCTCCTCGGCGGCCCTGGGTCGGGGAAAACCCGGCTTCTGTCGCTGCTTCAGACCAAGTGGATCGCCGAGCGCCCGCAGACCGTCGCGGGAATGGTAGGCGCGACAAGGGATCGCATTGACGTGATGTGGCAGGACGTGATCGCCACGATCCCGCCGCACTGGATCGAATCAGTCAAGGACCACGACCGGGAGATCCACCTGGTCAACGGTCGCCGCCTGGAGTTCGTCGCCGCAAAGGAGCCGAGCAAGCTGGTTGGCTCGCCGCTGCAGGGACGATCCTGGCGCGATGCGATGGTCGACGAGACGCAGAATATCCACGACCGCGCACAGATGGACCTCGACGAACGAGGCCGCCGCGCGGGGACGAGCTACATGGTGGTCGAGACTGCCACGCGAGTCTCCCACCTTGGGCACTTTGAGGACCGGCTCGAGGGTTACCGCAGCAGCAAGTACAAGGCGATCATCAGGCTCAACCCGTTCGATAACACGTTCGTTTCCCCGGCTTACTGGGAGCGCTTCAAGGCTGAGTATTCGGAGCAGGACTGGCGTCGCCGCATTCTGTCCGAGGACATCGCGCCCGAGCACCTGACCTATTCGGCCTGGTCGCGTCGCGACAACGTGCGACCGGCGCCGACGGGGTCAGAGCACGACATCACGAGGCAGCTCACGAAGGAGCGCTTCGGAAACCTGCCAGGGGCGCCCGCTGACGGGTGGCCGTGGATCGTGGGCACGGACTGGGGCACGACCTGCACGGCCTCGGTCTGGTTCAAGGTCTACCGCGACCCGCGGCTAGGAAAGCCGGTCTGGTACGCGATACGCGAAACGGTCACCGGGTCGCACTCGACCGCAGCCGATCACGTTCACGAGCTGTTCAAGGTTCACAGCCCGTCGGACTTCATCATGATCGCCGACCCCGGGATCAACACGCGGGACGTTAGCAAGAGTGACTATCACCTGGCAGCCAACGAGGGCGCGACGGTGCGCCCCGCGTACCACAAGCCAATCGAGGTCAAGCACCGCGTCTCGATGATGAACTCGCTCCTGTGCAACGCACGCGGCGAGCGGCGGCTTTACCTCGACTGTGACGAGCACGGGCATCCGCGCTGCAAGTTCCTGGCGCGGTCGTTCGCGCAGGTAGTGACGAGCCCCGACGGGCGGCTCGAGGGTAACCGCAAGGACTACGCAGACCCGTCGCACCTGCCCGCGGCGGCGTCGTTTGGCGTGTTCCCGTGGGAGCGGATTACCGGGATGACGCACTACGCAACGCACGCGCAAGAGCAAAGCGACCCGCTGCAAGAGCAGTACAGACGATTTCAGGAGCGCCGAGCGCGCGGATAACAGGAGAGACGAATGGACTACGCACAGCACCTCGGTGGACTGAACATCAAGCGCTCGATCGATACGCTGTCGACCGCGCACGTTGCGGGCGACTACGCGCTTTCGGGCGGCTTTGGCTCGACTGCGGTGGTTACGCTGGCGTCTGCCAACGACTCTGGCGGGAAGGTCACGATCACCTGTGGCGGGACCGGCCACGGCGCGAATCCCACCTGCACGCTGACATTCAAGGACGGCGCCTTTCCCGTCGCTCCGGTGATCGTGACCTCGCGCGCGGGCACCGACCAGCCGACGGTTAACTTCAGCGTGACGACCACCACGACCGCTGCCGTGTTCACGTTCAACGGCACGGCGAGTGGCTCTGAGGTCTACACGTTCACCTGGAAGCTCTAAGCGCAGCCGCTTCTAATGGGCCTTCGCTCGCAGGGGATCAACCCTATCGAGGCAGCCAAAGAGGCTGTCGCGGCGCCATCGGAGATCCTCCGCAGGCGCACGGCCCTAGAAGCGCGCCGACTCTACGAGGACGACACTGAGACGGTCCTCGAGGGCGACCTGCACAGGTTCGTCAGCGACCGCACCAGGCGTGAGCGGCTGGCGCAGTTCTCGTTCATGTCGGCCTGCGTAAATCTGTTCAAGCGCACCGTCGACGACACAACGCGCCCGATCTACGCGGTCGCTCCGACGCGGCGCACGGACCCGCCCGAGGCCGAGGCAGCGGTCAAGGCTCTGTATGACGAGGCGCGTATCAACCAGCGTCACGAGACGGCGCTGGCCTACGCGGACGCGCAGGGAGCTTGCTGGGTCGGCTACCGCTACGTCCCGCGGCTGCGTGCGGTCGTTTGCGACGTCACGCCAATCGACTGCCTGACCGTGATCCCCGACGCGGACGACCCGCTGCGGGATGGCGCGGTGATCCTCGACGTGCCCGTCACGGTGTCGGGCTCGGGCAGGCCAATGCAGGTCCGTCACCGTCTGTACTGGGATGACGAGGAATGCTTCAGGCTCGACGAAAACGGCAACGTGACGCCAATCGTCGACATGAACGGCAACCGCACGGTCAGGCTGACGGCTGAAAACGGGCACCCGGGCTTCATCCCTGGGCTCATGGTCCACAGGCACGAGCGCGCGGGCCGGTACTGGAACGCGACCGCGGGTCGCGACCGCGTCGCCGCGCAGAAGGCGCTGGGCTTCCTTGTCGCCAGTGCGCTGCGCCTGGTCAAGACGCAGGGGCACACGGCGACGGCGCTTAATGGCGACCCTGCCAACTTCCCCAAGGGCCAGACGCTCGACGCCGAGGTTCCGCTCGAGGCGGGCGAGGGCAACACGCTGTCGGTGCTGCACAACCCGACCGACCCCAATCACTTCCTGCGCGTCGCCGAGTACATCACGCTAGGCACCGGGGCCAACTACGGGCTGAACCGCTCGCTGTTGAACGCCATGGTCCAGACGGACGCGGACATGGTCGCGCTCCTCGAGCGGCGCAAGAGCGTGACGCGGCTTGCGACCTGGCTGGAACAGTCGGCTTTCCGCATCCTGTCCGCGGTTTCCAAGACGCACGACGACCAAGCCAAGCGAATCCCCGACGGCGTCACGCTGTCCGTCGACTTTGCCGAGCACCTCAGCGCGAAGGCCGACCGGGCCGCGCAGCTCGACATTTGGGAGCGCGAGGTCAAGAAGGGCATTCGGTCGATCTACGACATTGTCCGAGCCGATAACCCGGAGATCAGCTCCGACGCCGAGGCACAGGACGAGATCAAGCGCAACATCGACAGCTACTCGTGGCTTGTCGGTGAGCTGCGCTCCAGAAATATCTCCCTCGACGCACAGACCGACCAACCCGGGCAGACCGCGGCCAGCAATGGCGCGATGGGTCCCGCGGTGCGTGACGGTCGAATGACCAAGGACGAAGCCAGCGAGCGCGCAAAGGGGCGCGCGGCTGGGGACGAAGGCGACGCGCCGGACGGCGACGCCTAACCCGCAACCAGGAGTCACAGGATGTCGGAATCGAACGGCGCCGCGGACGCGGCGGCTGTGGTGCCCCCGTCTGCCCAGGGCACCGACTCACCCGGGCAGGTCACCAACGCGGACGCGGCGGCGACGACAAACGGCGCGGAGGATGCGCCGTTTATCAGCAAGCGCGAATTCGTCGACCTGGCGAAAACCGTGCGAGCGCTGAAGGCGGAATTGGCCGAGGCAAAGGGCAGCGGACGCAAGCCCGAGGCGAAGGCGGATCCATCGGCTGCACTGGAGCAGCGACTCGCGGATCTGGACTTCCGCGAGCTCGTCGCCGACGTGGCACCGGGCCTGACGCGAGCGCAACGGCAATTGCTTAACGCGGCGAGGCGCGCTGATAGCCCGCAGGACCCGGAAACGTGGGTTCGCGAGCAGGTGACCGCCCTAGGCTGGGACAAGCCCGCGACGCCAGCGACGCAGGCGGCAATGGTGCCGCAGGCGAAGCAGGCGACCAATCCGGGCGCCCCTGGCGTGGGCGGTCGAGGAATCGATCCGCAATCACTCGCGAAGGCGGACTGGGCCGCGCTGTCCGGAGACTCGCTGCGAGAGGCCTGGAAGGGCCTTGTCGAGCGTGACCCGACAACCGGCAACAAGTTCGCCCCGCGCAAACGCTGAGGTGAAACATGGCTGCTGAGACTACGATTACTAGCATTACGGAGCTTGTCCCCGCCGAAAAGATCGGTGAGGTCGTCATGGATTACGCCCACGACTGGATGCCCATTGCGGGCCTCTGTCGCGAGGTGCAGCTCCCGCCCAATAGCGGAAAGGTTTACAACTTCCCGCGCTGGGTTCAGGACACACACGAGGACATTACCACCGAGGGCACTACTGCATTGACCAATACCGAGCTGGAAACGACGGAAACGGCGGTTACCGTTGCCCAGATTGGCCTTGGTCGCGAGGTCACCAAGCTGGCGCAGCGGACCAACGTTCTCGGCCCGGCGCTCCTCAACCATATGATGATGGACGCCGCGACCACGCTGGCGCTCGCCATCGAGGACGACCTGGCTGCGCTGTTCACGTCGATCACGGACTCCGTCGGCACTACCACCGTCGACCTGTCCATCGCGGACATGCTCGCGGCGATTGCCGCCCAGCGCGTCAATCTGACGCAGGGGCAACTGGAGTTCGTGCTCCACACGCAGCAGCTCGCGGACCTCAACACCGCGATTGCCGCGTCGTCCGCGTCGCTGTTCACCGGCAACGCTAACCAGTCTGTCGTTAACGCGACCATGAGCGGCTATGTCGGGCGCTTCCTCGATGCTAATGTCTGGGTGTCGTCGCTCTGCGACACGGCCAACGGCGGCGCCGATCGCGTGGGCGCGTGCATCAACAACGGGCGAATCAGCCCGACCCGTCCTTCGCTCGGCCTCGTGACCTTCTGGTTCGCGGAGCTCGATACGGACAAGGACATCTTCCTTCTGACCGACCGATTCGCCTGGTCGGCCTGCTATGGGGTGGGCCTCATCGGCGATGCCTTTAGCGTCAAGATCGTCACCGACGCTTGATTAACCTCCCGGCTCCCGGGGGCGCTGGCAATGGTGCTGGCGCCCCCGGGCAGCAACTCAAGCACGAGGGTACATGTCCGCAGAGATGACCGTGGCCGAGCAGGTCGCGAAGATGATCGAGATCCGCAACGCGAAGGCCAAGAGCGTCGCATTCAAGGTTGCCGACAACGGCAACCAGTCTGCGGAGCTCGTGCCCTACCGCGCGAATGTCGAGGGCGTCTACTACGACAACCTGAAGCGCAAGTGGATGCTGGGGATCGACCCTGCCGGGAACATCGTCCCGGTCATGCTGTCGACCGCGCGCGACCCCATGAACCACTCGACGGCCTACGAGGCCAGCGGAACCAAGGGGCGCGAGGCAAAGGGATGGATGTGGCTCGAGCGCGTGCCCTACGGGTGCCCACCCGAAAAGTGGGAGTCCGAGCGCGTCCGAATCATCGAGGAGCGGCGCGCTGCCCACAAGGCCAAGGCGACGCCGGCGGCGCCGACCGAGCTCGAGAAGCTGGCCGCGGTCGTGGTCAATGAGATCCGCCCGGCAGCGCAGGCCGCCGCGCAGCCGCGCGCGCGCAAGGTTCACAGCCAGGATGACTAGCAAGGGCGACGGCGGTGCCGTCGAGGTGCCGCTCGAGCGTGGCGATCTGCGCGAGGTCAAGGACGAGCTCATCCGCGTCGTGACCGTCGAGCAGAAGGAGCGCGGCATGGCTGTGCCCCGCCCCGACCTGGCAGAGAAGTACATCGCAGACCACCGTATCCTCGAAAAGACCGAGGCGAAGTTCGGCGAGAACAAGGACCGGCACGCGACGCCAGCGGGCGAGAACGAGCACACGCCCGATATCGAGCGCGAGATCATGGACCAGGGCGAGGCGCTCAAGCGAGCCCGCGCCAAGTACGGCAAGAACGCAGACTTGCGGATCTGGCTGCACGGGGTCCGCAAGATTGACCCAAAGTTCGCCGCCGACTTCGACGAGGTGTGCTCTCTGCACATCGTAATGGACGTCGAAAACCGCGTCAGCTACTTCACGCCGATGGGGCGGATGCTGCTCCACAAGCTGCTGTCCGGGGCGATCGCCAAGTATGGCGACCCGCGAAACCCGGAAAAGAAGATCCAGGTCGGAGGCTAGGCGATGGGCACGCCGCGGCAGATCATCACGTTCGGGCAGACCGGGCAAACGCTCGCGCTCGTGCCGCCCGAGGTCTACGACGGCGCTCCTACAGCGGTGTCCGTCGACGTGTTCGCGGGCACCGTCGAGAACGACGGAACGGCGGACTTTTCGCCGACCCCGACCGTTGACGCGACCAGCACGACAACGGACGCGGCGGCGGGCATCTCGCAGCACGCAGCGGCGGGCGGGCGAAAGCGAATCCCGCTGACAAGCACCTCGGGCGTCGCGGTCGGCAAGTCCTACCTAATCCAAAACCTCGTCGGCCAGCGCGAGCTCGTCCGCGTCGTTTCGCTGTCGTCTAACGACTACGTCGATGTTGAGCACGACCTGGCCAACGACTATCCGACGGGGAGCGCGTTCCTGGGTTGCGAGATCACCGCGCCCGTGAACGACACCTGGGCCGCGACGAAGTCCCGCCTGAACTACCCCGATGACCCTTACCGCGTCCGCTGGGTCTATACGGTCGCAGGGGTCACCCGTCGTCACTGGACGTATGCCGACCTCGTCCACGTCCCCGGTAAGCACGGCGTCACCGTGGGGTCGCTGCTCGGTGAGTGGCCGACCCTGCTCTATCAGCTATCCCGCGAGGAGCGGATCGCGTCGGCGGATCGACTCATCGGCGCGGCGTGGGATCGCGTTGTCTACGACCTCGAGATGGCGGGCATCGACCAGAGCACCCTGCGGGACGCTGCCAAGGTGGACATGCTCGTCAAGGAGGCCGCGCTCATGATCGCGGGCGAGCGTGGCGAGTGTCCACCCGGGCGCGACTCTGAGCAATGGGCCAGGGAGCGCGCCGCGATCTATCGGCGCGACCTGGAGAAGTCTATCAGCGGAAACCGTCTTATCAGGTCTGAGGGCGTCGACAGCGCAATCGCCACCGACGCGCCGCGCGCTGGCTGGTTTGTGTCCTAGTGGCCGACTACACGACCACCGAGGCGATCATTGCATCGCTGTCCTCAGTGATCGAGGCGCTGACGCCAACGAAGCTACGGACGCTGCCGTTCACGCGGTGCGGCAGGGAGTACGACCTGCGCGCGTGGGTCGACGCCGCGCCTGGTGCGGGCATCTTTCGACGTTTCGAGATCGTCCGCGTCGGGCCGCGCGAGGAGCCGGGGATCATCGACTCCGAGGGCTCGCGCTTCGAGCGTGACCTCGAGGTGCTCATCGCCTACCCGTCTAGGCCGCATGGACTCTATGGCGCCGACGGGATCAGGGACATGGGCGACGTAATCGACGCCGACGCCCATCTTCTTTCGCGCGCGATCTGGGACCCCGCGAACCTGATCACCGGAGCGAACCGCTACGCCGCGCGCGTTGAGGAAGTGCTCCAGGAGGTCGACGACGCCCTGCTGCTGCCGCTGACCGTCCGCGTCGAATGGTTCGAGCTGACCCCCGCAATCTGAAAAGGACATCAACATGGCATCGTCAAAGGTGAAGGCCGTGGAGTACACGCATGAATCCACGTTCTGCGAGAACGCCACAACCACGGGCACTCGGATCAAGGTGCTGGACGCGCGCGTTACGCGGATGCGCCCGCGAATCACCAACGCAGCGCTCCAGACGCGCACCAACGCGACTGAGGCGCCCTACCTCGGCCCACGCGAGGCCACGCTCGAGCTCGACGTCCAGCTGTGCGGGCGCGGCTCGCTGACCAGCACGGCGACAACGAACTGGTGGCTTGCCGACCTGCTTGGCGCCGGACTTGGGGGCAAGAGCCTGCCCGGCCTCGGGACCACCGTGGCAGCCGGGGCCAACGACGCCGACACGCACATCTTCACGGCTGGCGGCGCGGACAACGGGCAGATGTGGCGAACCGGGGCGCGTGGCGACGGTCGCTGTGAAGGTCGCTGGGGCGTCGCCGCCGAGTCGTCGTCCGGCACCACCTGTAACTCCCTCGTCGGCTTTGGCGCGACCCCAAACGCAGCCGACACCGTCCACGACGTCGACCTCGTTTACCCGACCGAGTCGGGGCAGGGCTCGGAGCGCTTCATCGTCCACTACAACACCAGCGGGGCGGCGACGCTGCTCCATGGCTGCGTCCTCACCGGGCTGAGTTTCGGCGCGTGGACGACCGGAGCGATCCCAACGGCCACGCTGACGTATCAGTGTGCTTACTGGCAGGACTACACGGCCAGCTTCCCGGTCAACGCATCCGCAGAGGACGCGCTGTGTGCCCCGGTCATGGGCGGTTATGTCTTTTACAACACCGTCGGGACCACGACGTATGCGGCGGTCTGCCCTCACGAGATCACCTTTAACATCGACCTCGGGACGCAGCTCAAGCGCGGCCAGTGCTCGACATCGGCCTTCGCCGATCAGTCGTTCTCTGGTTTCGAGCGCACCTACGCCAGGCCGTCCGTGACGCTGCGATTCCCGACCTGGGACGCCGCATACAATACCCTGTACGGGGCTGACGGCACGTCGACGGTATACAAGCACCTGTTGATTGCGAGCGGTACACAGGCGGGTCGCTCGGTGGCGTTCTACTTCCCCAAGATGTTCGCAGTCGACCCGGTCCCGGGACACGACGACGTCGACGGCGCGCTCGGCGTGAGCATCACGCTGATGGGCACCGAGGGCGACGAGGTCGCCAACTCGCTGTCACGGAGCGTTTTCCGACTGGGGTTCGCGTGATCCGACTCGCCAGCAACGAGGCGTCGGAGTGGGTCTACCCCGACGATCCAGCGCTTGACCAGAAGTCCGAGGCGTTCGATTTCGACAAGTACCTGCGCACCGGGGACCGCAAGCACCTGGCGATCCGCGATGGTCAGGAGCCGCTGGTCTTCAAGGTGCGCCGCCTGGACCGCAAGCAGTTTTTTCGCGTCATGTCGCGAGGCTCTAACGCCGACCAGGTACAAGACGCGGTCGCCTTTGGCCTCGTCGGTGTCAGCCCTGAGCCCTTCGCGCTCCTGCACGCCGATAGCGACCTAGGGCCGAGGCTGGCCGATGCGTCGCTCGATAAGGTCTACGACCTCGGGGCGGGCGTGCTCCTGCTCCTGGGCGCGCACATCGTCAATCTGAGTCAGGCTAAGTCGGACCCTACCTGACGCCCGCGCTGAAGCTCCTGCCCGGGTGCGCGGGCGTCGCAGGGTTTGATTGCTCGCGGTGCTCGGTCGAGCAGTCGGAGGAATTCCGCGCCGGGATGCGCTGCGGGTTTCTCGACGAGGACAAGCGCACCGAGTCGATGCTCGGCGTTTTCGACATCGGCGAGCCCTACGAGCCCGACATATGCCCCGGGTGGCTGCTGCGACAACCGCTCATCCTCGAGACGGCGCAGGCGTGGCGGACGTTTGACAAAGGCAACTTCGGCGACTTTTACCCGGGCGCCAGCAACGTGCTTTGCGAGGCGGTGCTGATCCTCGACCAGTCAATCGCAGAGCACGAGCGGCGAAAGCGAGAACAACGCAGAGATGGCTGACCAGGCAAACATCGTCGGCAAGGTAACGGTCGACACGTCGGACGCGATGCGTTCGATGAACGCGCTCAAGCGCGCGGTCGACACCGTCGGCGGCGGGTTCTCTGGTTTTGCCGAAAAGGCCGCCGGCTCGCTGGACTCGTTTTCCGTCGGCCTGGCCAAGTTTAACCTTGCGCTCGGCGGCATCCAAAAGGCTATCGGCATCGCGAAGGACGCATGGGGGCTGGCGCAGTTCGCGGGGCACGTCCGCCAAATGGATATGCAGGTGCGCGCGCTTGGCGTCAGCGTCGACCACCTGTCAAACGTGGCTGGCGGGACGATCACAAACCTGGACCTGATGAAACTCGCGCTGAAAAACCTTCAGGGCGAGGGAAGGCTTACCAAGGAGCAGTTTGAACTCGTCCTAAGGGCATCTGACAACCTCGCGGACCAGGGCTTTGGCGAACAAATCAAGATCGCGGAAGACCTCGCACTTGCGCTGAAGGGCGGGCCGACCGAGGCGCTGATGCGCTATGGGTTCGCCCTCGACAAGACCAAGACAGGGCAGGCCCGAGTAAACGACCTGATGCGGCAGGCGACGAAGATCGCCAGCGACGGCGCTACGGTCGACGCCAGGGCGAAGGCCATGGAGCGAGCGGCCAAGGGCGCCGCAGACGCATGGAACGATCTCAAGGTTGCGGTCGGCGGTGGAGCTGCCGCAACCGTCGAGGCTGTCCTTGATGTCAATGACGCATGGGACGATATGCGGCGCCAGATTTCGCTGGCGGGCGAGGCGTATGCTTACTTTTTCTCGGACCAGATCAACCTGCGCGGACACGGTCTTGTGTCTGTTGGTCGCGGAATCCAGGGCAACCCGCAAGCCATGGCAGAGATCGAGGCGGCCCGCGCGAGGGAGGCGGCAAGACACAGCATCGGCGGCGGCGTAAGAGAGGCCGCTGGGGCTGCATCCAAGTTTGTCAGGGACTTCGCTGCAAATCTCGCCTATGAATTTGAGAAGGGCTCAGCGGTCGCAGAGAGGCGGCGCGCGGCGAAGTCTTCCGGGGCGGGTTACTACGAGCACGAATATGCTCAATTCGTAAGCTGGGGCGAACTGAGCGACGAGCGACGTCAGGGCGAACTCGACGCGCTGATCGAAGCCGCCAGCCCCGCGCCGCACAACAGCGTCTTTTCCCGCGTATACCAGGGCACGCTCGCCAACACGGCAGAGATGAACAAGGTCACGGGCAGCGCTGTCGCAGACCTTCTGCGCGCGTCGGACCTGATCAAGCAGAACGAGCAAATGCGCGAGGCCAACGAGCACCTCGAGGCGATGAACAACTGGATGATTGTCGGCACGCCCGCGGTCGTCGCATTCGCCGACGCCCTCATGTCTGGTGGCAACGCATTTTCCGCGATGGCCAAGGGGCTCCAGCAGGGCCTCCGCGCGCTCGCCATCGACTCGGCGGTTAAAGCCCTTTACGCGCTCGGCGAGGGGCTCTTGTTCGACAAGCCGGAAAAATTCGCAGCGGCGGGCAAGTATGCCGCAGCCGCAGCCGCAGCAGGCGTCGGGTCCGCTGCCATCGGTTCCATGATCGGCTCTGGCGGGGGCGGCAGCGCTGCGCCGTCTGTGTCTAGCGCTGGCGCCAGCATCGGCGGTGGCTCGTCCAGCACCGGGGGAAACGCGCCGATCATCGTCAACGTGAGCGGCGTGATCGGCCCGCCGCAGGAAATGGGGCGCATCATCACCAACGCGATCAACGAGGCACAGCGCACCGGGCGAGCTCGGGCGCGCGATGCCTCTAGGTGGAGCTGATGCCCTGGTCGAAGCTCGAGAGCCAGTACACAATCCCGGCAAGCGCGACGGCGTCCGTTACGCAGTCGGGCGGCGGGACGGCATCGTTTACGCTCAACCTGACCGCGGGGACGTACTACCTGGCTGACCTGTGCGCGCAACTCCAGGACGACCTCAACACGCAGGCGGGCGGGTCGACGTATTCGGTGGGCGTCAGCGACGACACCGACACGAGCACTGGCAAGGTCACGATCACCAAGTCCAGCGCGGGCACGTTCACGCTCGCATGGACGACCAGCACCGGGCTGCGTGCGGCGCTCGGCTTTGATGACGACCTGACCCCGACGGCGTCGGCGTTCACGGGCGCGAACGCGAGCCCACACATCTGGTTGCCAACCTGCGGACGCACAGACGCGGCGCTGGCCGACGGTGACGACGGGTGGCCCGTGCGCCTGGCCTCGGTGTCCGTGTCCTCGTCGGGGACCGTGCGGTCATGGGTCGGCGCTGCCGTGCGCCATGAAAACGTCCTGGCCTGGGAATCGCTGCGCGGTTATCGCACCGTCGCATCGCAAGAGTCGGTGGTCAACGAATCGCTCGAGACGTTCTGGCGGGCATCGATCAACCTCGGGCTCCCTGTGCGCTATCACAAGGACCGCAGCGACGACGCAACTTACAACGAGTTCGCGGGAAACCCGGAGGCCGTCGCGACGTTTCGCCCTGAGCGGGTGATCGCCAACCACTACGGGCCGAACGCGCTCTGGCGGGCCAGGTTTGGCGTGTATGCCACGGGCGGGTCGTCCGCTGGCGCGGCGTCGTGGACGCCCGCAGACCTGTCGCCGCTCGCCTGGTGGCGCTCCGACCTTGGAATCACGATCACTGGGTCTGGCGTCTCGACGTGGGCCGACCAGAGCGGCAACGGCTACGACGCGACGCAGTCGACGGACTCATACCGCCCGACCTACGCAACAGGGCAGATCAACGGACACCCGGCGCTGACGTGGGCAGACGGTCCGGTTTCGCATCTAAATATCTCAATCACGCCGCCATCTAATGCGTCCGTGATCTTCGTCGGGAAGCTGACCAGCGGGAAAACCGCAGGCCGCAAGGCGCTAGGCGCGGCGTCGTCGGCCACGCCGCTCGTCTACTACCAGCACCCGACGTCGACCCGTCCAGCTCTGCACTACAGTGGCGCAGAGCAAAACCCGGGCGCCACCGCGGTCAACGATGGCGTCTGGCGTGCCCTGCGTTGGATGTGGGGCTCCACCAACGTCGCGATTGCCTATGACGACGGGTCGGATCAGACGATCACGCGGACGGGGCTGACAGCCTCCGGGACGTGGTCATACATCGGCGCAGGAGCAAGCGAGACGTTTGACGGCCAGATCGCCGAGGTGATCATCGTGTCGGCGGAACTGACCGCAGGGCAGATCACGTCGCTAAACGCCTATCTGTCGACGAGGTACGGGCTGTGGTGAAGTTTGTGGCATTCGCCGACCAGCTAGCCGCGCAAGCGCTGGCCGCCAAGGTCGACGCGGCGCTCGGCTACCCCGAGACGCTCGAGACGACCGACGCCAGGCACATCGGGCGAGGCAGGCACGCCCCATTGTCCGCAGGGCTGACCCTGACCCATGCCAAGCCTATGCGCGACGCGGTCGACGCATGGGTCTACCCGGTCAGTGACCGCGTGCGAGAGATCCGCTCGCGCGAGGTGCGCGACGTACTCGACGCGAAGACCGAGATCGACGCAGAGGCACGGCTGGATTGACTGCCACGCTCTCATATCTCCCGGGCCGCACCGACGCACAGACGTGCCTGGTGTTCCTGGTCGACGGGGCGCCGATTGCGTACACCACGCACGACACGCCCGCCACGATCAAGTCCCTGTGGTCTGCGACGGGCCACGGGTCCATGACCGAGGCGTGGCGCGCTGGGCTCGAGGTCGCAGGAGAGATCAGGACGAAGATCGCCCCGTTCGACCCGCGTATTGACCCCGAGACGCTGACCGTTCGCCTGCACGACCCGGACGACTATCTGCTGGGCCTGTTCGCGTCCAAGGCGCTGACCAGCGGCAACCGCACCACGCTGCGCACCAAGGTGGACGCAGACGACACGACCCTGCCAGTGCAGGGCGTCGGAGGGTTCGCGAGCTCCGGCGCCATCCACGTCGGGCACGAGCGCATCACCTACACGTCGACGAGCGGCGGGACTCCGTCGTTCAACACCTGCACGCGCGGGACGCTCGCGCTGTTTGACACGGAGTCAAACGGAGATTTTGCGTTCTCGCACGGGGTCGGGACGTCGATTGATGACGGCGCGTCGGCTGTCGATGTCACGGACAGCCCGAAAATCTGGCTTAACCGTCGCTGCGGCGTGTACTTGCTGCACAACGAGGGCGGGACGTACACCGACGGAGCGGCGCCCCTGCTGGTCTGGGCCGGACGCATCAAAGAGATCGCGGACGACGGCTCCGGGTGGTTCTCAATCAATTGCACGTCCATCGTCGAGGCGCTCGACTCTGCCGTGTTCTCTGACCAGTACGAGGCAGACCTTGCCCCTGGGGTCTGGCTGCCCGCGGCCACCGGATCGACGGTCGGCGCGTACTTTCACGCCTGGTCGGTCAAGACGACTGGGGCGCCGACCATTGAGTACAAGAACAACGGCGGGACGCCCACCGAGATGCTCGACGAGGGGCGTTATACGCACTCGGAGATCGCGGCGGCCATCAACGACGAGCTCCAGGCGCTCGAGGACACCGGGACGCCGTCGATACACGGGACACAGTGGGATCTGCGACTGATCAATACCCCGGTTGGCCCGCGCTACCGCTTTCGGTTCTATGAGTCGTCAACGGCCTTGGTCGGCGTCCACATCAACGTATCTCACCGGGTCGCCGCGATGCTCGGCTGGTACGACCCCGGGGACGGTGTCCTGCCTAGCTACATGACCGGGGACGACATCAAAGAGATCCTGATGTCGGGCACCGGGACGGGCTACATCGAGCTCGTCGCGCCTAACGCCCCGCTGCTCTACTACGGGCGCCTTGTCCCGCGCGAGAAACTCGCGATTGCGACCGGCAGCGATAAGGGCACCTGGGTGGCGCAGTCATTCACGGGACCGCTGTCGACCGGGGCCGACTCGGCAACCACGGGGCTGCTGCGCATCGGCGACAACGTCGTGGGCGTTGCGGGCACCGGGCCGTTCACCGTCACAACGGCGCGGATTGGCCGCATGTCCTCGCTGCTCGGCGTTGACGATGCGTCCGACGTGCAGCTGCGGATCGCTGACGACGGTATGGCTACCACGCCGCGTATCTCACAGGTCTACGTCGAGCAGGGCGACGCAGGGACGCTGATGCTGCGGCTGCTCCTGTCCACGGGCACGACCGGCAACTACAACTCAGACGACTACGACACGCACACGACCGCTGGGATCGGGATTGGGATCCCGCACTCGCTGGTGGATGTTCCGTCATGGCAGGGCCTCGCGGGGTCGGCGATGACGCTGATCCTGGACAAGCCGCGCAGGTTCTCCGGGATCCTCGAGCACGTCCTGGAGGTCCGCGGTGCGCACGTTGTATTCAGGCGCGGTAAGCTCGCGCTTGCCAGACCTGGCGAGCCCGCGAGCGGCGGCGGCGACTACGACCTAAACGAGAGCAACAAGGCGTCGCCGGAGATCAGCCAGTACGCTGACAACTCGACCGGGATCATCAATCAGGCGAAGATCCGCTTTAACAAGTCCGTCGACGGCCAGTTCCACGGGGATTGGACCGTGCGCAGCCTGCGGTCGATCTCGGACTTTGACGAGCGACGCCCGATGACCATCGACGCCGAGGGCGTCTATGACGGAATCCTCGGCCTCCCGTCGGGGCTCGACGAGGCGAAGGAAACCGTCGCCATGGCACTGTCCTATTTTGGGCGGCCCCTAACGGTGGTCACGCGGACGTATGACTGGACGCTGATCGGCCTCGCCGCGGGCGACACGGTCAACCTTACAGACGAGTATGTGCCCGACCCCACGACCGGGGAGCGAGGGGTCACCGACTGGCCGTGCTGGGTCCTCGAGACGGCCTTTGACGTCGAGGCTGGCCGCGGGTCCGTCAAGGTCTGCTTCCTACCCGAGTTCGCCGCAGAGCAACGGACTACGTGGGCACCGTCGGCAGAGGTCGCGTCCTCCGCGGTGCCTGCGTCCGCGCTGGTGCTCACCTGCACGACCAACAAATACAGCCCGACGGGCGCGGCGTCGGATGCGTCCTATTTCCCGGCAGGTTCCGCTGTGCGGATCGTCGAGGTGTCACCGACCAACCCGGCGAGCCCAACGACATACACAGGGCTGACCGTTGCCAGCCAATCCGGCGACAACATCACGCTATCAAGCAACCCTGTGCCCGGCGCGCTGGCCACTGACAAGCGCTTCGTGGTCGAGCTCGAGGACTACGCGACCGTCTCGGCCTCGCTGGCCGGGGCGCACGCCTTCATTGCAGCGGAGACAACGCGGCGCATCTTGTCCACGCTGTCGTCGTGGCATCGGCCATGGATGCTCGAGGTCCCGTGGGAGACGCAGTCCGTCACCTATACAACCCTGCACCGCAAGCGCGTTAACCTGGCCGACGACGACGGCGAGCCGCACTCGATCCACTGGTACGTGGACGCACACCACAGCATCAACAACAACCTGGCCTATCGCTCACGACAGGCGCTCGTCTGCGAGATGCTCGATGTTGCGCGCACCGTCGCGACCAGCACGCACACCTGGGCATATGGACCCGTCTATGTGCCCCTGTACTCGGCTTCGAGGGCTCTCAAGGTTCGCGCGTTCGGCAACTGCTCGGGCGGCGGCACCCTGACCGTGCGATTCGTGGCGTCAAGCGGCCCACCGTCGGGGAGTGCCGGGATCGCGCTCGAGTACCCGGACGGCGGGACCGTATACGCAGACGTGACCACGACGAGCTCCACGGATGCCTGGACCACCGAGGGCACCCTGTCCAACCCGCAGCGGACCAACTTTGGCCGAATGGGCGCGATGTGGCTGACCGTCACAATCTCTCGGACTGCGGGCACCGGGACGCTCCGCGGCCTCGAAGTTTACGACGGGGCGCTTTAGCGTGGCCCGCGTCTCTGTCCCTGGCTGGCCGCTGCTCGTTCAGGCGGGCGTTGACCCGCGCGTGTTCATGCGCAACGGCGTGCGCCCGTCTGGGCCGCAGGTCACGCAGCAAAGCATCGGCCTGCTCAATCACAGCCTGGGCCACCGTCTGCGGCGGCACTTTTCCAAGTCCGTCTACACGGCGCAGCTCTACAACAACGGCGGCGGCGGCGGCGCGGTGACCTCCTGGCGCTGGCTGATGCGGACCCTGCCAAACGAGACTGAGATGCGCTGTGTCTGGTCGCTCGGGCCTGCCCTGTCCGGGACGCCCGAGGGCACGCCGCAAGTTTGGCTCAAGATCACGCGCGACTCTGATAGCACCGTGATCTACGACGACGGGACAAGCGGCACCGACTCGCGCCTGTACTACGGGCACGCGATCACGACCCCGACCAACGCGATCCCCAACGACCTGACGCAGCGGTCTACGTCATACCTGCTCGACCCTGGCACCCTGTATCGATGCGAGGTGATCTCTGATTACGGTGCATCGGTGCAATCGCTGACGGCGCATGGCGTCGTGCGCACGTCGCTGGACTCTGCGACGGATACCTGTGTGGACCCGGGCAAGTTCCTGGTCAACGAGCCGATCACCGAAACCGCCAACGGGCTTTTTCTCGACGCGGTCGAGTCACTGTGGAAGGAGCACGGGGCGGCTCACGCAGCATGGTCGGTGGACGCGGCGACGGCCAAGACCGTCACCGGAACCACTGAGACGAACCTGTTGGACGCCACGACCACCTGGACGGCCTCGACGCGAGGTTTCCCGGCGCACACGCTCAACCGACACAGCCTAGACACGACGCTAGGCGGTTCGCCGACGTATCTGGCGCCGGTCAAGCTCTGGGTCTACGCGAGCGCCGCGGGTGGCGGAACCGGCACCGTGCGGGCCAGGTGGGGCACTGGGTCGAGCTACGCACAGATCGCCTCAATCTCGTCTGCTGGTTGGTACACGTCCGACACTGGGATCCCCGGCAACGCAGACCAGAAAGTAGATTTCACCGGCCTGTGCTCGGACGGCGGGACCACCGTAAGCGTTTACCAAATGGGCTTCTTCGATTTCGCACCTTAAAGGGGGCTGTGATGTTCGAGTCAATCGCGCTGTTGATCGTCGGTGTTGGTGTCCCGCTGGCCGGGTGGATCGCCAAGCAGGTGAGCGGAACGAAGAAGCTGACGCGCTGCCAGGTGCTCGCCAGCGGTAAGCGGCTCGCGTGGCAGGTCGTCGAGGCTGCCAAGAAACTCCCCGGCGGCCCCATGACCAAAGAGGCCATGACCGACGCGGCACAGGTGGCGCTCCTCCGCTGGGCCAGCGCCGAGGGCCTCAAGCTGACGCCCGCGGAGCTCAAGGCCGCGCGCGAGGGCTGGGCGCTGCTGTCGCAGGCGGCCAAGGGCAAGCCCGCGGCGAAGCGCAAGTGACGCCGTGGGCGCCGACGACGTCGCGCGCATAAAGTGGCAGCTCGAGGACATCGACAAGCGGCTTCACGCGGGGGCTGACACCTTCGCGGCGATGCGCTCGGCGATTGAGACGCTCGAGCGCCGCGCGTTGCGCTGGGTCGCCGTGGCCGCGATGGCTTCGCTTGCGTCCGTCGGAGCTGGCGCCTGGTGGGCGTCGCAGCGTTCGAGCGCTATCGAGGCGACTGGCCGCGTGGTCCACGACCTGCGGCAAGACGTGAGCGAGGCACGCCGCGAGCTCGCCGAGGCAAGGCGAGCGCTCGACCGCGTGACGCAAGCACTGGACTACCAGGCCGACCGGGACGCACGGCAGGACGAGGACATCAAGCGGGCGCTGGACCCCAGGAGGAGGTGAGCAGATGGCACCACTCGACGAGGTCACGGCGCAGCGGATCAAGGCCGCGTTTTTGTCCGGGTGCGACGTCATGTTGCGCGTGCTCGACGGGTGGATCGCTGACGCGCAGATGGTCGTGCTTATCACCACGTCCGAGGACGCTCGCATCGAGTACGAGCGCCGTGTGATGCTCCTGCAAAAGATCCGCTCGGAAATGGTGGCGGCTCGTGGCCTGCCCTCGTGACGAGTGGGAGCGAGAAACGCCGACGGACGAGCTGGCAGCGCTTCCGCTTGCCGTGATCGTCCAGATACCACAGGGATGGTCGACACGGGACGGCACGATCTGCGTCGACTGGGGACGGAGGACGATCGATGCCAGACCCGAGAATCACGGTAAGCGCCCCGCCGATCAGAGTGACGGCGCACTTCGCTCGCTCGGAATTTGACCAGCGGCAATGGTCGGGCGGGCCTCGCAAGATCTACCCGACCAAATGGGTTGTCGAGCGGCTGATCCCTCTGTGCGAGGCGCTTGAGACGCTGCGCGCAGACCTGGGCGGGCCGCGTATTCACATCCTGAGCGGCTATCGGTCGGAGGAGTACAACAAGGCGATCAGCGGCGCCCCGCGGTCGCAGCACGTCGAGGGGCGCGCGGCTGATATCCGCGTCGAGGGCGTCCCGGCTGGCGAGGTCCACGAGGCGATGCTGCGGCTGTGCATGGGCGGCAGAGTGCCACAGGTGCGCGGCCTCGGCGCATATCCAAGTTTCACGCATGTCGACATCCGCCCGACGGTGCGCCTCGTGCGCTGGGGCGGCGACTGGACCCCTTCACAGTAAGCAAGGAGACGCAGATCAATGGCTATTCAGATGTCTACCTCAGTTCGCAACGCCCGCCTTGATGCAATTGAAACCACCGTCGGCACGTCCGCGGTCGTCAAGATCCGCACGGGTGCAGCTCCAGCCGATTGCGGCACGGCTGACAGCGGAACCGTCCTGGTGACGATTTCCTGCCCGTCCGACTGGGCCGCGGCTGCGTCGGGTGGCAGCAAGGCGCTTTCCGGCACCTGGCAGGACACGAGCGCAGACAACACCGGCACGGCGGCCCACTTCCGCCTGTACGCATCCGACGGCACGACCTGCCATATGCAGGGAACCGTTACGGTAACGGGCGGCGGCGGCGACATGGAGATCGACAACACGTCGATCAACTCGGGCCAGCAGGTCACGATCACCACGTTTACACTCACGGACGCCAACTCCTAGTCCGTGGCTCTGACGGTAAACAACCGGGGTAGCGGGTCACACAATACATCCGCCACCTCGTTTACCGGATCGCCCTCGTCCTCGTTTTCTGCGGGCGAGTTGGCGGTTATGATCCTGTCTGTCGACAACTCGGCACCGGCAGGCGGGGCTCACACCACGTTTACCGTCACCGACAGCGACGGCAACACCTGGACCCGCCGCGCAAGCCCCTTGTATGACCCCGGGTCAGCCAGTTCCGGGGTCGAAGGCGCCATCTTTACGACGGAGATGGACGGCGGCACGATCACCACAGGGACCACGATCACCGTAACTTTCGGGCACAACACGACAGCCAAGGCGTGGCTGTTGTGGGGCGTCTCGGCGTCCGACGGTTACCCGCGATTCCGCAACGGCGCGGGGGGCACGGGGTCCGCGACCACGACGCCGACGGTAACGGCGCCGGGTGTGCTCGTCGGCGATTGCGTGATCGGCGCCTTGTTTAACGAGTACGGGACGACACAGACCACGACCGGGGACTCTGACACCACCAACGGCAGTTGGTCGAGCATTGCAAAGCAGAGTGTCGGGTCGACCGCATCCGGCCAGACTGTTGCGGCGCAGTACAAGGTCGTCACCGGCACCGGGGCGCAGACCTACAATCCCACGCTCGGCACGTCCAGCGACGTGATCCTTGCGTGGGTCGCAATCACCGAGGCCCGTCACGCCACGCTGAGTAAGACGCTGGGGGCCGCGACCCTGTCGGGCGTCGGTGACGTCGACGTAGTCGCCACGCTGAGTAAGACGCT
>JAAOEI010000251.1_pt1 | contig 21605 bp, 18 predicted proteins | sample 7059261 | NCBI WGS metagenome assembly JAAOEI01 (sample SAMN14008812, study PRJNA610033) | viral metagenome | isolation source: viral particles filtered from seawater | place: China: Hangzhou Bay, Yangshan Deep Water Harbour | collected 2017-10-31 | reverse complement strand
CCGTATAAGATTTAAAATAAAAGCATCAGGTTCAGAAGATAAATTAATAAAGTTTGACGCTTATCACGGTACACCAGCAAACAGTGACCATCGTATCGAATATGACAATGCTAACATTACTCTGACCCAAAACGAATGGTTAACAGTAGATATACCATTCGTTAGTGGAACCACCTCAACTAGTATATATAAAGATGGAGTTAGATACGCTACTCCAGTTACCACAGGTGCATCTTTTAATTATGAAGATAATTTAAGGCAGTTGAAATTTCACGTAGGCGACTCAGTTCCATCTGTATTTTACATCAAAGAAGTAGAGTATTACAAATCAGTATCATGGTGCGTACATTCCTTGAAAGATATGACAGATGGATATATAATCTTTAACTGCGTTAGAACACGTGGTCGTGACGATGCTAGAAGGAGGGCATACGACTAATGGCAGTAGACCACTTGAATATAGTCGAACGTAAACTAATCGACAACTTACGAACCGGTACTTACAACACAGCAGCAGGCACCAGCACAGCATGGAGCAGCTCTGACGTCACAGTCTTCGGGCAATTTCCAAGCACAGACGAAACCAAGTATCCAGCCATAATTACAGAAATGGTCGCCAATGGTATCGAACAGCAATATATGGGACAGAACTTGACCTTTGGAGCAAGCGATACTGCGGCAAAGGGGGAGCTCTATGGAGTAGGCTTTAATATATATCTTATGGTAGATAGAGATTGCTCTATTACTATCTCTGGGGAGCCCTATAAAGAAAGAAGATTGCTTAATTATCTCATGCTTAATAGCGCTAATGTACTTATGGACGTTGATTTCAGCGCTACCACAACAGAGGTAACAGAGCGTCATTTCAGTGGTTTTAGAGAAGTAGGGTATAACCCTGACCTAGAGACATGGAACGCTGTAGCTTCGATGGTAATAGTGTTTAAGAATAACAGGTAGTTATGGCAGATGCAGAGTATGTGGGTGGTAATACAAACCAAGGATACCAAATACAAGACGTAATTCGTACACTTAATATTTCTTTTCAACCCTACATGCCTTTTACACAAATGTATGCTATGGGTTTGACTTCTTCTCAAGACCCTAACAAAGCTAATTACTTTAGAATAGGACCACCAAGTATACAAGCAACTAGAACTATGGGAGGAGGTTCAGATAGTTCTTATCCTTTTAAGTTGCGCCGTCAATTATTTGGAGGAGATGCTGGTAGTGCAACTGGAAAAATTACTAATGTTGCTACAAAAAATCCAGATAGATTAAAAAATATGACAGACGCTTATGGGCAGTTGCAAGATGCTCAAAATGATGTTAGTGATTTAGGTAGAGAACTGGCTGGTATGTTGAGTGCAAGTTATGCTTTTGATAAAGATGCTTTTATTAGAAAATATACTTCTCCAACTTCATCACGAAATACTCATGAGATAGAATTAAGTATGTTGAGCCGTAAGTTAGATGAGTTGTCTGGTGACATACTTGAGGAAAAAGAAAGTCCACTAAGAGATAGGAGTGATTTTATATTTACAACAAAGACAGGTCAAGGTTTTGATATACTTTTGAGTAGTCACAGAAGAATAGCAAGTTACATTGACCATTTGTATGGTAGAAATATTACAAAAAATATAGAGGGACTAGAAGTATCTATAGGTAAGGCTGAAAAGGTATTTTTCGATGTAGATATCGAAGGATTAGAAGAGAACGCTGCACGTAAGGTTGTTACTAATCGTATAAATAGTTTAGTAGATTCTTATAATATGCATATTAATAATCGTATTGCTCCTCAAATGAAAATGTTGCGAGAAGCAGGAGTTGCTCCTGAAAAAGCTTTTGCTTTTGAGGCAGCACGTGAATCTTTTGAAGCTAATATGGACAAGAGAACTCATCAATATATGATTAGACAGATGACTGATAGATTTTTAATAAATAATTTTAAACCATACTTATTTCAAGGTCAAATAAGTAATGATTCGTTCGGTATATTTGTAATACACCCAACAATGCGTGGAGACATACCTCAATTACAACGTGTAAAAGAAGATGAAGTAAGAATTGTAACTGGCGCTCCTGATATGTTTGTACATATGCAGCAATATGGTATAAGTGAATTAGGTATATCAGCATCAGCTATGGATAGTGCTGTGAACCGTATTAAGGGTGTAGCTAATGTTCACGCTATGGCACGTAATGTTATTACATCTGTAAACTCTTATGCATCCGCAGCAGTAGAAGCAGATATAAATAATAATTTAGACTTAGAAATAGGAACAGTTGGATTAGGGAGTGTTAACAGAGTAGCGTTTGATATAGCTGGTGCACTTCATAGAGATATAAAGGCTCATTTTAATACATCACAAATGCAATCAGAATTTAAGGGTTTTTATCAAAAGATGATGAAAAAAGCTAATGATTTAACAAAAAAGTGGTATGATGTAGCAAAAGGTTACGAAGGTGTTAGAGGTAAACCAATATCTATGGAATGGAGAGCCCCTACATATGGTTGGAATAAAGGTAACGATTTCAAAAAGAAAGACATAGGTGTGTGGAGTAGTCCTCGTTATAGCACTTGGAAAGAAGATATGGGTAGAAATTTCTCTATAGCACCGTTCTTTGAATCAAGAAGAAGAGGAACTGGTGGTGCTGAGATGGCATCTCGGTTCACAAACACATACAATGAATACTAGATAAACAAAAGCTTTATATACTAAGTAAATGTAAAATAAAGGTAACGAGTGAAGTGTCTGTATTGAAAGTCTAGACAAAAGGAGAAAAATAAAATATGGCATATTTCCTAGGAAGAGATGTTGATGTATTCATCACAACTGAATCCGCAGACAACTTTGATGGTACAAGTGCTGTCCAGTATTTAGTAGAAAGCTCAGGAGAAATATCTCTAGCTACTTCTGCTACCTCTGGTGCATGTATACCACCATTAGTTAATGACGCTGCAGTTTTGAGTGGAAGCATTAGCGATGTGACAGGGGTTGACCTGTCCATTAGTGTATCTGATGAAGATGTAGGTCCATTTTTAGGTAAACCACAGATAATGCAAAAAGTGGAACTTAGAAAAGAGACCGTAGTTACTTTTACACTAAAGAAAAAGAATAACTTTTTCGATGTTATGTTTAATGGACCAGCAACAAGCGCTAAATTCTATGGTGGTTCAACAAAGGCATTGAGACAAGGTGCAAGATTTGGTGTCGGTTTTAGCGGCACTACTACAGCAAAAATATCCGATGGCTCAGTTTGGATGTACGACCAATTAGAAAAATCAAGTACAACTCTAACATGCTACGGATATAGAATACATTTACGATTAAAAGATGACACTTCTGGTGAAATCTTTACATTAAAAAATGCAGCATTGACTGGACACACTGTGTCCCTTAACGCAGACGGCGTAACAGAAGAAACTGTAGAATTTACATCCTCAGTAGCACCCGGAATTAAAACACCAACTGGTGCAGACACTGGATTTGATACAGATTTAACTACAATTGCGGAGCTCTGATAGTATGGCTTTCTTTTTAGGACAGGATGTAACTATTACAGCACTAACTGAGAATACAGCTGGTGGTGTTACTGTTTCAGCCGCTGGTGTAGAGTCATTTCCAACTTCAGCAACTGCAGGATTTGCAGCTAAGCAAGGTGGAACTGCAACAACTTGGGCTCAAATAACCTCATGTGACTTAAGTATTGGAGCTATGGATGAAGACATTTCATACTTCGGCATAAGACAACAAACTAAAGCAGAAATTAAGAAAGAGACAACTGTAACTCTCACAAGGAAAAAGACCAATTCAGAGTGGGATACCATATATAACGATGTAAGATATGGTGTCAATGATACACCTGCTGCTTTTGAAGGTTTAGAAGAACCTACTGTACAACACGGATATCGTATATTTATTACAATTGACTCTGGTCAGGGCGATGACGAAGTTATCACTTTGATGGGATGTTGTGTACAAGGCCACACCGTAACTGTTAACACAGACGGTACAATGGATGAAACACTAGAACTAATGACTTACATTACTCCAGTGTTCTCTAACTCAGCTTATACAACAGCTATTTCAGCAGCTCAACTGTAAGTACAACATAATTTGAGGGGGGCATGAGCCCCCTTCAGGAGATAATAATGACAGAAAAGAAGATTTGGACAATGGACGAATTAGTAGCACTCACTGATGAAGTGCAAGAAGACGAAGTAGAATACAGAGATGGAATGGTTAAGTTTCATTTTTGTGAATTGACAGAAAAAGAAGAACCAAAATTTACTGGTGTATCAGAAGATTTACCAGAAAATGAAAAAATGGAAATGTTTCAAGAGATAGGAGCACAAAGAGTCTTGAAGATGCTGTTAAAAGCAAACGAAAAGAACCCAGATGGACCAGTAATTGCTGAAGAGCAATGGTCTCTCTTACCAACAACATTGAGATATGCCATTTCTAACAAGATTCTAGGTGTTGAGGAACTAACTCGCGAAAATTTTCGGGACTAGTAGTAGAATCGCCTGAAGCGGTCTTCCTCTATATGCCCCTAATGATTGAATTAGGTATGAGTTGGAGTGAAATTAAACAAACGCCCCGCTATGAGCTAGAAGCATTGGTATCTGCCATGTACAACTACAAAGCATATCACTCTATGGATGGATATGACGACGAAGATGTATCAAAAATGGCTAAAGATAAGCCTAAAATAAGGCAACAATACATGAACTACTTAAGTACAAGGCGTAAATACAATGAAAAAGTAGGAATAAAACACAAAGTAAGTTTCAGAGGCTAAAATGGGTATGATGGGACAGCTATTTGCCACTCGCATTGCCGTTGGACTGGCAGTTCCTAGTCCACAGGCTCTAAATAAAACGGGTGGTATGCTGGCCAGAGGTATAGCAGGTATACATTCACAAGTACAACAAGCAAGAAGAGCACGAGCTGGTACTCTCGGTTCGTTTCAAGCTGAGTTAGATAACCTAAATGCTGCTACATTATCATCCACAGCTAAATTAAACAATGAAATAAATGTATCATTAAAACGTAGTTTGACTAAAATGAATCAATCTACTAATAATGCATTAAGTAAATCGTTTGCAGATACTAAAGCAGGATACACTAGACTACAATCCGTATTATCTAAACCACTAGGTAACCAGTTAATGCAGGGTGTTGGGTTTGATATGAAAGGTATGATACAACAAACTCAAAATCTACACAACATGGGCCGAACCCAAAGACAAGAAATACTAGCTAGCTCAGAATCACTTGTAGCAGCATCACAAAAACGTGTAGATTTAGCTGTTCGAGAAGCAGCTAAGTATACTGAAATCAACGATGGAAACGAAAAACAAGCAAGATTAGCTTTTGAAGAACTAAAAACTGCAGAAGAGAATCTAAGAGTAGATAAAGCAACCTTAGAGAATTTAAAATTACAAAATAAACAAATAAATAACAAAGTCGGTGCAATGAAAAGAATAGCTCAAGAAACTACACAATTCAAAAATAAAATTATAAGCGCTGCAGACGCACTTAGAAGTAAATTTAACGCAGCTTTGAAGACATCAACTTTGTTAATTACTGCAGTAGGTTTCAAATTACAACAAAATATAACAGATTTGATGGAATATGAAAGAGAATTATTGAATGCAAACTCTGTTTTTAACTTAACAAATTCAAACCTTTTCGATGTAAGTCAAAACATTTTGGAATTTGGTAACAACTTCGGTATAGCCACACAAAACGCCTCAGCTGGTCTTTATCAGTTGGCATCGGCTGGTGTCTCAGCTGAAGAAGCTATGCAGATATTACCAAGCACTCTAAAACTATCTATGGCTGTACAGGGTGACCACAATACTATTTCTAAATTAACTGCACAGACCTTGTTTGGTTTTGGTATGGAAATGGACAAAGCAGCAGAACTTACTGACAAGTTCGCATTTGCTATCCAGAAATCTTTGATTGAGTATCAAGATTTATCAAGCGCTGTTAAGTTCGCTTTACCTTTCTTTACCTCTACAGGGCAATCTATTGACCAGTTGTTAGGGGCTTTACAAATCTTGACCAACAGAGCATTGGAGGCAGGTATTGCAGGTAGGGGTCTTAGACAGGCACTCGCTGAATTTGCTGAGAGTGCGCTAGATGCTGAGGTAGGTTTCCGTAAGATGGGCGTTGAGATTCTCAACTCACAGGGTGAAATGCTTCAGTTAAGTGAAATAGCTGCTCAGTTTGCTGCCGCTGTAGGGCCTGAGACTGCATCTAATACAGAGTTACTAACTACTCTGATACAAGACTTGAATGTGCGTGGTGCTACTGCGTTTATCCACTTAGTTCAAGCTTCAGATGAGTTTACACAGGCAGTAAAAGATACTGAGAATGCTGGTGGTCAGTTAGATGAGATGGTTAAAATTCAGAATGCATCTTTACAAGCACAAGTACAGATATTAAAAACTAATATATTCTCTATTTTTGCTTTCCGTGATGCTGCATATGAAGGAACAGAGTTCTTAAATGGATTCCATGAGGGTGTTCATAATTTAGTAAATGGATTCAAAGACCAAATCATTGTTACAAAGGATGGTAGACAGGAATTAACTGAGTTTGGACAAAATTTACAAGATATGGCAACTGGTGCTTTGTATGCTTTTGCTGAAATGTTTGATAAAGTTTTAAAAGCTTTTGCTTCATTATCTCAACACCATGAAACATTTGTACTGTTGTTTGAAATGACAACAAGATTCTTTGGATTTTTGATGGACGCAGTAGATTATCTTGCTAATACAAGTTTCCCCGGATTAAACAGGTCTTTGTTAGAGATGGTTGCTATATTTAAAATGTTAAGTATGTTAGGTATTGTTGGATTGCTATCTAAAATACCAGCAGGGATTGGGTATTTAAGTTCATTAGGTAGAATGGCTGGCGTTACTGGAACAACTGCGGCTAATTTTGTAGCAAGAGGTGCAAACAGAGCTACTGGAGGATTAGCTAGTCGGGCGTTAGGACACTTAGGAGGTAGAGCTATGCTTGGAAGAAATCTAGTAGCAGGTGCTGCAAGAGTAGGTGCTGGTGCTGCATTGGGTCTCGGTGGTGGTGCTCTTTTATATGGTGGTGCATATGCTTTAGATAGGTCTGGAATAATTGATGTACCTTTGGTAGGACAGGGGTATGCAAACGGTGGATATATAAGAAATATGGCATCTGGTGGATATATAGTAGGAGAACAAGGACCAGAGCTATTTGTACCCGGTCAAGCAGGACAAGTTTTAAATAATGCTGAAACCAATAATATGATGGAGAAAGACGTAGTGTTCCGAAATGCAAGAATTAGTATTGACTCCTTTGGAGGATTAGCTTAATGTTAACTGTAAAACGTAACCACTTTTACAAGAAAAAAGAATTTGAAACTGGTGTTAATGTTAGACCTCAGTTCTCTGATTTACCTAGTAGTACAGCAGCTACAGCCAAACTAGGTACAAAAAGAAATGAAAATATATATGTAATGAGTACTTCAGTTCCTGAATTACCAGATTATGGTGATGCTGAGCAAGTTGGTGCTTCAATAAGTTTATATGCATCAGCTGTTGATGTTAAAAACAACAGAAGTGAGCCACAGATATCAGCTTATAAATTAAGTGAAGACTTATCATTAGCCGAAGGAGGTATATCATTATCTTCTAAAGGAGATAGATTAGGGTTGTATAGTGTACATCCTATCAATCCCGCTCCATATTTAGAAGAAGAGTTCGAAGGTGCTCCCGAAGATTTAGAAACAATAAATAGAATGGGTACTAATAACGTTATAACGTCAACTAAGGCATATATAACAATCAATAATCTAAGAAAAATGATGAAAAGAGTTACTGGTGAAAGTTGTGAACGTATATCTTGGCGTAATTTTATAAAACAAATTGAAAAAATAGATGGTGAATATGATGGTGCCTCTCGTGGTTTTACTGGTCACAAATGTAGAGTAAGTTGGGTTGACCAAAATCATACGAGGTATAAAATATCACCCGGATACAATCGTTTACTTTTTAAAACAAAATATTATAAATACTTCGACTGGGAATGGTCAGATTTAAGTATTGTAGAATACGAACATACTAGAGCTGCGGCAGGAAGTCTTGAAAGTACGCCTCAAGCTACTAAAGGAAATACTATTTTTGATGATTTTTATGCTACTCGTAACTTTAGTAATCCATACGATGCAAGTGAAACTGACCCATTAATTATGTCACATATAGATTTAAGTAGTGAAAATTCATTAAATGGTGGCCAATCTTTGAGATTTTATCACAATTGGGGATATTCACCATATAATAGTGAATTACAAACTCAAATAGGGCAAGAGAAAAATTTAAATCCTCAAGCATCTCGTGTATCTTTGTATGATATACCTTTCCCTTCTTTACCTTTTGACTTTGCTAGGACTACTATGGACTCAGAAAGTTCGGAACCAGTTCTTGGCGATACTCGTGGAGTAGTCCCCGAAATTAGAATACCTATGAACATTAGTAAATTACCTCCAAATATATTTGTAGTTGGAGAAGCTTATGTAGGTACTGATGGAGATATAGACCCACCCATAGCGTCTTTAAAAAGGTTTTATGGTTCTACAACTAGTGCTGATGCTGCTTCACCAGCTTATAGTACTAGTGGTCCTGCTAGTAAATATGAAAATACTTTCTTACGTAGTATATGTATTACATTTTCAAATTACAAGCCTAAACCAGAACATACAACTGTAGATAAATTTTTAACATATGGTTTAAGAAACTTCTATAGAGGTAAGAACTACGATAATATGGTAGGTGGTTTTGTTATAACACGTTATGGTATTGATGGTTTAGGAGAAAACAATAGTAATTGTTATGCTTTTCCTCTACCTGTTTCTAGAGTACCTCAGTATGGTGCTTATGCTAGTGGTACTAATTCTGATGATTATACATATCTAAACGCAGGTATGGCTAAATTTGAAGGTGATGGTGTAATGGCAAACCTAGATATATTATCATGGGGTAGAGGTCATGATGCTTTGGGTAGCCCTGCTACAGATACTAATATTAGATATGTAGAACTACCAATGAATGCATGGTTTACTTCACGTATATTTACAGATATATATCAACATAATAACAGTGGTTCTTATGTAAAAAGACCATATTCTGCAACTAGTAGTGATAATCCAAGTTATGGTAGTGATGCTACATTATCAGACTTAGAAAAACGTGGTGCCGCTATGAGAGTTATTTTTGAAACTGACTCAGCTAACCAAGATATAGTAACTATTTCAGGTTCTACACTTATTGAACTTGATGGTAGTCCAGTAAATTCTAACCAACGTAACTTACCTTTTTTAGATATACCTTTCCCAATAGGTGATTCTACTAACTCTGCAGCTGCGATACAAACTGGAAGTTACAGTTTTGCAGATAATCCAGAATTGTACCCTAAACACATGACAATATGGGTTCAAAATTATCCTTGGGTCTCAGGTAATATAAGGCAAGTTGCTAATGATGAAACTTATGATTCCTTATTTTACGTAGGTGACTTTAACGTAACTACTTCAGGCGCTGCACGTGAGGTAGAGATGTTTGTAGACTCTGTTAAATTGTTAAATTATGAACCAGAGATAAGAAATATCACAGCAAATAATAGTAATAGTTCTTTAATGTTTGAAACTGATAAATTTTTAAGTCCATTAAATACTAGATATGATGATGGCTCTTCTAACCAATATTGGATTGGTAATAGTTGGGTTCAAAGCGGTCGTTTGGATAAAACTGTTAGTTGTACTGTAGATAGTACCAGCACTACCGTTGTTATAAACAACCCAACTGAGTTTGATACTACATTTTTAGAAAATGCCTCTGCCACCAACGCTGGTGTGTCAATGACAGATACTACCGGTAAACTAGGTGGTACTAAAACACTATCAAGTATAAATACATTAGATACATTTACAATTAATTCTGCACCTACTGGAGATGGAACGGCTTTGATTAGATTTCAGTCTAGTGGTACACTTTTACCACGTATTAATAAAGCTGATTTGACTGAATATAATGCAGGTCAGGCAGTAGTTTTTGGATTTAATGACGATAATGATTTACCAAGTGGTGACTATAGTACTAACGCTAGTGGTTATGTGTTATTTAACGATTTCACTACACAAGATTGGAGTGCAATGTCTACAGATGCAGCACTACCAACAAAAACACAAACTCAACAAGGTACCACATTTGGTGGTGTATATAGTCAAGCTACTGCAAGTATGAGTATTGATAAACTAGGTGGTCAACTTCTTGGTGAAAGACTCTTTACATCTGGCTCTAGTAATAGCAATATATCTGGTGCTGCATACAAAGTAGATGGTGGCGCCACTGCTTCAACTAATAGTATAGCATTAGGTACAGGAAGTAACAATGATTTTATATCTGTAGATGGATTTAGACAAAAAGGTTTTGTAAAAGTAAACTTTAGTGGTTCGGCATCTGGTGGTGAATCAGCTGAAGACGATTATGCAAAATGGGTTAAAAAAGAAAACATCATGTTGAGTACTCGTGTAACTAATTGCATGTATAAATCATTATCAAACGACGCTCAAAGAGGCGGTTATAGTGATAATTTATTAGATAATCAACTTCAGGTTAAAAATATAAACATATTTAATTATTTTGATGATGAAGAAAAATATATGTTATATTTAGTAGGAGATAGCGATACCACCGCTTCAAAGAAAACTGGATTAATTTTAGATAGAAGTAAACCACCTGTAAATAATATTGTAGAATTTACAAATTTAACAAGCCTTGCAGATGATGGTGCTACTACTCTAGTTAGTGAAGATAATTTACATAGACTTATGATATGTCCTGAGAAATATACTCTCAGTATGTTGTATGATACGCCTTCATCTCGTATAAAAAGAGGATATACTAGCGCCTGTACTGTTTCAGAAACTCCTTCTATGAGTAGTTTAAGTACAGTGTCGGGAAGTACGCTAAATGAATTTACATTTAATTATGATTCTTCTCCTACAGGAACGGGAGGTGCTACTGGTTTGTATAAAAATATATGGTCTTTAATACCTGATGTTGATAATGACACCATAATAACAAATAGAGATTATGGATATGGTACGCTTGATGAGGAAACTCAACTAGGTGGAGAATTTTTCAAAGGACCTATATATTTAGATACTTACAATATATATAATATTAAAAACTTCGATAGTGCTGAGATGTCTGACTTAAATTTAGCATTGTATTATACTAATGACGATGGGTTGGAAGAAAGTGTTACAATAGAAACTGACGATTCTAGTACTGCAGTAAAAAGACCAACATTATATACTGAATATAAAGATTTACCTCCAGTTATAACGGATTTCAGTGTATCTCCAGCAGTTAATACTTTAGCACAAGATTATAATTATTATGATTTGGGTGATTCTAATTTGAATGCAGTTAGATTTAATTGGACTGAGGAAAATGCAGATGACATTTGGTATCGTATGCTTTTAGTAGATAGCGTGCCTGTAATCAGTAAGTATCACAATGCAACCGCATACTTCCCACTAAATGAACCTGTCGCTGATTTAAATGTAGCTCCACCTTCAGGTAATATAGTAGGTTATAATAAAACTAGCAAATATAGTGTTACATCCAATTTGATAGTTACTATAGGGTCTGATACACGTAAGGTAGTGGAGGGACAAGGTGGGTATGGTTTACAATTAGCTAATACTGCAAATGGTAAATTAAAAATTACAGGTAATACAAATATGCCATTATTTCAAACTAGCCCTACAGAATATACACTAGTTTTACATTGGACACCAAGCACAGATGATGAAGGTCAAAACGCAGTAGTGTTTACAGTTGGTGCAACTCCAGTTATTGGTAGTGTAGGGGCAGGTAATTTGATGATATATAAAAACACAGATGATAAAATAGTTTTTGATATAAATAGCACCCGTATTACTGGTAATACTGTGGTTAGGTGTGATGGTAATACACCAACTTCTATCATAGCTACTTATAAATCTGGTAGCACAGGAGATGACAATAAATTATTTATAGACGGTAAATTCGATGGAAGTGCAACTTGTGGACTAATAACTAATAATGTTAATACATTAGGAGGATTCCACGATGGTGCTACTAACCGAGGAACTACTGGAGTCATTGAAGAATTTATAGTATATAATAAACATTACAATGTAGTAGAGAGTTCTAGTGAATATATCTATAATACCGAGGACTTAGAGGATTACAATACTAGCTTACTTACACATACTGGTTTACTAATTGCAGCAGATTACCACAACTTTAGAGGCACATCTAAAAAGACAATTGGTATGTCAACACCAACATCATGGAGGGCAACGATAGCATGAGTGAAGGGTTGAGGTGGAGAAATAGTTCTGGTTTTACAACTACTGGAGATGTTAATCAAGAACTAACTGCGCGATTTAGGTTCTTAGATAATGATGTAAGGGCATTTTACATTGATTGGGATGATGGAGAATCTAATGAAAAGGATGAAGCCAATTACCAGTGGGTTAAATTGAGTGAACCTAAAAGAACCGTTGATGTAAAACATACTTATAATAAATCTGGCACATTCAATCCTGTTGTACAGTTTATAAACTCTGATGGTTTTGCTTCAAGATATTACTCTAATGAAGCCTCTAATGATGATGTAACTCCATTTACACAGAGAACATTAATATCTGGTGTAGTAGTAAGCGATACTAAAGCAACCGGTATTATGCGAGTAGAGAATACTACGGTAAAGTCCGGTATAGACAACTCTATATTCCAGAAGGAGGGGCCAAGATTAATCTATGCAATATGTGCGCCTACCCTAACTTCTACAGAGATGGGTTACGCTGGCACAATAAAGCTTGAACTAGAGATGGAAATAGCTACTAGCACTACACATAAAACTCTTCTAACAGGTGGAAAGGTAAGTAGTGGTTTCAGTACTGTGATAAAGAAACAGCAAGTAGATTTATCTTCACCTGCTTCTAAAACAGGTCTTGAGAGTTTTATAGGTGCTGGTGAGTCTGTCAATAGAGTGTTGTCTGTTAAGTATTTAAATCCTAAACTAACTGGTGATGACGCTAATGATTATACTAAAAACGCTGCTCTTAACAATCTAAAAATATTTATTGTAGCTATTGGTGACGATAGTCTTATATATCCTATAACATACGTTAGTGCTGGTTCTCCTATCAAAAAGGCAGAAGACCGTGATAGATTTATAACTATGGACTTTTCACAGAGTAGGGCAGCTGCGTCTAATGTAGACCCTAAATATTACTTTTATGACAATGGTAAGGGTTGGTTCTCGGTTGGAGACTGGGCTGAGAGTTCTAGTAAGTTTACTAATGCAACTAGGCAAACTAACTCAACCAGACAAGTTAATTATACTTATTCACCACGACCTGATGGTATAGGTGGTTATGCTAGCACTGGAGCAACTGGTCAATATACACGCCCATTTGGAACTGGTGCTACAGATAGTAATGCTAGGTGGGTTTATAATACAGATACACAACAAAGAACAAATCAGTTTGCTACTGATGATTTCGGTAGATTCTTTGACACTTATCATCTCGTTAGAAACTCTATGGAACCATCTAGTAGCGCAAGTAATGTAAGTTCTATAAGTGGTAACAAAGTAACTATAGCACGTATAACACCCATATTGAACTTTACAACAGCTAATTTAGCTACTAAGTTTGATATTACAGGAACCAGCACAGTATTTACTGCAGATTATACTACAGCTGCGTTTGATAATGTAGGCACTAACTCAGGTAAAGTATCTCTAAGTGGTTGTAATACACAACAATTTCAAGATGGTAGTCCATCACCGGTAGACAGGGTTGCTAACGAGTATCTTATAGCACTGTGGGATGCAAAGACTAATAAAATATTTTTCCAATGTACACCATGGTGGAGTGGTAGTTCAGGTCGTGTGTCTGGTGTTAATATAGCAGATGGTGTTGGTAATTTAAAAATAGCAGGTGTTTCATATCTGCGAGCTGAGAACTATCAAGAAGTAACACAAAATTTAGAATGGAAACCACTAAAGTTTGAAGACACTACTGCATCTACAATAGAGTATAGAGATACTAGTGGTGATGATGACTATGTATCTATTTCTAATTCTTTAACTAAGTCTGGATTTATATCTTTTGATATGCCATCAGATTGGCAAGCAATAAAAATGGAAGATTTATATGGCGGTACGATGTACACTGGTACAAGCGCTAGTGATAATTATAACCCTATTAACAATGCTAACAAGGCTACCGATGTATCAGGTAGTTATACTACTGTTAAATTTTTAGCTACCTGTTCTGCAGTTAGTTCCTCTTATACTACATATGGTAAAGTTTTAACATTAACTGGTTCAGCAATATCTGGTGCTATGGATGACATTGGTACTTCTGATGATGTTGGTGCATTTAAGTATATCGCTGAAATCGTTACAGATACTGGTAGTGATTTAGATGGTCAAAATTTATGGGTTGCTAAGATAACTGGTAATGGTCCTGAAGACTACACTTCTGGTTGGGATGGTGATGATGAATTATATTTACAGTTTGGTGCTACTACTGGTAGTAACTATGTAGAACCTACAGCTGGTGACGTGTATAATGTTATAATAAAAAGAATTAATTTCTATGATGTATTGCCCGGAAACAGTAAAGTTAAAAAGGTAGGGGCTGAGATGTTACCAGTTGATGCAGGTGTAGCAGCTAAGTTTCCTAACAAGTATGGGTTTAATGATTATACAGCAGGAGCTGCATTAGGTTTGAAGAATGCTTGGTCTGGTAGTGCAAAATATCCACTGTTGATTACATTAAGTGGTAGCACAACAAACGTTGGTACAACAGATAGAACATCACCTGAAATATGGAACGTGTTGGACGCAACTGAAGGACATGTAGCTGTAGTCAAAGAAATAGATGACAGTGCATATAATTTAAATTCATTAGCTATTACTAGTGACATATCTATAGGTAGAAGCGCAGATTACTTCAAAGCTATAACAAGAAAAGGTAAAACATTTATAGTAAAAACTGGTATCAACATGACTACTGTTGGATTTAGTAGTGTAGCATTAGGAAATGAGAAGGCTTCTGGTATATTCGATACACATGGACCATCAACTCTGTATGGACATTTACATAAAGTAAGAAAATTACAAGCTGAAAGTGTTGAGGTTTATTGGGATGAACCACAAAAAGATGGTACATTTGTTAGATTATGGGGCGTTATTACTGACGTTACAGAAACTAGGCAACGTGGTGGACCACGAGCAACTAAGAACTATTCCTTCAATATGACTATAAGAGATATAGCTTTGATAGATGGTAGTGGTAATTTGATGACAGATAGGTTTCCGCTAGGAGGAATACAAGATGAACGAACTTACACCTAGTGTTTACATAGAAGGTAAAGAAGTAGACCTCATACGAGGTGCGTACACTAATACTGGTGGACTGAGAGCAGCTACCCTAGAAGTAACAATACCTTTAGAGTCTGATGGATATAGAAAACTATGGAACAAAGAAGTTACTTTTTACGCTAACCCTTATGAGAGTGTACCTATATTTAGAGGATATATAAAAAGAGTTAAAGAAGATTTTAACCAAATCACAATATATGCACAGGATGCATTGGGTTATTTGGTGAAAGCTGGTAATCAAGACCAAGCTGTAGTAGCTCTAACAGACCAAGATAATATAGATGGTTTGACTGTAGCTAACGGTATTAGAAAAATTATTAAGATAGCTAAGCTAGATAGTAAAATAGGTACTGATATAATAGGAGATACTAATCCAATTATTAGTTGTTCTAGACCACCACTCAGAGGTACATTTACTTTGATTGATATAATAAAACAACTTATGGCTAGAGCTGTGACTACCGACACAACACTACCTAGACCAAACATAATCAAATTAGTTGACGATGGTACAAAGGGTCAATTAGTTATACAATTGCAGAGTGATGTAGATACAGAGACTGTAAAACATGTTTTCTCTGAACATTCTAACATTACTGATTTAAAAATTATAAATAGAAAGGTACCGACTATTGTTGTCGTAAACGGAAAGAATGGAGTAAAAGGAACATTTTCGCATGATAGTGCTGTTGAAGCTTTTGACAGGAATTTCTTAGAAGTAACCAATGAATCATTAGAATCGCCTGCCGAATGCGTAGACTTTGCACAAAAGGTCTTCAGAGCTAACCTCATTACTCAATATGAATATGGTATAGACACCGTCGACGGATACCATCTCAGTGAAAATGACGTCATCCGTGTCGAAACCGACGATAAGGTCTTCACTGGTAATTATAGAGTTACTGGTAAAAAGATTGGTTTCACCAAGAGCGAGTTCACTATCGGTGTCAATATAAATAGGAAACCACCTACGCTTCTTGAGTATATTGTTCAACAAGATAACTAAGGGTTGTTCATAGCTGGTGGACCACGTGGGTTACCAGTTTGACCATCGTTACGAGCGTATGTAGGAGCATAGTCACCAATGTTTCCTTGACCACCTTCTACCTCCGTTCCACCGGGATTTATTGTTCTAGCAGCTATAGTGCCTGATGGTTGCATCCCATCGTATGCACCATCACCTAATTTATGTACGGATTCCATACGACCTTCTGCGTTAAGACCTGCGTCTCTTCCCATCTTGCGCCCATAGCCAGTAATATCTTTTTCAAATTCCATGTTTAGATTTCACACTTATCTCCAACACAAGCGAACTCACTCTTACCTTGAGTGTTGTCCTCTAACTCGTACTTGGAGAGTTGTGTATAATCAATTACGGGTAGTTTCTTTATAAGCCTTTCGTAGGTTCTGGCATCTATTTCTTCATATGGGGCTAATTCATACTTACCACCATCGTATGGTAAGAAAGACACACCATTGATAATATCCCAGTTTTTATACACCCAGTTACCTACTTCAAACCATTCATCATCTCTGACATATACAGTCATACTAGCATTATGTTCACACCAATTATGTTGTAAGTTTTTATAATGACTTAGTTGGTCAAGAGCTGAGACGTCTTTACGTGTTATACAACCATCTGGTGATTTAACTGGAAACTCTAGTACCCATGTAGTAGCGTCTTCTTCTGTTTGGCCATTCTCTGGATGTGCCTTTATACCTGCATCTTTCATCATCATAAACAATGGGTCACGGGCTGCAATCCTATAACGACGGATGTAGTATTGAGAGTATCTCGGATGTACTCCTGAAGCCGAATCAACAAGTTGTGAAACAGTCCCTGATGGCTTAACACATGTGGTAGCAACAGGAACATTAACGTCTAAAATGTTAGCTGCCTTACGAGATATGCGTAAAACACGCGATTTAAGCGCTTTTAAGGCTTCCGATGTTAATATTGAAGGGTTATCCATTTGACCTGTCAAACTAACGCCTAACAGACGTTCTACGTCACAGTTCTTTTTCCAGTCTTTTCTTAGATATGGGAAGTCTGTGAAGGTTGATTGTATTACACCAAGCCATGTTGCGGTCTCTACCTTGTCTAATAATGAATCAAGGTCATCGTCCTCTCTTACAACTACCTCCGAAAGGTTACAGAATTCCATATCCCGTAACATTATTTCTCCACAAGGGTTTGTCCCTTGGATAAGAGGAGCGTAACGTCTCGATGGAGCTCTGCTCTGTGCAGCACTGAGGTTAAATATACCCCTTTCTCCAGTGCCTGATAGAGCTAATGAGGCCCATTCTTTTAAAAATTGTGCTGCGGAAGGCTTCTCCCTAAATATCGCACTATTGTTTGCCATAGCACGTTTTATAGGGAAAGGCCATTCCTTAGCGTGACGCATGTCTTTGTCATCAAGGTCACTCAATGAGATTTGTGAGCTGCGTCTAACTCCACCCACGACTACTATTTCTGCAATTTGGTTACAAATATCGTGAGCTTCAAGTGTCGTGAGCTTTCGACCTTGGGCGTTGTGCATGGTCTCACGTATGAAATCATGCAACTTGATTAATGGTGCTGGACCTGAAGCACGTCCACCCATAGTCATGAGTCTAGCTCCTTCTGGTCTTATAGCACTGTAATCAAAGTACACATTCTGGCCGTCATAGAGGCTTCCCATAAGTGTCTTTACTGAGTCAGCCCAGCCTGCCTTAGAGTCTTCTATGATAACTTTAGGCAAACCTTGGCCACTTTTTATTTCAGGCACTTCAGGCAATTTCTCTACTTCTTCTTGTTCCACTGAAAAGCCATACCCCGTTCCACACATCAGTATATATAGACACTCGGCGAAAGCCTCGACGGTGTTAATCTTCCCAAACGCACAGTTGTATATACAGGTATTATCAAAGTCAGCAGCTGGGCCAGCAGCCCATAAGAAACGCATGGAGGGCATAACTGCAAATTCTGTCATATACTTTCTGATTTTGTTTATTGTTTTTTCTGGTATATCTGGTCTTTTTGAAATTATAAAACCAATAAATCTTTCTATTGTCTCAGGCCAATCTTCTCTGCGGCCTTCTTCTTCTAGCCAACGTGAATACGTTCTTTTATATATAAATTCTGCTACTTCGTTCTTAAACATTTTACCACTCCGTTTGCGGTTTCATTTTATAGTTTACGCTACTATATAAGCTTTTTTCTAATTTAAAAAAATACTATTTAAAGTCTGTAATGACTCGTTTGCCACAGGTGCAAGGTTCATTTTCCTTACACCTGCAACGGGATTGGGTTGATAGTAAACCCATTAGTCAAGTTTTTTAGTATACTTGACGAAGTTTCCTTCATCATCATATAGTTTTTTTAACTTGACACCATCTATCTCAACGATATCGGATTCTTTTTTTACTGCTTTTTTCTTAGCTGCTGCTTTCTTTGCCATATTAGACCCTCTCTATTTTTTGTCCATCTTTATCGACTTTCCATGTAAAACCATGTTTGTCAATAATGGTGTTAGATTCAAGTTTGTGTTCAACTTCCTCTTCTTCAGGTTCTTCTACAACTTCTTCTTTAACTTCCTTTTTATCTTTCTTAGCCATACTTAATCCTCTTTTGAACAACCACAATCACAATTGCAACAATCACAACAATCACACATACTTACTCACCTTCCTCAATGTGTGCGAATTGTTCGCCAATAATTGTACTCTTGACCATTTCGGTCTCTGCCCAAGGAACGATAGTTCCTGATAATGCGGTGACATTTGTAGTGCCACTCCATGCTAATGCTACGATATCATCTGGTGTTGAACCAGAAGGGATATCTTCGTTAGGGACAACAGTGTCCCAATATCCGGAAAGGCCGTTTGGTGCGCAGACAGTTCGTAATCCTACACATACACCAGTTGGGTCTACGTTAGGGTATACTTCGTAGCGTGCTACGTATACGTCTGCTGAACATCCAGCGTTTCCAGAAACTGTTATTGTTAATATACTCATAATATTTCACCTTTTTTTGTCTTTGCCAATATTATTTGCGCTTTGCTTTTCTTTTCGTTGCTCTCTTCTTAACTCGTTTTGGTAGTTTAGTACCTTTCTTTGTTTCCTTTTCAAACTTACGAGCTATCTTCGGTTTGTTCTTGTACAGATACTTCCTCTGTGCTTGACTCTTGAACGGCATCTTCTTCCTCTGCTTCTTTTTGTAGTTCAGCTAGGTAAGCTTGCCAGTCTGCAACTAACTCATGTTTCTCTACAAAACCTTCAACAATCTTTGCGTTCTGCTCTAAAGCATTTTGCATTGCCATTGCCTGTTGTTCTGTAGCTTGTAGTCTTTCACCCAATTGCTTGGATTGTCCTACCAACCAGTTAAGGTTGTCCATAGTCTGTGCAGGGCCTGAACCTTGATTAAAGTCCTTTACCCATGCTTCTACATCGTTCATACGTTTCTCTAGTCTTTTCAATGTTGCCATTTTTCGTTCTCCTAGCAAGGACAATTGTCCTTACAGATGTTCATTTGTATTAATTTATCCTTTGAGTATCTATTTAAAGCTTTCTCTTTCATGTTTTCTATGATGTGACCAGCTTTGTCGGGGTGGTTAGTATACCAGCCCCACTCACCACCGGGCTCATTATAGATACTCTCGAATATAAAATGAATGTCACGGTTGGAGTAACCAGCATTGATTAACTCCATACCTATTATCTTATTCTCCTCATGGGAGCTATGTCCACGCTCTATATTATGCTCTATGAGCTCTATTATACACTTTCTAGGGGGCATAATATAATCATTCTTTATAGAGCTTTGCTTAATAGGGCTTGATTTGTTATTAATTTTATCCAACAGATGTTGTATGCTGAGTGATACTGTGTGCTTAATTTCTAAACTATCACACATATACTCAACAAAATGTCTATAGGCTTTCTTACTCTTAGTTGACTCAAACTCCTCAGTTCGTGGTCCCATTGCCATACCATATAATTCTTCAATAGACATCTTCATAACTTCGTTGACAGTAAGTTGTACACACCATACACCAGTGGGTTCTCCAGTAATCTTAGATATGTACTGAGTGTTAGGTATTCTTCTCAAACAAGCTACACTGTTGTTGATGCAAGCTTGGTCAAGTGTCTTGAGTTTGTACTTGTTTTTTATATATGTTAAGTAGTTTCTTAACATGTCTCTTTTCATAGTGTCCGACAAGTCCACGTGGGAGTATAGGTCTATATTCATTTGAAAGCCCTTGCCCCCTGTAAGATATATCCTTGGGATAATTCCGTTCGGTTTGCAGTATTGTCTTATAAATCTTCTTACGTCCATCAAACATTTTTTCACATCCTTTTCATCATCAAAGTCAAACCATATAGTATTTAGAACTGCACTGTCGTAGTTGGCCTTACCTTCAACCTTGTCAACACTATCGTCAAAAACATATACGCTAGTGTAGCAACTCTTTTTACCATTGTACTCTGCTACTTTTTGTTCTAGCTGGTCTACGTTGTAGCACCTAGCTATTCTGGCTGGGATTCCGAACTCTCTGAAGTACATTCTCTTAAAATTTCTACCTTTTGTGTCCAATCTGTTGGTATAGCAAATATGTCAGCACCATCACATTGTGAACCGTGCATTACTAAAACTGTAGCTGTGTCGTCTTGTGCTACCATTTCACCTACTGTTTCGCATATAGTAAGGTGTTCCTTTGGGTCTTCTGCATTAATACGGTATGTTTTAAATGTACTGGCTGCATCATACCAAGTAACCTTTACTATAGGTCCTACTGTACCTAATCTTTCTGCTTCTCTCATTGTATTGTCTATCATATTTCCACTTCTTGTATTTACTTTTTTATTTTTTAAGTTGGTCATCTTTCCACTCCTCGAACATATCTGCTATCATAGCTAAATCTGCATCATGTTTATAATATTTTGTATTTGGGGGTGTTTCAGTTACCATTATAGGATTGTATGGTCTATCAAACAACAACCTGTCGTATGGTATTCTATTGTCTGCTAACCATTCTTTTGTAGCCATAACCCAATCTAGTGAGTTAGGTCTCTTACACCATATAGTTATATGATGCTCTTTTTGTTTTAACCATTCC
>JAAOEI010000250.1_pt1 | contig 21694 bp, 14 predicted proteins | sample 7059261 | NCBI WGS metagenome assembly JAAOEI01 (sample SAMN14008812, study PRJNA610033) | viral metagenome | isolation source: viral particles filtered from seawater | place: China: Hangzhou Bay, Yangshan Deep Water Harbour | collected 2017-10-31 | reverse complement strand
AAGAAGGATTTATTCGGAAAAGTTATTGCTCAAGCACTCGAACCAAGTGATGATAGTGATTCGTGTTTGATTAAATGTATGATTAGGAAAATGTAATGGGAAAAATCCACATAGAAAATGGTATTATAAGTTCATCGGATGATTATGGATTGTATCGTGGAACGTCTCAAATAGCAAGTATACAAGATGGTGAATTTAGAGTATTAGGTGATTTGATTGCTGAAAACTATATTGTTAGTTCATCTGTTACTGCTTTGACTTTTCAAGCACTTAGTGGTTCAACAATATTTGGTGATACTTCAGATGATACACATCAATTTACTGGTTCTTTAAGAATTACTGGAGATATGGGTGATAATATAAGTGGTTCATCAACCTCAACTGGTTCGTTTGGTAATTTAACTGTTGCGAATGATTTGATGATGCCCAATGGTAGAGTTTTAAATTGGGGAACTTCTCATGGAACTCTCGGTTCAGCAATTGTTGGTAATTCAAGCACTAATGTTTTAGTATTTTATACGAATGGTTCTGAAAGAGCTAGATTTAACAGTTCAGGTATTTTAGATTTTGGTGTAACTAGTAATAACTCCCAAGTAATTAACCTTAGAAAAAACAGCACGAGTGTTACTGGACTTGGTGTAAACGACAATTTTGGTGTTCGTATTGCTGGGCCGTCAGATTCTACTATGCCTGTTTCATTTGGAGAAATATCAACTTCTGATGGAACAACATTTACTGAGCGTATGCGTATAGATGGTTCAGGAGATGCTTTATTTACGAACAATATAAGTGGTTCAGCAACATCAACTGGTTCGTTTGGTAGAGTTCACGTTGCTGATAAACTTGCTGTTGGAACTACAGGTCCTACTGGTACTATAACAGTATCAAAAGGATTAGCATCAGCTCCTATAGGTATCTCTGCAAGTGGTTCGTATTTACAATTAGGTACTAATGATTATGGTAGTGGTGCTACAGGTAAATTTATGATTGGGTTTGGTTATACCGATAATTATGTCAATACTCACTCCCCAGCTTACATAGGTTTTGAAGAAACATCTACATCAGGTGACACAAAGGGTGATTTAACTTTTTATACAAGAAATGTAACTACTGATACTGCACCTACGCAGAGAATGGTCATTGATGAAGATGGTCTTGTCGGCATCGGCAACACAAGTCCTGGTAAAGAATTACATATAGGTGATGGAACTGGTACACCTGATTTAAAATTATCGGGTACAAACACAGGCACAAATCCAGCGGCTACTGGTCATGGTGCTTCAAATATAATTCTACATAATGCTAGTGCTACTGATGGTAATTTTAGTTTTATTGATGGTAATAATTCTAATGACGCAGTTGACTCAAGAATTGTATTTATACACGATAGTCATTCAAGTAGGCATGGTGAAATAGGATTTTTAGTTCACAACGGAAGTGCATTGACCGAAAGAGTCCGCCTTGATAAAGACGGTAATCTCGGCATCGGCAATACTGCCCCACCAAAGGCCTTATCTGTTACTGGTGAAATAAGTGCAAGTGGTGATATTAATACTGCTGGACAATTTGAAGCTGGTAGTGCATACACTACAAGTGACAGAACTTTAGCTGATTTTCACGGAACAAGAGGAAAAATAAAATCAAAAGATAATGCTGTATATTTAACTACAGCAGCTGGTGGTAACAGATTAGAAATAACAGATGTTGCTAATGGTAATTCTGCAAAGGGTAACATATTATTACAAGTAAGTGGTCAAGACGCTGATGATAAACATTTACATTTAATTCCAATAACAGATGGTGTAGTTACATTTAGTGGAGCTAATGCAAAAATAAGTGGTTCAGCAACCTCAACTGGTTCGTTTGGTAGACTTGCTGTTGGAATTTCTGCACCAACTGCAAATAAAGTAGCTCAGTTTCATGGTAAAGCTGATGGTTTTGGATATATACAAATTTCAGATGCAAATGTTGGTGGTGGTTTAACAGATGGATTGAGAATTGGATATAATAGTGGTGTTGCAAGAATTCAAAATTACGAAAACTCTGGCATTCAGTTTTTCGTAAATGACTCTACTGAAGCTCTTACCTTAGATAGTAGTGGGAATATTATTATAGCTGGACAAACAAATAATATAATTCACAATAACACTTCAGATGCTTCTGATAATAAATCTATAAGATTGGATGGTGGTGGCGGCGGTGGTTCATCTACGAGAGGTGCTTTTGTAGCTGTGCATGGAAATGAACATGGTTCTGATCCAGGCGAATTAGTTCTACAAAGTGGTAATGTTACTGGTGCTGCTATTACCTTTAGAGGTAGTGGTGGTGTGGATATGATGGAGATGACCAAAGAGGGAACACTCAACATAGGACAAAGTAGTGGAACTGGTAACATAAGTGGTTCATCAACTTCAACTGGCTCGTTTGGTCAAGGTCATTTTGCAAGCCATGTTGGCATTGGCACAACAACTCCTACGGATACTGCTTGGGGCACTGGAACATATGGAAATACAGAAGTTGCCATTGATGGTAATGGAGGGTATGGGGTTCTTCACTTTAGAGGTGATGGGGCAGGAAGCACTAACACTCGTTTTTCAATCGGCTGTGGTGACGATAAATTTTATATGGCTTATGATGATGTTGACGGCAGACATAATATTGTTGTTGATGGAAGTGGTAATGTCGGCATCAACACAGATAGTCCTGATGTTAAATTTCATGTATTTGATAGTAGTGCTTTAAGTGTTGAATTTGAAAGTAATACAGGTAATGTAGATTTAACAATCAATTCAGGAACAGATGGTGCAGTTGAAAAATCAAGTCTTATCTTTCAAGCTAATAGCACAAGCAAATGGGAGATACTAAAGACAAATGATGGTGACTTTATGGTCTACGACTATGGTCGTTCAGCAAGTGTGATAGATATAGGTCTTAATGGAAATATGAGTTTAATGGCTAATGGTGGTAATGTCGGCATCGGGACCGCAAGCCCTACACACTTTTTAGAAGTTTCAGCCTCTGATTCTGGAGATCCTGTAGTAGATATCTACAACACACACACTACAAATGGATATGGATTAAGAGTTACTGGTGGTGATGATAATAATGTTTATTCAGCAAGATTTCAAGATGTAAGTCTTAATCCATTGATGACTGTTTGGGGTGGTGGTAATGTTAGTGTCGGCCCACAAGATAGTGCGAAAACACATTTAGATGTACAAAGTTATCAGGCAGATGGAATTACCATTGGTGCTGATAATAATGCTAATAGAACACGAACAAATTCGACAGATAAGACTGGTGGTATAACTGGTGTTCATTATACTAATGCGGAAGAGAGTATTAGAATAATTGGATATGCTTCTACAACTTCAACTAATGCAGTTAATATTGGTGGTGGTAATGGCGATTGGAATGCTGCAACTGAGATAAATTTTTGGACTGCTGCAAATGCTACTACTACTACAGGAACAAGAAGAATGACGATTGCTGCTGATGGACAAGTCGGCATCGGCACAGATAGTCCTTCACAAAAACTAACTGTTGCTGGAACTGTAAGTGCAAGTAATGGTGATGGTGGGTTAGAACTAAAACCAAGTAGTAGAGATGCTATATTAACTTATACAGACAGAGGAACTGATAGATGGAATATATGGAATGACCAAGATTTATCAGGTGTAAATAACGTATTAAGATTTGATACATCACTTGGTTCATCTAATATGGTTATCAAACAATCAGGTGAAGTCGGCATCGGCACCACAAGTCCAGTTTCTGCATTGGAAGTCGAAGTAAGCAGTGGTGTAAATGCAACTTTAACAAAAGGTACTGGTGCTTATTTAGTATTCAATGATACTTCTAACTCTAGAGGTCATATAACAGCTAATTATTCTGGTGGTGTACATCATGATGGTGTTATTTTTGGTGGTGGTTCAGGTCTTGGTAACTTGATGGTCGTAAGTGGTTCTGCTTTATCAAATGTTAAGGTTGGTATTGGGACCTTAAATCCTACAAAAGAACTTCAAGTCCAAGGTGAAATAAGTAGTAGTGGGACTGGTCATTTTGCCAATATAACCCTTGCTAGAACAGAAACGATTGCTGTTAATAATGGAAACCTATATTATGTAGGTGGAAATCTAGGCATCGGCACCACAGATCCGTCAGAAGAGTTACATATTGCAAAGAGTGGTAATGCTGACCTTAAAGTTCAATCTACTAGTAATGGTGATGATGCAAGAATATTTATTGAGAGAGTTAATCAAAATGGTAGAGCATATCTATCGTTTGTAGATACAAATAATAGTTACGCTTGGTATACTGGTTTATTAAGAAGTAGTGGTGATGTATATGCTATTGGTGAGGGTGATGACTATGGCACTAATACATATTTCGTTGTTAATACTGGAGGAAATGTCGGCATCAACGAAACAGATCCTACCGCTAAACTCCATATAGAAGCTGGTTCTGATAATGCTACTGGTGGTATTAGATTAACAAACGATGATACAGGTCAAGGTTCAACTGATGGAACTGCATTATTTATAGAACAAAATACCAAAGATTTCTTTATTAGAAACTATGAAGATGCTGGTATCAGAATGAGAACAAATGATATCACTAGACTTTATGTAACTGCCACTCAAAATGTAGGTATCGGCAACTTTTCAGAATCCAACCTTCCGAGTGCTCATCTAAATATTTCTTCATCGGTTGGTTCTGCAACCGCATCACTTCACATTGAAGGTAGTGGTTCTTCGGTTGTAGCAGTTGACGGAACTAGCGGAAGACTATTCTCTGTAACAGATGAGATGTCTGGTAGTTTATTTAGTATAAATACAGTAGCTGGGTTGCCTGTTATTGAAGCTTTTTCTGATTATGAAGTTAGATTGGGAAAGTATACCGATCCAGTTATAGTAGAAACAAATAGTAATGGTCACACAATAATTTCAGGTTCATCTACCTCAACGGGATCTTTTGGTAAAATATTTGGTGATGCTAGTGATGCACTAACTCGTTCATATTTACACTATGGTCATGATGCGGCTATTACCCTCGAAACCACAACTGAAATGAAAACAATAGATGGTGCGGCAAATGGTGAAGGTTATGTAATGCCAAGAGCAGGAAAAATAACTGCCTTATCAGTTCAAGGGGATGATAATAGTATAGGCTCACTAGATTCTTTTACCTTTCAAGTATTTAAAAATTCATCTTATTTAAACTCACCTTATTTTCTTTCCATAGAACAATCAGAGAATGGAAGAGATTCTAAAATATTCTCTACACCAGCCACATTTGCTGCTGGAGATAGATTAACAGTTAAATGTGCTTCAGTTGTTGATTCTTCCGGTCAATTGTCTAATATAGCCGTTCTCTTGGAGATACTTACATAATGTTTAAAATTCCTAAACATAAAGTTCTTAACAAAATCATATCTTTTATTTTAGATGATTTAGAAATGAGAGGTGAAGGATTGTATGATATACTTTTATGTGGTAGTTATTTGGATGGCTTTGTAGATAAAGATAGTGATATAGATATTACATTTATAGTAGAAGATTTGTACAAATGGAAACATAAAATATCTCCTGGATTCAGAAACAAAATGGGTGATTGGAAGCCAACTTGGCAAAAATATTGGAACTATAAATCTAAACATAATGTGGATGTTCTAATGATATCAAAAAAAGATTATATAAAAGTTGAACATTTATTACGAAATTATTCACTAACTAAAAATAAAATTTTGTATAATGAAGAACATCAGTATATGCCAACTATTCTTCCTGGAACTATTATACAACCAAGTGAAAAGGATTATACGGTGCGTATAAAGAATAGAAAATTAAAGATGTATGAAGATGCTTATCATAAAAATTTAATTCATTTTCCAACACAGAAAATAGAATCAATATGGACATCTTTATTTGAAAGTAAAATGAAATTAACTTATGACAAAGAGGATATATAATGGCTTTATTTCAAGGACCTAAAATTGTAACTGATGGTTTGGCTATTTGTTTGGATTGTATTGATAAAAATAGTTATCCTGGTAGTGGAGTTACTGTTACAGATTTAACTGCTAATGGTAATGATATGACTTTAAAAAATGGCACATCGGTGCTTTCTGATAACACTATAAGCTTCGATGGTACTAATGATTATTGCAGTATCCCTACTGATTCTACTTGGAAAACAGGTACTATATCTATAATGATATGGGCATATGCAGAAAATTGGGCTAATTATGCATCAGATAATAAAAGATGGTATTCGTGTACGGAATCTGCTGGGTGGAATATGTCTGTGGGAGTAGCTGGTTCAGGTAATGGTTCGTTTACTGTTAATGATTTAGGTGTGTTTGTTTATGCAGATAGTCAATATAATCTTGTTAGTATCGCTCTTTCAAGTATTCCAAGTGGATGGAATCATTTTACAGTTACCGTTTCTACTTCTGTTGTAACTTTGTATATGAACGGAACATCCGTTGACACTCAATCAAAAACAGGAAGTGGTGAAATAGCATATAATGCTAGCAATTCTTTAATTTTAGGAGCTGAAGCTGCTGGTGGAACAACTCCAGCAGGATCTGGTTTTAATTATCTTGACGGTATAATAGGACCATTTATGCTTTATAATAGACCACTAAGTGATAAAGAAGTATATCAAAACTTTACTGCTCAACGAAGTAGGTTTAACTCAAGACTTCTATCATAAAAAATATAATAATACCATTTGTTTAATTAAATAAGGTTAATATTTATATATGAATAATTAGGATAATTTTATGCCGACCACATTTGGACAAGCTAATATAGAATTTGGAGCATCCCAATTTACATTTGGCGAGTTTAGTGTTGCTTATGAATTATCTTTAATACAAGATGTTGGTGGAAGATATAGTAGAAAAGAATTATTTGATAATTTTTTTCAAAAGTATCCTGAAAAGAAAAAGAAAGTTATCGGTCTTGTGTTGAAAGTTAAGGGAAAAACAATTAAAGATAATGTGACAATACCAGATAATGTTAATATATCTTTATCTAACATAGATTTAGTAATACAAGAAGTATTGAAAAAACCAACAGCGAGAATATATGCTTAAACTTTATACAGATAAAAAAGAATTATTTGAGTGTAATGTGGCACTTGAGGGTGTTGACATAAAAGATTCTAAGATTAGAGCTATTCTTAAGTTTGATGATAAGAACCTTATGATTGAAGGTAAGATAAAGTCTGGTGGAAAAGGTGAAATTATTTTTCCTAAATTAAAAGGATTAACCGAAGAAGGTCAAAGGGGAACTATGGAATTGGAAGTTATTGCAGAAGATGCTTACTTTCAACCATATGAAGAAGATTTTGAAGTAAAGGTCAGTAAGAAAGTTACTGTTGAGGTTTTAAGTAAAGAAGAAAAGAAACCACAAATCGTTGTTGAAAGGATAACACCAGAATCAGAATTGATGAAAATGTTAAAAGAGAACGGAATTACCAAAAAGATGTTGGTAAAAAACAAGTCTCGTTTTACTCCTGTTCTACATAATTATTATAAGGAAGCAAACATCAGAGAAGGTTTTAATGTCTTTTTATCAAAGGTTTTAAAGAGGTTAAATTAAGATGTCATTTGATTTAACCAATGTATTAGTATCAGAAGGATTCCAAAATTTATTACAAGTTCGCGCTGACGATAAGACTATTTTCGATGGTCTTGGAAATACTTTAGATGACTTTCGTTTATCTGGTTCATTTACCACAAGTGAATTTTTAGAAATAGAAAACGGAACTGCTCAATCTGGCAATAAGCTACATAGTCGTGGTGGAACTCTTTATTGGGGAAGTACAAATTTAGAAACTGGTGGAAGTGGATTAAGTAATATACATGAAGATAATACTCCACAACTTGGTGGAGATTTAGACCTTAATTCTAATGATATAAACGGAACAGGAAACTTTCTTATACAAGGAACTGGCTCTTTACAACAATTCAATGTCGGTGATAATTCATTTGATTCATATTTATCTATAACACCATCTACTGTAGAAAAAGACCTTTTTTTAGTTAAATCAGGTAGTTTTTCGGCATTTAATGTAAATGATAATGGTGTTGTTAATTTTGGTGGATTTACAGATGAACCCGATGTAGTAGAAGGTGGTTTTTACTACAACACCGATGAGAACGAATTTTATTTAGGAACAGGATAATATTATGCCAAGTTGGAAGAAAATTATTGTATCAGGCAGTAATGCCGTATTAAATGAAGTAACATCATCGGGTGGATTTAAAGGAGATGGTAGTGGTATTACTGGTGTAACTGCCGCTAGTGTTACTTATGCAAATGTAAGTGGTAAACCAGCATTAATTAGTGGAAGTGCTCAACTAGCTACTTCAATTAGTGGTTCGTTTACATCTGTCAGTTCATCATTAGCTAGTAGACTAACAACTGCTGAATCAGAATTAGGTAATACATTAATTAGTTCATCAGCACAAATAGCAACACAAGTTAGTGGTGCTTTCTCTGCTACATCATCAAGTTTAGCCAGTAGAATAACTACTAACGAAAGTCGTTTAAATCAATCAGTCAAAACTGATGCAAGTCCAACTTTTGCTGGTATAACTTCTACAAGTGATGTTTCTGTAACAGGAAACATAGAAGCTACTGGTGATGTTATAGCTAGAAATTACATTGTAAGTTCTTCTGTAACTTACATGACACAATCGTTTTCAAGTGGTTCAACAATTTTTGGGGACGATGTTACTGATACTCATCAATTTACTGGCTCTGTAAAAATTAGTGGTTCATTTAGTTTAAATGGTGAATCATTTTCAACAGCAGTTTCTTCATCTGCTGCGTCTGCTGGATTTGGAAGTGGTGGTGGAGTTACAAGTTATGATAATTTAACAGATGTTCCATCTGGTATAATATCAAGTTCTAATCAATTACCAACTGGTTTAGTAAGTGGTTCTGCTCAATTATCTACCTCCATAAGTGGTTCATTTACTTCTGTTAGTTCTTCTTTAGCTAGTAGATTAACAACAGCGGAGTCGGAGTTAGGAAATACATTAATATCTTCTTCTGCTCAAATCGCTACTGAGGTTAGTGGTGCTTTTTCAGATACCTCTTCAAGTATAGCATCAAGAATATCAACTCTTGAAGGGACTGGTGGTATACAAAATCTCGGTAGAGGTAATAGTGTAACATTTGGTTCTATAACTACCACATCAGGTCCTGATGTATTTGGTGGAAATGTTACTATTGCTGGAAACTTAACATTACAAGGTACACAGAGTTCGGCTGAAACTTTAACTATTTCAGACCAATTTGGATTCTTTGCGTCTGGTTCAGAAGGTTCTAATGTTGATGCTGGTATTTTAGTTCAAAGTGGAAGTGTTGCTAATACAGGTAGTGCGATATATCATGATGTAACTGCTGCTGATAATACTAATCCAAATGGTGGTAGATGGTCTGTTGCTAAGAATGTAAAAGTTGATGATACGGCAGTTACACCAACTGCTTATGTTGGTACTGTTACGGTTGGGGTAGACGAATCCGAACCTGATAGTGCTGATGTTAAATACGGTGTAGGGGAAATGTATATTACGAGTGATGGTGAAATATACATTTATACAGGAAGTTAATTTAAATAAAGAGGTTACATATGCCTGCTAGATCTTTAAGTAGTGCTATTTCGGAACAAAATATTCCGAATGAAAAAAAAGAATTAAACTTTGATGAAATAAAGTTTAGATTAAATGCTGATGAACTAAAATTTATTCTTGCTAAATTGGCAGAATTAGAGTTCAAAGGGGTTGAGATTGAATTTACATATAATTTAATTGTGAAACTCCAAGAGCATTACAAATATTTAATTAAAAAATAATTTTTATTGTTGGCTTCTGAAATAGAAGAAGTGGGCTCAACGATGAGTAACCAACCGCGATAGGAGTTGAAATGCCAAGTTGGAAAAAAATAATAGTTTCTGGCTCTCAAGCCAGTTTATCATCATTAAGTGTAGATGGTGCAGTTACTGCTAATTCTTTTACTGGTGATGGTAGCGGTTTATCTGGTGTTACTTCTACCGTATCTCCATTACAATTTAATACTTTAGTTAGTGATGGTTTTGATTTTGATGATAATGGTGATTTTCAACCTGTAGACTCCGAAGCTAACTATATCATTGATCCGTCTTGGGAAGTAGATTCAAATGGTGATTATAGTCCAAGAAATAGAACTTTGTTTGGATTGGTTTCTTCTTCAATGGAACATTGGCCACATTACTTAGAGGATTAACATGGCAACTAAGAACATAGTACCAAGAGCCAATAATGAAGGACAATTAGGAACAGAAACCAAAAAGTGGAATAAACAAATTGCCACTACAGGTTCGTTTGATTATATAAGTGGTTCTTTAAGAACTGAAGATGTACAAAGTGCTTTACCATCAAATTTAGTTTCTGGCTCATCACAACTTGCAAGTTATATTAGTGGTTCGTTTACTTCTGTTAGTTCAAGTTTGTCAACTCGTGTAACTAATGTAGAGTCAGAGTTAGAAAATACTTTAGTTAGTGCATCAGCTCAGTTAGCTGATGAGATTAGTGGTTCATTTAATAAAGGATTTGAGTTTGAAGGAACAATAAGTGGTTCATCAACCTCAACTGGTTCATTTGGTAGAGTAGAATCTACATCAATTTCAATAACATCAACTGGTTCATTTGGAAGAATAGAAGCAACATCAATATCAGCTAGTTTAGTAGAAGTAGATGCTGATACTTTACGAGTTGGTGGTGAGCCAATGAACAAGACTCTACTTCAAAATATAAAAAGAGCTCACTCATCTACAGCAGTTTCTCCTGTTGGTAAACATAAACTTACTGGTGACATAAGTGGTTCACTATCATCAACTGGTTCATTTGGACATCTTTTAATACACGGAGAAAGAACAAGTGGAACTAATACTGGTGATGTAACAATCGCTACTGGAATGTCTACACCAGATTATATTACAATTAGTAATCAAGAAATAACTCCAAGACAAATAGATTTAACTACTGATGTTACTGGTGTTCTTCCATCTGCAAATTTAGATTCAGATACCGCACACTTAAGTGGAACACAAACATTTAGTGGAGCTAAAACATTCAGTAGTGCTTTAACAACTGCTGCTATAAATTCAAGTGGAGATATAACCACTACCGGTAACATAACTGCTCAAAATTTTATTGTTAGTTCATCTGTAACTAATCTTCAAATAGCAACTCTTAGTGGTTCAACTGAATTTGGTGATGATATAACAGACACTCACCAATTTACTGGTAGTGTTTTTATAACTGGCTCAACGACTATAACAGAAACATTAACAACGACAAATATCGGTGCTTTTACTGCTGCTGGTGCTATAGATTTTAACTCCCAAGAGATGACCAATGTCAATATCGATACTGGTGATATTTCTACTGGTACAACAATAAATAAATCACCTGTGATAACACTTGGTGGAGATTTAAGTGGTAATGCTACTCTAAATAGACTTGGTGATGCTACATTAACTGCTACAATAGCAGCTGATTCTGTAGAAGGAACAATGTTAAATACAAATGTTGCTGATACATCAACGATAGAACTATCAAGTGACACTCTTTCCGTATTAAAAGTTCCAAATGCTTTAACTGTTGATAATGCTACTATTGGTTTAAATAGTGGTACAACCTTTGATGGTAGTGGAGCAAGAACGATATCTGTAAAAGATGGTGGTATTGATGCTGATGCCTTAGCATCAAGTGTAGCGGGTAGTGGATTAACAGGTGGTTCTGGTTCAGCTCTTGCGGTGGGAGCTGGAACTGGTATAACTGTAAATACTAACGATGTTGCGATAAGGGCATCTCAAACTGCCATTACATCTGTCAAAAACAACTCACTTGTGATTGGTGGTGATTCACAAAATAACACGATTGATTTTGGAACTGATGATGTAATCCTATTCGATACTGATAATACAGAAAGAATGAGGGTAGACGCTGCAGGTGTAGATGTTACTGGTGCTATAACTTCTACAGGTGCGATTATTGCAAATGGCGACATAAGTGGTTCATCAACCTCAACAGGTTCATTTGGTGCCGTTGTTACTCCTACTTATGGTAGAACAATTAGTAACATTACTGAAATAATAGAAGTGACTGTAGTAGATGATGGTGGAAATCATTATGCCTTTGAGGGTGCTACAACTCCTAATTTAGTATTAAGTGAGGGTAAAACTTACAGATTTGACCAATCCGATACCAGTAATGATGGTCATCCATTTAGATTTAGTACAACTCAAGATGGTACACATGATATCTCAGGTGCTGAATACACAACTGGAGTAACTAGTATTGGAACTCCTGGTGTAACTGGTGCTTATACAGAAATAAAAGTAACGAAAGATACTGCTAATAAATTGTATTATTATTGTACTTCTCATTCAGGTATGGGTAATGATGGACAAATACTTAAAAATGATTTAACAAATTTTGGTGGAAACATAAGTGGTTCATCAAGTTCAACAGGTTCTTTTGGTCATATTTTAGTTGATGGTACTAACATAGAAACATTTATTTCTTCATCTGCATCTACTTTTGGATTTAGTGGTGGGGGTACTTCTGATTATGAAACGTTAGATAATGTGCCAGAAAATATCATTAGTAGTAGTGGACAAATAGCGACAGCAATTAGTGGAGCTTTTACAAATGGTTTTGAATTTAATGGAACAATAAGTGGTTCAGTAACTTCAACTGGTTCGTTTGGACATATTATGGTTGGTGGAAACAACTTTACAACTGCTGTATCAGAATCAGCAGCTGCTAGTGGTTTTGGAACTGGTGGAGCTGGTGGTGGTGATATGAATGACCTTGTTGATGACACATCACCACAACTTGGTGGAGATTTAGACCTTAATTCCAATGATATTATAGGAACTGGTAATATTACTATTAGTGGAAACATAAGTGGTTCATCAACTTCAACTGGTTCGTTTGAAAGAGTTCATATTACAGATAGACTAGGCATTGGGACTACAACTCCTTTTAATTCACTTCATGTTCTAACTTCAGCAGACAACGTTGCTAAATTTAAAAGTAGTGATGCTACTGTAAGAATAATATTAGAGGACAATAATTCAGTAAACAACGGAAATTATGTTCAAGTTACAAATGATGTAATGACTTTAGCTACAAATGGTGGAAATGCTGGATTAATAATTGATGATAGTCAAAATATAGAAATTGGGGGAAATATAAGTGGCTCATCAACCTCAACTGGTTCGTATGGAAGATTAGAAACTGCTGGTGCTTCTAATATTGGTGGTATTTTAAGTATACCAGGCTTTCCTAATGTATCTTCTTCATTGGCAGCTGCTGTTGCTGGTGGTGATAATTTAGGAAATCATACAGCAACTCAAGATATCAATTTAGATAGTAATAATTTAATTAATGTGAGTTCCTTAACTGCTACTGGAAATATAAGTAGTTCATTAACTTCAACTGGTTCGTTTGGTCACCTTATGGTTGATGGTGGAAACTTTACATCTGCTTCTCTTGCCTCTGCCATTGCAGGTGGAGGTGGCGAGGCCAATGAATATTCATTTAAGACAATACAGATTTCACCGACAGGACAAAGTCCTGTAGTAGCTGATACAACAACAGATACATTAACATTTGCTGCTGGTTCTAATATGACTATAACAACAGATGCTAGCACAGATACAATTACATTTGCATCTTCTGGTGGTAGTGGTGGTGGAACATCAACTTCAAGAAGCGTAACAAGAGCTGTTGCTACTGCTGGGCAAACTACATTTAACGTAAATTACACTGCTAGTTTACTTGATGTATATCAAAATGGTATAAAATTAGATTCAAATGAGGTAACCGCAACAAATGGAACTTCTGTTGTTTTATCATCTGGTGCAACTGTAAATGATGTTTTAGAATTTGTTGCTTTTGAAACCATTTCAAACGGAACTCAACTAAATGTAAATAACGATAGTGCTACAACATCTTCTTTATCTCCGTTGTTTACGTCTGTGACAAGTGGTAACATAATAACTGCAAGTATAGATTCATCTAAATTATCATATACACCGTCTACTGGTAAGTTATTTACGGATGGTGGAATAAGTGGTTCTGCAAATTCGACTGCTTCTTTTGGTCAAATTTTACTAGGTGGAGAGGAACTTTCTGCTGGTGGTGGTGGGATAATTGTTGCACAAGATGGTTATAGCGATACTACTGAAACCTCATATACGCTAACTACAAGTTATGTTGCTTTTAATTCTGATTATTACAGATTAACATTTGACGCACCATCAAGTGGTAAGGTTTTACTTCATGCTCAAGTACACATAGACTTTAGTAGCGCTGGTAGAAGAGCTTATTTTAAGTGGGACGTACAAGGGGGAAGTCCAAGTACAAGTTATACTGACTATCAATTTTTTTCTGATGGAGAAATATCTGATTTAACAGTTCATCCTGAAAGAATAATTACTGGATTAACTGCTGGTCAATCATATACTTATGATTTATTTGCTAGAATTAGTAGCACTACTGCCTATTTAAGATGGGGTGGTGATGAGTGTGCTCCTCTTGCTTATGTTTTGACACTTCCATAGGATATAGGGTTATATGGGCAAAACACGACAACAGGCAAATTTAGTTTCTGATGGTTTTCTTACAACAGATTTATCCAACACTAAAATAAATCATACTGGAAGTCTTTTAGTTAGTGCTAGCTTTAGTGGAAGTGGACTTAAAGTTGATGGGAACATAGACATAACAAGTGGTGATTTAAATGTAACATCTGAAGGTTCTTTTGGTAAGATTATTGGTGATGGTAGTGAATTAACAAATATGACATTTGAAATGTCAGATGATTCTACTCCAAAACTAAGTGGTAATTTAGACTTAAATGAAAATCAAATTTTTACTACAAGTAGTGTTGATAAAACTTTAGAAACATCTCAAACAGCTAATTTAAATTTTAAAGCTATTTCTGGTGGTGGTTGGGATTTAAGAAATTTAAAAGATGAAAGTGCCGTAACAAAAGATGTTTATGGTCTTAGAAATGGAACATCCACCACCTATGATTCAGATAGTTCTCAATGGTCAATTTTATCACCACTTGATAGAAATGGAAGATACGGAATATTATTTTCAGAAAATGCCCATGAAGTTGGTATACAAACCGGTTATGATTATGATAATTATGGTAGTAAATGGGATATAAGAGGTTTTGATGGTACAGAAATTTTTCACCAAATATTCACACTTGGAGCTACTACAACTAGAAGTTATACACAAGGTTCATCATTAGGTGGAAACGCAGCTATGCAAGATTTTAATATTGTAGTAGACAAAGCAAAAGGAAAAGTTTACGGTGTGTTTCATATGAGATCAGGTGGTAACCAAAATTACTATTACCCTCATATCGATTTTTATAGTGCTAGTTCAGATTACAATTATAATTCTGAAAGTATTTTTAGTCCAAATGGTACAACTGATAGACATATAGGAAGTTTAACTAATTTTTTTAGAAATCAAGATAACATTGATGATAGCAGTCAAGATAGTGACAATTACAAAGGTTTATTTTTAGATAGTAGAAAACTTTCAACTCACGATCATAATTCACGATACGAAAGAAGATGGGCTAACTTGATTATGAAACCAGATGGAAGAACTCAAATGGGTCCTGCTTTTATTGATTATTACGATACGAGTGACGGATTTGTAGATTTTCAACAATTCTTTTTTTCAGATCCTTTTTTTGAGTCTCAAATTCAAGGAGAAGATAAAACAATATACTGGAGTGGAGCAGATGTAAACAGTTTTATTGCAGATATACCAGGAGGATATGGTTCTGCTTTTGCTGATTTTGCCGATGATGAACCTACGATAACTGGTGATGGTAATTGGTACTCTACTAAAGGATTTCAAGTAGTTAATGATGGTAGAAGAGTTATTTGGTCTACTCAAGAATACGATAGTTATAGTGGCACTATAGCTACAAATAATGCAAGATTGCAAACAATGTTATTTCAATCAGATTTGCTTATTCCTTGGAATATTAGAACAATGATGGCAAAAACAACAGTTTCAAAGTCTATTTTTGATTTTTTTCCAGAAAATGAAAGAAGTCAAATTTTAACTGACGTTAACAATACAAGACCTGGTGGTACTTATGCTAGATTCATAGATAACATGCATATATTAAGGAATGGGGATTTAATCTTTTCTATGGGATCAGGTTCTAGTGATACTGTTATGATGGTTCAAGTTTCATATGATGAGGGTAAAGGATATTCAGCTGAAACAATTGGTTCTGGTCCACAACCAGTAAATCCTAAACGACATGATTTAATTGCACATAAATTAAGATTTAAAAATGAAGTAACTGCAAGTTCATATATAAATGTTTCTAATAAATTAACTGTTAAAACAGGTTCGTTTGATAAAATAACTTTAGGTGGAAGTGATTTAAATGATACCCTAAATGCAAGTAAATCAAATACAACGGGTCATTATGTTGCTAGTCCTTTATATAGAAGCTCTTTAGTTTATAGGAATCCAAGTACAGATAGATTAGAATCGGTGTTATCTGGACATCATCATGGCGGTCAAAATCAAACATGTTATGGATTTAATCCAAAACTTGGTGTTGGGCAATATCTTTCTAATTTACCATCATCTTTACCATCATCAAACATACCTCATTTTGGTCAATTAGACACAACCAATAATACCACAGTTGATCCAAATGATTATTTTGGTCTTGATTACAGATATAGAAAATCTACGTTTCAAAGCCAACATGGACAACTATCTTTTGGGTTTGGTTTAACAAATGCCAATAAATACATTTACTTGTATCCATCTCAATTTCCAAAATTTGGTTGTTACAAAATAGACTTTTATTCCTACACTACTGCCAGCTACGATAGTGAACAAATGAAAGTTACTCCTGAGGAACTTTATGTTTCAAGGTCAAATGCAGCTGATTTATATCAACAAGAAATACCACATTCTGGTTCAATAGGATTAGGTTATTCATTAGGTCAAGTCTTAACACCTGATACGGCAAGTATGTATTTTGCTAATGTCGCAAAATTTGATGGAGTAAACAAATTTGTAATAACATATTTGAGTGGTAGTACAACAGGACCACTTCATGCTAAAATATTTGATGTTGATGAAACAAATGATACTTGGAGTGTTGGTGCTGATTATCGATTAAGTTATGGAGCACAATCGTCTTCTTTACAAGATTTTGGTTGTATACAAGGAGGACCAGGTCTTTGTACAAGTGGTTCTGGTGCTTTCGTTAACGTTTGGCAAAATTATCTCTCTGGTGTTGATTCATATCAATCAAATGATGATGGTGATGTTAGAAAATATAATGTTTGTTTTGTTGATGGAACAACAATAACTTCCGGTTCTGATATGATTTTAACAGGCAGTATGGGTTCTGCACCAAGTCCATACACAGGATCAGTATCGGGAACCTTTGATTATGGTATAAGTGCTTCTTTTGATAAAGATGCTTATGATACTTCTAGAACACGCTATAATTTTCCTGGTTTGTGTCAATTTTCTAGTTATCAAAGCGATGCTTATGCAGATACTAGTCACACTTATGGTAGAAGATATCATGATTTTACTCGTAGGTTAAATAAAGTAGCATACGATAAAACAACAGATAGATTTGTATTTGTATTAGGTGGTGGTGGATATAATAATAGTGCACTATACAATAATGGATGGAAATATGCCTTAGCATCATCAAACGGAAATATATTAAATGTACAATCACTTTTAGAAATGTCTACAGGCGGTGTTCCTTCTACACACAATAATGATTATTTAGGTTCTGTTGATGTAAAAGTTAGCAATGGTGTAGTTTATGTAAATGCACTTTCGAGAAATTATAGTATCAGTAGTTATAACTACAGTTATATATGGTCAAATTGGGGTTTTATAGAAAAAGAAAGAGGAAGAATTAGTTTTATTGTTGTTCAACCCTACAATCATACTTTGGGGTATACAGATAGCGCTACAAGAACCATGTTTGCAAATACATTTGCCAGTACAGGTATGCCTATGGTGCTTACTCCTACTATAAAAAAGTGGAATGGAACAACTTGTATTTTTCTTCATATGATTGCACCTACAAGAAATCAAAACAATTCATCCTCTACTGATTGGATTTTGCAAAATCTGGTGACTTATAGGATATTTTTAGACCATCCAAAACAAAGTGGTTATCATAATAGGGGTTACCATAATGCTAGTTATCGTGCAGAATATCCTCCTTTGATAGCGGAAATAAACGATACCGTAACTGGTTTTGATATCAACATGTTCAGATTTAGCTCCATACTTTCAGATCTTAGTCCTTCGGATGCTGACGGTCACACACATGAACTAACTGGTGTTTATTGGTCAATGGATAAAAGCAATTCTGAAAAGGTTTCAGGAGATATGCTAGGTGATACTACAAATAAAGATAATCTTGCCGAGATATCACCAAGTGGAACTCATTTTGGACATATAGAATCTCCTACACCAGTAATGGATTCTTTTTACAACATAGAAGACCAACTTCAAACATACAGACCAAATTCACTAGTTCCAATATACTCGGATGATGGTAATACACTTATATTTCATTCTTGGGGAAGTTATCAGAAACAATTTTTACCAAGTGACCTTTCAACTGATGTAGGTCAAGCCAATCATTATAGAGCTTATATAACAAGTATGATAGACGATCCTAGAACAAATGATGATTTTAAAGACAAAATTATAGGAGCAACAGACTCTATTAATACTGAAATTCCTGAATATATGCAATCTGGAAGTAGGGTGTCATTAAAATTTGAAGGTCAAATTTTACAAGTGACAAGTAGTTTAATAAGTGGTTCAGGAAATAGATTGATACCTGTACAAACAGGACTTTTTACTTCAGGTTCTTTCGGTGAACAAGCTAATGTAACCAACACTCCAAATACATTTACTCCTGGTAAAAGAGTATTTATAGAAGATGGTACTGGAATTTATACTCACAATTCTTCTTCATTAGAAGTAGGTATTGCTACAAGTGAAAATGAATTATTATTACGAATAAAAAGATAATGAGTAAACAACAAGATAGAGTAAAAATAGTTAGTGATGGTTTTTTAACAACCAACATTGCTAACGATATGCTTACATCAACTAGCAGTATAAAAACAACTCTTAATATGACAGCTAGTGGTAACTTTATCAGTAACAATGACATCACTATAGGAACAAATATTTCTGGATCTCTTAGGTCTACCGCTTCTTTTGGAAAATTAATAGGTGATGGTGCAAATATTGTAACTGATGCTGTATTTACCTCAGACGATTCATCACCAAAATTAGGTGGTCATTTAGATATTGGTAATTTTCAATTATCTGGATCTTTTAATTTAGATGTTCCTTCTGGTAGTGTTTTCTTTAAAGAAATAAGCGGAAGTGATTACATAAATATTTGGAAAAAAGTAGAATTGTATGATGAAACTTTTGCAAAAGATTTTTATGTTAAAGAATTTAAAACAATGGGTGTTCAAGCCGGTGGTGAAGCTATTAATTTAGAGTCTGACTTTGTTGAAATTGACGGAGATAATCTTCAGAGTATAATAGACTCTACATCAACTTTTACTTTTACAACAAATGATGCTTTAATAAAAGGAGATCCAGTAAAAATAAACTCAGATGGTACAGTTTCAAAATTAGGTAATGGTATAACGAAAACATTTGTAGGAGTTTCAGATGCTGATTATGCTAGTTCTGCAACTGCTACAATAGTTTTAAGAGGATTTACAGCAAATGTAACTGGAAGTTTAACTCCTGATGGTGCTGGGTTTATAACTGGTAGTAGGTATTTTATTAAAAGTGACGGAAGTTATCAAACGGCATCCATAGACTTAGCATCTGGACCAGTTGTTGCTGGAAATGCGATTGACGGAGAAACTATAACATTGAGGCCTATAGAATGAGTAAAGTAAAAAATAATGCTAGTTTATTGTCTGATGGTTTTGTTTCAATGTCAATTAATCAAATTAATTTACCTTTAGAAAACATTGGTGCTAATTTAACCTCTAGTTTTGGGATAAATTTATCTGGTGACATTGATTTTTCTAGTGGAAATTATAATATAAGCGGTTCATCAACTTCAACTGGTTCATTTGGTTCTATATCTGGAGATGGTGTTGGTACTGTAACTAATGTAGTTAAAGACGTAGTGACTGATGCAAGTCCAAAACTTAGTGCAAATATTGATTTAGCTGGATACACTTTAAATGATACTTCTTATGCTACTGTTGGAAATGGAAATGCTGATTATAGAGGAATATTTCAAGCAATAAATTTACCTAATACTAAATTAGTAGTAACAAGTAACAATTTGCCAAGTGGTTCTTCTTTATTAGGTGAAACTTTAGATATACAAGTTTCTTTAACAGGTTCTAATTTACAAATATCTGCCAGTAAAGCCATAACCTTTGCTTCTTTGCTTGATTATACTGATCCTCGATTTTCTGCATGGACTGGAAATGATGTTGGATATGGTATTGTTAGTGAGAATCAACCTACCGATCATACATCAGCTCAACAACAAAGTTCACTAGATAATTTATGGGCAGCAGATCAAACTACAACAGCAATCCCATATAGAGTTTTAACAAAATCGGCATCTTTTAGTGACAAGGTTCAACTGTCGGGTGATGCAATATCTTCGGCTGCTAATTTTAAAATAGAATCATTCACTGCAGCAGAAAATCTTGATGCTTATGTTCCTGTTCAAGTGTCTTCAAGTGGTAAAATATTTGCTTTAGAAGATGGGAATGAATTTTTAGGTATAACTGCTGAGGCTATATCTCAAGATTCATCAGGCAATGTTAATTTAAGGGGCGGGGTTAGAGGTGATATACCTGCTAGTTTAATTACTCCTACAAATATGTTCGATCCTGATGAACTAACTATTTCAAATGAAATAGCTTGGTTAACGGGTTCGGCTCAATATGTTAATGAAAGTTACTCTCTTCACTCAAGAGGCATTAAAGTAGGGTTAGCAATAAAAACAGATACAATTTTAATAAGAGGTTAATTATGTATGAAAATAGGAAATATGTAATCTTTAATACAAGTACAGAGGAAATATAGTTATGTTAGTAAAATTCGATGAAATAATAGAAGTAGTATTACACCACGAGGGTGGATACGTTAACGATCCAAAAGATCCAGGTGGAGAAACTAATTTTGGTATAGCTAAAAGAAGTCATCCTGATGTGGACATCAAGAACCTTACCAAAGAAGGTGCAAAAGAAATCTACAAAGAAGTGTATTGGGATGGTAATAAAGTTGAAAGTTTACCTGAAGATTTAAGACATATCTATTTTGATATGTGTGTAAATCAAGGTAGAGGAAGAGCTGTAAAAATCTTACAACAGGCAGCTAATGCCAAAGGTGCTGGACTTAAGGTAGATGGTGGATTAGGACCTAAAACGATTGGTGCTATGAAAGGTGTCGAATTAGACAGAGTTCGTGCTTATCGTGTTAAGTATTATGCTGATTTGGTAACTCGTAAGCCAGACTTAGAGAAGTTTTACTTTGGTTGGTTTAGAAGAGCATTAGAAGTTTAGTTCTTTTGAA
>JAAOEI010000249.1_pt1 | contig 21771 bp, 21 predicted proteins | sample 7059261 | NCBI WGS metagenome assembly JAAOEI01 (sample SAMN14008812, study PRJNA610033) | viral metagenome | isolation source: viral particles filtered from seawater | place: China: Hangzhou Bay, Yangshan Deep Water Harbour | collected 2017-10-31 | reverse complement strand
GGTCGGTCGGAGCGGTGAACCAAATGGCTGAGAACATGGGCATGGACCTGAAGATTCCAACCGTTGAAGAGTTCAAAGCCATGATGACGCCGGAAGAACTCGACTTAATGCGAGACAAGGTGGCGGGCTATAACAAATACTTGGCTGGCAAGAAGAAGCCACCATTGGACCACCGTGATCAGTTCGTCTTATACCTTGTGACTAAGTGGAGGCTAGCCAATGACCACGTAGTTAAATTCTGGTGCGCGTGTGAAGATGCAGCAAAGGCAGCGATACTCAACCCCGGTGAGATATGCAAAGTAAACGATAAGATTCAATATCGCTGCGGCGTTCGGCAAGGGCTAAAGTTCTTGTGGTGCCAGCTTCCCAGCGGCAGAGTGTTAAGCTATTACAAGCCGTGGGTGGATCGTGAAGGCAGTATAAAATTCTGGGGCATCGACTCAACCACGCGTAAATGGTGCGTGCTGGATACCTACGGCGGCAAGCTGGTGGAGAACAACACGCAAGCCGTGGCCCGTGACATTATGTGTCAAGCCGTGGTCGGGTTACGCGGTACGCCTTACGAAAACGTAGTGCTAACCGTGTACGATCAAATCGTTTCAGAAGTTCCCAACGGCGTAGGCTCGCCGGAAGAAATGTCTGAATTAATGTGCCGTCTTCCAGCGTGGGCCGAAGGGCTACCACTCAAAGCCGAAGGCGGAGAAACCTTAAGATTTTGGAAGGACTAAGCTTTGAACAATACCTTAATAATAGGCCCAGCGGGCAGCGGTAAAGACAAGTTCGCCGAGTTTATGGGCGTGCCATACAAAGGAGGTAGTGACACAGCGTTCGACGCGTTCGCCGCTCACGCTTTGATGACTTGTCTGTTAGGCAAGCCTTATAAACCCCAGATGGAAGAAGCCGCATGGACTACTCCCGAATCAGCGGAAGCGTTGACTAAGTTCTTTTTAAGGCAGCGGAAAGACGAGTTTAGAGGGTTCTTGTACTACGCAATCAGGGCGTTTAACTCGTCCGACGAGACGAACCTAGCCCGAGAAGTTCTGAAGCACGGCAAGCTGTACGTCGGGATGCGTAGTCACCAAGAGGCGGAAGCGTGTATCAAAGCTCACATGTTCAAAACCGTGATACTGGTACAACGCCCCGTCCCTCACGACCCCACGTTCAAAATCAATATCAAACAGCTCAAAGCTAAGTACAATTTTGATTTAATCGAAATTCGTAATACTGGCACGCTCAAAGACTTGCGGGAAGAAGCTGAGAGAGTCGCCTATCATTTAGGGTACACCGATGGAGATTAAATTCGATGCCGCCAAAGCCAAAGAGAAAAAAGCCAAAGAACAAACCCTCGAAGACTGGTGCGCCAATCACGCTAGAAAGTCTGGCTACTCGCGTTATAAATTCGTCACCCCCGGTCGTCGTGGTGGAAGTGACTCCCTGTTCCTCGGGGAAGACGATGCTTTCTTCGTGGAGTTTAAACGGACGAAAAACGATAAACCTTCTAAATTGCAGCAAAGATTCAGAGAAGCTCTGGACCGAGCTGGAATCGACAATTACGTCGTCTCTGACAAAGAAGTCTTTAGGCAAATTATTGAAGCTAGAACGAAATGAGAAAGCTACTAACACGGCAGGACTTCCACATATTTCAAGATGGAATGCTAGACAGGTTTTTGAATCCGGTGGCAGACGACACGGCAAGTGCGTGCGGCTGGGCCGGGATGGGAACGGGCAAGACCGCAGTAGGGTTAACACTGGTCCGCGAGCTGGAAAAAGCTAAAGAGCTTACCGAACGAACCCTAGTCGTATCTACCAAGAAAGCCGCTGTCGAAACGTGGCAGCACGAGCATAAGCACTGGGAGCAACTGCAATACCAAGCGGACCGCACAACGCTACTGAGCGGTACGCCTGAAGAACGTATCGCCAAACTACAAAGCCCCGGCATCCACATAATTAACCAGGAGAACTTGCGCTGGTTGGTTCAAGGCTTCGGGGTAAAAGATTGGCCTTACAAACTTGTCATCGTGGACGACTGCAAAGGCTTGAAGATGCCCCGCTCTGTCACGTATTCCATGCTTAGAGCTATCCGGCCCGTTACGGACCGGATCATAAACCTTACCGGGACGCCAATGCCTCGCGGCTATGAACAACTGTGGCCGCAAATAGCGTTGATCGATGGTGGCAAGCGCCTTTATAAATCGAAGCGTGATTACATAAACAGGTTTTTCGAACCGAACGAGAACGGTTTCGGTTACTCACTGCGTGATCCAGAATACGCCGACGAGATAGCACGAAGGGTTTCGGACATTGCGTTTTCAGTGGACCCGAAGGACTATCTTGACGTGCCGGAAGTGCATGACCGGGTGATCGGGTTTGATCTGCCAGAGTCAGTCCGTGATCAGTACGAAGAACTAGAACAAGAGTTCTTCCTGCTGCTTGAAAGTGTGAACGACGGGGACATCGAAATCGAAGCGCCTAACGTGGGCGTGGTTAAGAACAAGCTAAGGCAGATTTGTAACGGGGCGATGTACTATGAGGACGGCAAGAAGTTCCAAGTCATACACGATGCAAAATTGGATCTGCTGGAGCAGATAGTCGAAGAGTCCAACGGCGAAAACTTAATCGTGGCTTACAATTATACGTCTGACTGGGAACGGATAAAGCAACGCTTCCCTCAAGCGGTCCACATCAACAGCCACGAAAGCAACGTGCGACGCTGGAACGACGGCGACATTTCTATGCTGTGCTGTCACCCCGGCAGCGCTGGCCACGGTTTAAATTTACAGTACGGTGGCCGCACCATCGTATGGTTTGGAGCCGAGTGGGGTTTAGAACTTAACCAGCAAATGGACGAACGTATCGGCGCCGTGCGTCAGGCTCAGTCAGGTTTGAATAACACGCCTGTTTATTTGAGGTTGGCAGCTAGGAACTCTGTCGAGCAAGACGTGGCCACGGCGTTGAGCAGGAAAGCCCGAGAGCAGAACGATTTAACCCATGCTGTGAAATTAGGCATGGCCGAACGCAAAGTCGATCCACTGTTCGCCGGGTGGTAACTACTGAATTTTACCCGTTCGTAAGAAGTTTTCTAGGCCGATTCGATCTTTGAACGGTGTGTTTTCCAAGAACCCTTCGTCGTGCAAAATGCTTAAAGTGGTATCGTCCAGACGTTTGGAGAGCTCCACGCGTCTGTAAAGCTCCGGCCTTTCGACTGCCATTTTAGATAACGCTGCGGCTCGGAACCCTGCAAAATAACTATTAATAAGCTTCGCCCTAGAACCTTTGCTTTGCGCGTCTTGGAACTCTCCCGACTTAATCAGCCTAGCGCCATATTCTTCGGCCAAGTCGCCGACTTCCTTGACCACGTACTGATCCGCTTCTTTTACGCCCGTTTTAGGGTAGTATCTGCCCGGCTTCAGCCCGGCTCTAATGATAGCCGTTTCTATTTCTGGACGGTACTGGACCGCATATCCGGTGATCGCGCTTAGCAGTGGAGGCGTGTCAGGCGTCAGCGTTCCGCCTTCAGTGATCTTTCTGGCTTCCGGCAAAGTCTGACTTGCCCACGGTAAGTTGCTTAAGAACGGGGCTACTAAAGGATTTTGGAACGTGTCACGTATGACTTGTTCTTCCGGGTCGAAAGCTGTCACGGTGTCTTTAGCCATTCTGAACGGGACACTAAACATGCCGAGATAGTTGCCGGTCGTTCTCTCTAAAGCAGTTGTCGCGCTCTCCATGTCAAGCCTGTCGACTCCGGCGAGTAAGCCCAAAGGCGTCTGGTCCACGTCACGTAAACTGGTCAGAACTTCTAACACTTCCGCTGGTTCGACTGAATCAGGGTCGACAATGTACTTAGCAAAAACTGTATAGTAATTGGCCAGCGGCGAGAAAGAACGCATGTCGACTTGTCCGCCGTCTTCACGGCTGATTTCAAAAGTCTTGTCCCCTCCGCCGTTGTTCAAATAATTCTGCACGCCATACGCCATTAGCGTGGTGCCTGTTAGAGCTTCAGACATTATCCTTGCTGTGCGCTGTGTATCCCCGTCGGATAAAGCTTTCAAGTTGGTAGGTCCTGCGACCTTGAGCATACCTAGCGGTGAGTGATTAAACATCCACCTTGGCGCGTTGTAAAACATAAACCGTGGGTACGGAGCCACTGAACTGGCTATTGGCGTCAAAGGCCCGAGGGACTTGAACGCCCTTAGAGCGTTCTTTCCTGCTTCAGACTTAGGGTCATTAGAGAACGTAACTTCAAGCGCAAAGTCTAAGGCTTCTTCCACTTCAGACTTTGTAAGCTTTTTCAGATCCACTTCGTCAAGCGACTTAGCCCCTTTAATTTGAAGTAACCGGAGTTCAAAAGCGGCCATGCGTAGAGGCTTTTCTTGAGCCCGGTTGAAAAACGATAAAGCTTTCTTCGAAGCATCGCCAGCGGCCCCGAGTGCTTCCCCGGCGGCTTCCCTTTTGTTGCCTTTCTGAAGCGCTTTCTTAGCCGCGTCTAACCTAACACCCACGGTGGACCCGCCGACTTCAGCGTCAGCGATACCAACGCGGCCAACTAGCTTAGCTTTTGCTGTGCCTAGAGCTTCCGGCGGTATCTCGTCAAGACTTTCAAGAGTCTTGTTAGCAACCGAAGGGTTAAGATTCCTAGAAGCCTGAGCCATTTGCCCGGCTACCATCATTGATTCTTTAAACGCGTCTTTAGTGAATCCGCCACGGATAGATATTTCAAGGGCTTTATCCATAGCCCCCACGCCGATCGAAGGTATGGTCACTAAAGAGTTTCTAACGGCGGTTTTGAATTGCGATGTTCCGGCTAAGCGTCGTACTGTATCGGCTTCCGTGATTGCTGAGACCATCGCGTCCAGTGGGGTCTGTTCTTTCTTGGCTTCATCCATCAGCTTCTTGGCAAGCTCTGGGTTTTCTTTCTCGAAAGCTCTGGCTAGGTTTCGTTTGGTGTGGCTGAACCGTGCCAGGGTTCGACCGCTGTCACTAGCCGAAGCTTTAAACACCTCGATAAAAGTTTCCATGTCCATGTTGTTGCGCTTCAAGACCCCTTGGACTGAAGACGCATCGATGGTGCCGTCTTTTAGCTCGTCGGCTATCTGCAAGTATATTCTTCGAGTGCTTTTAGGCGAGTGTGTTAGAACCTTCTGAGCCTCTTCATTGATGTTTTTTATGATCGAGTCTTTTAAACGCAAGTCGAAGTCTTCGTCACCGAACTCCCTTGGCTTGAAACTGCTGCCATACTTGACGGCTGAGCCGACTTTACTTTCTGGATCGGTGGCGGCTTTCTTCACCAGTTCGCCTAGCGCTGGGACCCCTTTAGCTGCAACCCCGGCAGCGGCCAGCTCAGTGGCCAACGGTGCTGCGGCTTCTACAAAGTTTGCAACTTTTTCGTTAGGTATGACGAATTGATCAGGAAGAACCGAAGGTCCGATACTGAACGCTAAATCCGTATTTATGCGAAGGGGGTTGCCATTCTCGCGGATCATTTCCGCTGCGTTCTGGCCAATGGTTCGGCCTGTTGCCGTCGCTGGCGAGAACACAGTATCAGAAGGTCGCATGACGGTATCCACTAAAGTGTCTAGTTCGCGAGAAGACCGACGCTCCGCCGGAATCAAAGAGCCCGGAGCTGCAAGCATCGACAACCCTCTACCTAGCGCGGAGATTTTATCTAAAGCGTTCTTTTCTGAATTGGCTAGCGTGAAGTCCACAGGCCCCGCCTCAGCCCCAGCGGGTAAGGGGGTAAACCCTGAAGTAGCCGCTGACGCAATGGTCTTACCCACAGCGGACAATCCGTCCTTGAGCGTCCCTAAACCAACGGCGTTAGCCCGGTTGGTTCTAATCTCGTCGTTAACTTGCCTGAAATTGTCCACGGTCTGGCGAATGAGACCGGGTTCGCGGGAGATAGCTTCGTCAGCTTGTATAGCCGGATTAGCTTCTGCGGCGATTTGTTCTTCGTCGCTGATGCCTTTAGCCCGTGCACGTCTCTGGCGCTGAGCGGCTTTTCGTCGGCGGTTTATTTCGCCCGCCGATTCTAACTTTTCTTGGTCCGAAGGGCCTTGGTTTTGCTCTGCTTCATACTGAGCTTTTAAACGCTTTTGTAACTCTCTGGCCAGCTCCGTGTCGCCCTTAGCGAGAGCACGGCGCATCGCCTCGGCTATCTGGTCTGAACTGGCCATAATGAATTAGTTGAGTGATCTGTTTATTAAATCTTCCACGGACGCTTTGCTAAAGTCTTCGCCTGTATTCGGTGTCTGTTGTTGCTGTTGCTGTTGCTGTTGCTGTTGCTGTTGCTGTTGCTGCAAGTCACCGCCAAGCATGTTGATAAAGTCGAACGGACCACCGAAGTCTCGCCATTTCTGTGTGACTTGGGCCAGAAGCTCAGGCGTGACCGGGTCACCCGGCTCATACCCAAGCGACTCAAGAATCAAATTCAGCCTAGTAACGTTTTTCGTATCTTCGTCCAAGTTCTTCAACGACTTTAATATTTCCGTCTCTGGCATGTCTACTTTTTTACTAAGCTCGGAAGCCATAACCTTCAGCCCTGCCAGCTCTTTCGTGGCGTCAGCTTCGCCCGCTAGAGTTTGATCAGTGGCCCTTACGCGTTCGTTTTGCTGCAAGCCTTCAGCCGCTCCAATAGCGCCGAAGTCTGTACCTGCAACCCTGGCATTAGTTTCCGCTGCCGACTGCACCCCCGCTTGTCTTCCAAGAAGTTCAGGCGTTCCGAGCTTCCCAGCGGCCAGCGCTCCGGTGTGTGCCGCTCCGGCTTCTTTGACGGCGCGTGCGTTAAAATCCGTGTTAGCGGTTTGCGTGTTAAGTTTTGCAGCGGCTTCGCGGCCAGCATTAGCGCCTACTATCGCGCCTGTTCCGAGCATTGCAGCTTTATTCGCGCCCGCGTGAGCGGCCATGGCTTCTCTCTCGGCTTTGGTCTGGGCCGCTGCGTCTAGCGAAGGGGTTTGCATAGCAATTTCTAGCTGTTGGCGACGGTTGAAACCCTGAAGCCCCATAGCTTGGTCCATTCTGCCCAGTGTTTCTACTGAGCCCATGACCATTTTCAACAGGTCTTGGGGTGGCTGTTGGCCCTGTTCTCGTACTTTCTTGATCACTTCCAAGCTCTGGGCGAAGTTCTTTTCCAGCGCGTCACGTTTAGTGACAAACTCGTTTTTCTTATTGACCGCGCGATTGTGTAAGCCTTGCCCAAAATTGGAAAGCCCTTGCGCTAGTAATTGTCCGGCTTGACTCATGGTCACCTCTCTTTCGCTTGAGTTGGTACGGTCGGAGCACTTAGAAGACTACCGCCGATGGAAAACAAACCAGAAGCAAGCCCCGCACGGGTTCCGGCACGCTCGTTCAACGCTCCGACCACTTGACCGTTAGCGGCTGTCAAGTTTCTAGTCATGTCAGTGATGAACCCTTGCGCGGCTTGCTGCCCGCCAAGGGCTAAAGATAGTGCGTCTATCTGGCTTTGAAAGTCAGCTTGCAAAGTGGCTAGGTCTAACTGACCAGCGGCTATTTCACCTTGTGCGATGCCAAGTCGTAGATTTCCGGCGGCGGCTTCGGATTGCGCCGCTGATTGAAGCGCTGACAAGTTACCTTGTAGCCCTTGGTTCAAGCGTTCGCCAGCTCTGTCGACAATGTTGGTCTGCAAAGTCAACAATTGCGTAGTGGTTGAAATCTCTTCGAGGGTTGATAACGCATCAGCTTCGGCGCGTTGTCGCCCAAACTCGGCGCGTTGTCGTGATTCTGCGTCAGCGGCAAACGAAGACCCGGCTATCCGTCTCTGGCCTAGCTGGTCTCTCAAGTTACTACGCGCTGACAGCTCAGCGTCGTTTAGTTGATTGTTCCGGGCTTCTCGTATCTCAGAAGCTCCTTCAGCTACTCGGGGCAACAGCCCACCCACTTGATCAGCTAAATCAAGTAAGTCGTTAGCGTTGCCACCTAACTGTTCTTGAAAGTCTGCGCCTAGCCCTTGAAGTTCTGCGGCAATCCCGTCAAGCGCGCTAGCGTTTCCGCCCGCTGCTGCCAAGTTTGCCCGCGCTGCGTCGGTCGACGCGCTAATGCCAGAAAAGTCGGGAGTTTGGATGTTAGTGAAAGATCCACCGGGGGCGATCACTTGGGCGTTTTCGATTACCTCACCTGTAGTGCCATCGAACACCCTACCGGTGGCTTGGTCGACGAACACACCTTCGCCCCGCGTCGAGTTTATGTCGCCTATACGAATCTCGCCGCTGGTAGCGTTAGGGTTGTTAGGTGCTACGATGACTCGGCCTGTCTGGCCTCCGAATACGAAACTGGGCCCACTGGTCCCTGCTCGGACTTCAAAACCTCCCGTAGGGATTTGGCTCTGAATGAACCCCCGGTTGTTTTGGGCTTCGGTTATGGCCCGCCCGTTGGCGCGGTCAGCGCTGTCGGCCAGCGCTGCTCCGCCTATCAATGACAATCCAGCCCCAATTAAATCAGTTGGCATCGGCCTACACCTCTATAGGTTTAATCCACGGGGTCTTAAGCTCCTTAGCTTGAAAAAGTGTGCCAGGATTTTCCCCGAACATGTTTTCTATGTGCCCCACCTTTCGCAATATACCATAGCGACAAAGCCTTTCAAAATACGGCAAGGTGGATTCTTGGACAATAGTCGCTATTTTTGATGCTGAACTCATGCCGCTGAAGAACAAAACGCCTATTTCTAGCTTTTCTCGTGGTGTTGTCCACGGCATCCAAACGGCGTGTGCTACGTCCGGCGGCCCCTTGGCCACGCTGATAAACACTTTAGGAAGCTCATGCCTATCCCTAAACGTTATCAGCTTAGACGTTCCAATAATCGAATCTAAAACTTTAGAGAACTCCAACGGCTCTAACCCTTCGGGAAAAGGCGAGTCCTCTATCTTGCCTTTTTTGTACGCTGCATAAAGCTTAGCCCTGTCGGACATGTCGGCTTCGACGACTTCGTACTTTCTGCGTTCTGCTTTTTGGATTAATCGTTTAAGGCTTCTCTTTTTATGTTTCGACATCGAGTTCAATCCCTAGTAGCTCTACAAGATATTGACCGTCAAACTCGATTAGTAAGCTAAACTCTCTGCCCCTTGGGACAGAAATTGCGAACTCTTCGTAGCGGGGGCTCATATCAACGTCGCTAGCTGATGAATTACTATTGTTAGATAAAGTTACCGTCGTCGAGGCAGAATTGGCATCGTCTCCGGCGACTTTGGCGGTTATGGTTACAATCGGTGTAGCTCCGAACCGGGGGACATAAATGAGCTTTCCGCGTATGCCGTTTTTAACACCTTCCCCAGAGGGGGATTTGATGGGTTTAGTCTGAAAGCGGCATGTAAAATCAGTGTCTACGTCTCGCCCACTGGGGTAGTTCGACCTAGAATAAGTGTCCGTGTTCGCGTGGTAGCCGTCTAAGTAATATATCTTGCCTGTGTTTTGGTTAGCAAATAACGTCGTCTTTTGCACCGTGCCGGAAGTCAGAGGGGTCCACGGAGTTCTTAGCTCTACGTCATTCTGGACTATCAACTCGTCCCCTTGGTTAAGGTCGGTAAAGAACCCTGAGTTATCGGACCACTTCACCCACGGGGATATTGGATCACCTTGCCGCAACAGTGAGACGTCTTTAGCTTGCTGGTCTCTGACAGACTTGTGAGCCACCCACATAAAATCATCGTACCTTCGCTTAAGCATCACGCGCTTTTGCACGGAGTCAAAATACAGATCGCCTCTAGCCGCTGAAGAACTGTCGCTATTGTCGTCAATGCGGTCTAAAGAAGGTTGGATTAAACGGCTAAAATCGTCGGTGTTGACGTCGCCGAAAGCCTCTACCCCGGCCAGTGTGTCTACCCTTTTGTTGTTGTAGAACAGTACGTCGTTACTTGCGAACACCATGTTATTAGCAGCGTCCGGACCTGAATCCGGGTATAAGGACGAGAACGCGTAGTTTTGAGCGCTGGTCCCCGTCAGAATAAATGTCCTTCCGTTCCCCGTCCCAATTATAAAATTGCAAAAAGCGGTGCAAATAGAAATTAAGGGGAGCAAGTCCGGAGTCACTAAGTAGAACGGATCTGCTGGGCCAAGAGAAGAGATAGGACGGTCAGAAACGCTAAGGTTTGATATATTGCTAAGTTCAGACGCCACTATAAGATGTTTAGTTGTAGTGTCTGCACCTGCGGTGACATCTGTTCTGATCCCACCGAACCAAGCACGCTCATTTTCTATGTGGCAGTATTGAGCGTAAAAGTCTGTGGACGCTAGGTTATGGCTCCAAGTGCTAAGATTGCCGAAAAAATGGTCGTATTCTAGGACGGGCTCTTTTAGGTTCTCATCTGTTATAAGGGTCCGGGCGTCTAGCGCAGAGTATGTCTCCCTAAAGGACCCGCGCAGTTTAGCGTCCGCGTGCACTGACTTTAGCGAAGTCGAGGGGTTTATTTCCCACTCTTCTGTAGTCCCGTTGTAAAGCGCTCGGTATACGTTGCTAGTCGTGCCGTCGCTTATTTGAACTAGGACAGTGTCAAGAAATCCGGGGGTGACTACAATAGGGATTATGCTGATTATTTCGTCGGACCCGCTCATCTTGGAACTCATGTCGACAAGTTCGACTAAAGGCGGGCGCCTACGAAGCGAACGGCGGTCAATGTCTATTTCGACGTTTTCTGCTAAGACTCCTTCCCTTGGGTCTAGGTCATAAGGCGACTTACGGGTATTCATCCCGCCACCGAACCTAAACTCTAAGGGGTATTCCTGGGGGCGTTCGGCCCTGTTTGATACGCTGCGTCTAGGCATATCTTCGCTGCACGTCTCGGTGTTTGTGGCTCTCTGCGGCTCGACCTAAAGCTGTCCACTTTCGGTCAGAGTTATAATCTTCACCCGCGTTGTAAATCTCTTTAAACGTCTCTCCCGCCGCCACAATAAGGTCTTTGGTGACGTAGTCCGAAAAAGGAAACTCTTGCGCCGCTGTTGTAACTTCCACTGGGGCTGTATAGATAAAAGTAAAAACCGTTCCAGCTTCTTCGGCTGTCGGCTCAAAATCCACACGAAACTTGCTAGTCACTGGGTTTATAGCCCAACGGCTCGGCATCCCAGTGTAATTGGAGGGTTCAAGCTGGGCATTAAACATGGATTTATATCCGCCGGGGTACTCGGTCAAGCACCGCCCGTCAGTCTGATCAACCATGATAGGATTAGCCACGGCGATAAAGTCCGACGGGAAGTCATACTCTCTTTGCCCTGCTACCAGCGTGATAGTGCCTTCTTTGGTCTCGTGTGGGGCGCACTCCATTAAGTCGTAGAGTTCCCGCATGGTTTCTTGAACCGCGTCGACCGCGTTATCAATTTCCACTTGATACTGATCGACGGTCAGAGACGTAATCTTCGTATCCGCGTCAGAAGAACGGATTATCTGATTACGCCTTAGGACAGACTTGACGGCTGAAAGTAAAGTCGTTGCCATGATTAATCAAGCAACGTTTCCAACGCTTCGACAATCTGAGCTTTAGTCGCGCCTTCTAAGGACTCAGCTAGCTGAGGAAAGTCTTGAGCTACCGCAGAACGAAGGTCTGCAACTTTCGTTTTCTTGTCCTTCTTGATTACGTCAATAACTTCTTGAACGTTAGCGCTCGGCTCTGGGTCGCCAAATAATTCGTCTTCGGCCTCCGGCTCCACCTTTGGTTTTGCTTTCGCCTTTGGTTTCGCCTTCGTCTTGGCTTCTTTAGCTTTAAGCTTCTTGAGAATGCCGGGGTCAATGCCCAGTTCGTTTGCTTCGACGTCTTCGTCTAAAGTTCTGGTCTTATCGACTTCCACTTTAGCTAACTGCAACCCGCCAGATAATGCCAATACCATGGCGTCTTTAGCAGGTGTTGGCTCAGAAGCTTTTACTAAACCCGCTTGAATGCAAATTTTAAAAAGCTCCGAACGCCTTAAAGCCTCGACGGGCTTATTGTAGATAGCGGCTTCTGGGTTAGTTTCTTGAAACTGTAAATCAGACATTTAGTTAAGTCCTCAAAAGTTTGTTGAATGGAGTAAGACGCCCGAAGGCGTCTTACTGTTTGGCGCTGTATTAGCCTAGATCGGTTGCAGCACAGCGAATTGTGCGAATCCAATCAGGGTTCAAGATTTTCGCACCGTGCCAAGATTTCCAAGCGACCGTGGCGATTTCATTGAACGGGTCGCCCGCGCCAGCGGAGCCCCTAGGCTTGTTAATCATCATTACCGCCGGGACTTTGTCGCCGGACATGTATTGCTTTTTAACGTGCTTAGAACTTAAGCCCAGTGAGCCGACTGCGTCTTGGCCCATAATGACCACGCTGTACAAGTCGGAGACCGTGCCAGTCGTTGAACGGGTGGAGCCTTTGGTCGCCCCGGCGTCAGCATCAATAGAACCTTCAGAACTTGACAAGAATCGAACTCCGTTGATCATGCCGAACTCGCCGTCTTCAAGTGCCGTATGGCTGCCGTAAGACTCAGCGGCGATAAAGCCAGTTAGTCCGCGGATGTCTTCCTCTACGTCGTAGTGGCAGATCCCCCAGTAGGCGTTGCGAATTGGGCTAGACCCAATATTCGTGCTGCCATTACTCTGAGCGGTGAAGTGACGCGCTTTGTTGCGTTGCAGGGTGTTAACCACTGCTTTGATCTTAGCCGAAGTAATAGCCGTGTTGACTTGGTTGTCAGCCGTGCCATTGTTATAGACTTGGGTAGCGTTATCTTCTAACTCGTTACGCTGTAACTCGTTCAAAGACTCCCCAGAGTTAATGCCCATAATCTCAGCAATCTTCATTGCTTGATCGCTGACATTGACTAAGTCTACTTCTTCGTTAAGGATTACGTAGTTACCGTACTTCGAAACCGCCTTGGTGTAATCAGTTACACTGATTTGCGCCGCAGTTCGGCCAGTAGGTAGGGCAAGGTTGCCAGTCAGTGCCGACAAAGCAGTCGTGGCAGTCGCTAAGTTTTCGTAACGTCGCCACTTAGCTGTGAACGAACCCGAATGCTCTGCGATTTCTGCGGCTTGTGAGCCGACAAAATATTGACAACGCGCCTTGGCGTTAACTAAAAGTTCTTTTTGCAGTACCACGTTGACGGGTGCTGCAATTTGGGTGGTTGTAGTGATAGCACTCATTTTAAAACCTCAATCAAGTTTATTTCCGAATTACGGAAGAACCCTGATTACAACAAACCGTTTTCGCGTTTGTATTGATCGAACTCGGCTGTGGTCATATTAGCGATTTGATCGTCGCTATAATCGTTGGGGTTTCTTCCAGTCTGATCGCCCGCACGTGCTGTCGCCCTTGCTGCTTCTATGCCTTTAGCGGCACTTGAATCAACTAAGTCACCGACGTGGGTTTTTTCCATTTCGATGGCTTTGGCTTTGACTACACTATCGAACAGCTTACGATCTATGTTGCGATTATCCCACGCGGTTCTGAACTTTGGATCACTCCGGTATTCGTGTTCAAGAATCCCTCGCAGGGCAAAATCAGACAGCATTCCTAGTTTGCCCTGCCCCTTTAAAAGTCCGACGGTGTCGTCAATCTCTTTTTGAGTGGCGGCTTGCTGCTGTTGTTGCACGTACTGTTCAAGAGACTCTAAACGGTTAGAGCTTTCGGCAGCGGCCAACAGGTCAGGCGAAGCGGGCGCTTGGGGTTGCTGGGAAGGTTGCTGCGGCTGTTCTGCTGCCGGGGCTTCCACTTGGTTAGCGGCTTCCACGGCTGAAGAAAACTGCGCGGCTACCTCTTCGTAGCTTGGTTCTGCGGTGCTTTCAGCATCATTCGTCGTCTCACTTGATTCAAGTTGCTCGCTCGCTTGTTGCGTTAAAGCTTCGTCCTCTTGTGTTTCGACCGCGTTTTGCTGGTCTGTGTTCATAGGTATTTAACCTCTAAGTTGTGATAATAAGAGTTCATAGCCTTCATGTAAAGACTGTGTTTGTATAACTTCTTCCAATGTCAAGGGCTTTTCGTCGTCGGGGCTCCACGGTCTGGGGGCTTTTTCCGGTCCTTGGGCTTCCAGTTCTTTGATAAGCTGCTGGAACTTTGGGTCGTCCCTAAGCTTGCTTAAATACTCCGCGATGGGTGCGGTCAACATTATTGAGCGCCCCCGTTAAGCCCGGTAGGGTTTTGGCTCGGCGCCCCCTGTGGTAAGCCTTGTTCTGCTCCCGGCGGCGTAGCCGGGGCGTCAGTGAAGTATTCCTGGACTTCTGACTCAGGCACAGCGTCTTTGATCGCCTCTTCGCGAATCTTATCAACGTTAAGCGGTTTGCCGCCAAGCTGGCGCATGACGGGTTCTGACTGGACAAGAAGCTGGAACGTTTGGTTGCGGGCTTGCTTCTTCTGGGCGTCTTCAACTTGTGCCGCTGCGCCTTTGATCTTGAATACCGCTTCGTCTGGTAACGCTTGGCCAGAAGCCATGATGTAAGAGTCAAACTCCTTAATATAAACTAGTTGTTCGTTCATACCTTGACGAAGTATCGCCATTTGGCGGTGTAGCACGCTGTCGAGAATACCGAAAGATTCGGTGCTGCGTATGTAGCGAACGGTGCGTTTTTGGCCTTTGTTAGTCTCAGTGTTCACCGCAAAGGCTGTCTGGTGTGATTTAGTTTGCGCCCCTTGGCGAACGTCGTCCACGCCTGTGCTGTTCTCATGCTGGGCTTTCATGTTATTAAAAACCGCAGAAGACCCGTTCAAGTCGCCGATGTCAATAGCTTCAGGCTTTCGAACTGTCTTTACCAGTTCGCCCGGCTCTATTTTTACGCCGTTCGCCTTTAGTACGGGGTCTTGACCGTTGATCCAAACGGGCGGCTTTTTCTGCATTTCAGCTACGTATATCACGTTTTCGGCAGCGTATTGCGCCATTTTCTGGAACGGTGCGCCTTTCATTAAGGGGGATACGCCGTAAGCGCCGACCTTGTCTTTGAAGTAAGTAGCGGCAAAAATAGACCGTTCTTCCATAGGGTTGACGTTTATTTTAACCAGCTTCGGGTCTCCGACGCCTTTGCCGTGCGCCACGGTTACCGTGACATTAGGCATGTAATAAGTCTCATCGCCTTCGCTGTCGACCACGAAGTCGCCTTCGGCTTCGATCAGCTCCACGAACTCATTGGCTTTGACTTTGTCGTCTTCAAGTCGGCTAACTTCGTCTTTGATCCAGCCGCCCAACGGATCATCTGAGTTAGATCCGCCTTTCTTGGCCGCTATGAGTAAGTCGGCCTTAGTCATTCTACAGGTCAGAATTTCTAGCGGCGTAGTGTAGGCGCCGAAGGAGGCTGCGATTTCGGGGGTGTTGTCGGGGTAGTAGCGTCGTATGTCCACTGGAGTGGCAACAGGAATGACTCCTAGATCACGACGTGAGACGCTGGCGATTCCGGCGTCGCTAATAAGTCTGTGCCGTTTGACGCCCCGAACTCTCAGCCCGGTCGTTCCGTATTTCATCCCTAGCGTGTCCATCATCACCAGTTGCTCTGCAAATTTGGTCATGGCGTGTGAGTGTACAAGGATACTCTGCGTTATAGCGTCGATGTCGGCTTGATCAAACTCGGTCTGGTACGGGTTGTTTGCTGTCGGTATTCTCACTGCCTTGGTAAGCCTTTGCAGATATTCATCGCTCATCGCCGCCGTAGCGCTAAACCAGTGGCCGTTCCCTGCAAACCGCATTTCATAGGTGTCAGAGATTAAGGTTTCTAAGGAGTTAGCTTGCAAGGGCAGTTCGAATTTAGGCTCCCAAGGTTTGTGAGTTTGCTCCCAGTCGTCCTTTGCCTCCATCGCCACTTGCCTATCAACTTCTTTCCATTGGTCTTCTAAGTGCTTACGCTCGGCGGTTGTAGCTCGTCGCTTGAACTCGTCGTAAACAAACTTAGCAAGGCTGTTCTTTTGTTTGGTGCTAAGGCCCTTGCCTTTAACTTCTTTCATACCCATCCCCCCGCTTTCTTGGCGGCTTTTAGGAACGCCATAGCCATGTCGCTGGCTACATCAATTCGCATCGGTTCAGTAACCCACCACGATTCAAGCGAATCGGGCTCATTCGGGTTCGGGGATTTTACAGGGCGGGTGACGCGCTTAGGAATTTGTAAGGTCCCGGCGTCTTCGACTTTATCGTCACGAGTAAGCGCCCACATCATATCCCAGTGGGGCTCGGTCATGTCTTCGTCTTTGAACGCGTCAATTTCTCGTTCTGCGATAAGCAAGTCGATTCCCGGTTCCAAGTTACCGCGTGTCACTTGGCGATAGCCGCCAGCGGAACACATGTCGGCAAACACGCCCCGAGTTATTTTGCTTCCGGGTGTTGTATGTTCTGTCATATCAGCCTTTAAAATAACGGCCTATTGGCCGATGAATTACTTTGACTCGCTATATATTTAGGAGCTGCCCACCTAAGCATCATCAAAGCGTAGCACGTTGCTTTAAATAAATCATCTTTGATCGCTTTGATTTTCCCGTTCTTGCGATACAATCCGCGCTTTTCTTCAAGGAATAGATGCCCGGCGGGGTTGTCAAAAACCTTAAACCGCCCGTCTGTCATGCGTGTGTAAATTTCTTGCACGATCGGTTCGACCACTTGGCTTCCGCCTTTATCGTCGTCGTACCGGGCCGAGTCCAGCATCATATTGATGTCTTGCTCTAAGTATTGGTCCTTCAAGTTCTTCCCACTGCCCTTCTCTTCGTTCAACCCGTCATGCGGCCACGCGACGGGTATCAATCCGTTAGGGTCTCGCATTCGCATCATGTTCCCGTGAAAGTAAGGAAGCTGCCCCGCTTCACGGTAGCCGTCGTAAAAGTAAACGATGTCCGTGTCAGGGTCGTGCGCCAGCCATGCGCCAGCGGCGGGGTGATCAATGCCGAAGTCGACGCCCGCAATATAGCGGTAGTAGTCTGGAAGTTTGAACGGCTCGCATTTGATTTGATCGTCGGAGATAGGGAAGACTGCGCCTTCACCCATCATTGGGATTCCCTTGGTTCTCGCGTCTAACTCGTGGGCCGGGTAAGTGGACATAAGTTCTTTTTTCTTTTCTTCGGTCATATGGGGTGAATCGTCCCACGTCGCCGTGTATAGCCCGACCCGTCTAGGGTCTTCGCTGGACTTTTCCTGGAAGTGCTGAACTAGTTCGGTCGGCCCTGATAGGGGCGTAAACGTTACAATGATCCGGCCCCCGGTGTTTACAGTACGGGTCAAAGACTCCGTGAACACCTTAAAATCGTCCGGTTCTTCGTCTTGCCAGATAAAATCTACCTTAGTCCCTTGGTACTTTTTCCAACCTTGCTCCGCGACTTTGGTCTTAATCGTGGTTCTGCCGCCTTGCTTGTTGGCTACGATGATCGTATCCACTACGTCAGCGATGCCCGCTTGTCGGGTTTTTATGTCCAGTATGCGGTCTTTGGGGATCATACCTGTCCCCCATTCGCCCACGTCGCCCAGTAGTTCTTTTTGGACGATGTCCCTAGATACTTCGTTAGTCAGTGAGCTAACCCAGATCAACGGGTTTTTAGATGTTACGCGGTGGCCTTCCCACCAGTCGGGGTACTCCCCTGTGCCGTGCACGGCGGTTTCAAAGGCCGCGCTAAGGGTTTTACCCACTTGGTTCGCGGCCATGGCCATGGCTTGTTTCTGCGTCGCTCCGCCAGCGTAGAACGCTTTCTGCCATGGGTACGGCTCAAAAGTGTAAAACTTCCGCTGGGCCACACGACGCAAGAATTCTTCTAATGCGTCTTGTTTATCCATTGATCGTCAATTAATGAGTTTGGCTAAAACTATCAGTATCTTGTTCCATACGCCGAACAGCCAGCCAGCCAAGCCAGCCGATACGGCTGTGATAATTATGGTCGAAGTTTTGCTCTGGACTTCAATAAGCACCTTGGGCTTATTCATTTTCTTTTCGTCCAGCTTTTTCAAGTATTCCTCTATGTCAGGTATTTTCCGCACTTCGACTTTAAGCTCTGCAAGCTCTGTTTCCCGGTCCATACTCTTATCTAAAAGGCGTTTAATAATGTCATTGACTAAATCATCCGCGTCGCTCATGGTCACTAACTATCGTATGTCTAAAGATGTATCCATAGGTCCCAATCCCCCCAGCCACCCGCGTAGCTATTTTGAGAACCAGTCCCCGCTCTTTTGACCCTGCACCATTCGTCCACGATTCTTCCAGAATAACAGCCGTCTGGTGCTTTCGCATTATCTCGTCTACTTCGAGAAACCTATCCCCGTCCCCCTCGCCGTGGATTTCATAGTCGAATTTACCCTCATAGAATCTCGCGTCTACCCCTAAGTGCTGAGAGTATCCGGCACTTAGCGCGAACATTTTACCGTCTTTGTCTTTCAACCATTCTAACTCGCGACTAGCTCGAATGGCCTCTGGCTCGAAGACGTGAGCCCGCGACAAGACCTGTTCTTTCTTTTCGTACATAGTACGAAGAAGCGTAATCTTGTCTTGAACTTCTTTCATAATACACTCTATTACGCCTGCCCAAACTGTTCAATCAAACCTTCCATGTATTGATTTATTAAGTCATCAATTTGACCAACGTCTAAATTATCAACTTCCTCAGATTGAGAAATCATATTAATGCCAGCACGAAAAACTCTCATATAGCCTAAATATTGCTGCTTCTTTGCCGAAAGCCCTTGCGCGTAGGTTTCAACTGGAACCCCGAGAGATTCCGATTCAAACCTAAGAAGGTTGAATCTTGACGACTCTGCGGGATATGCGCCTGAGAGATAATCTTCGGCGTCTTGAGCAATAACCTCGATGGACTTACGCTGCTCGTTTGTCCATTCGTGACCGCCTATCTTTTCCCAAAAGGCGTTAGCAAATCTTTTGTATATTTCAGGACTCATATTAATAAACCGAACTCACACTGATTGAAACGGATGCGTCGTAATCTGGGGCGCTGGTAAAGTTTCCGCCGCCCGATCTATTGCCCCTTATTGCTACCAGAACAAAAACGCGCTCTGTGGCTGTGTAGTCAATACCGTCAATCTCAAAACTATGAGATGTGCTTGTCCCTAGTGATGCGGGGATATGGTTCGACGTGTGGCGCTGCGTCCATGTAGGTGTTGAGCTACTGGCATCGCTTACCGGCCCTGTAACAATGGTTAAATCAACAGAAGTCAATTCACTGACCACTACTGAGTTTTGCGCGCCGAAGATAAAAACAGCGTCATTCAGCGTTTGCCCGTTTTCCAATATTGTGAAGTATCGCCCTTGCAAGTTATCCATTGTCAGTGAAGGCGTGCTTCCCGTCCCCATTGATGCGGATTCATCACCAATCCCCCACCAATACGCCGAGTTACTAGACCACGGATTGACAAACCTTGAAGCGGAGCCAATCCATACAGCGCCCGTAGAGCTACCGCCCCCACCGTGAGTGTCAACGATAGATTTTACATCCGCAGGGCTGAAGCGCCTTACTGCTGTCTCTGTTCCTGCTGTAATCTCACCCGCTGAAACCTTTGTAACTTGGTTGTTGTAAGCTGTCTCAATCTCTGAGTCGGTCTGATATGCTGTGGTTATATACCCGCTATCGTTTGTGAATGTGCTGATATTTGTTGGAGTATTAGCAATCTCAGAATAGTCCACGGCTCCGCTGTCAACGGTCCACGTGGCTCCACTACCGCTTACTGTTATGTCACCCTTGTCGCCATCCGTAACACCGGCTCCGCCGCTGCCAGACGACGCTATGGTCATGGTCCCAGCTAGATCGTCGTAAGTCAGCGTTACATTGCTGCCAGCGACTAAAGTTGAGTCTAAGAGGTCTTGAATTTCTTCGTCGGTCTGGAAATTATCGGTAGATGAAATGGTCAGACTCGCCCCAGCGTCGTCGTAAACAGCCGTGACGTTAGTCCCAGCCACCACCGTGGCACCGATAATGTCTTCAATTTCTTCGTTGCTGCGCTGTACAGTGTGCGACCCGGTCACAAAGCCCATCCCCTCGATGTCCCCCTGGGTTAAGTTGGTATCGTCCAAATACGGCGCTAGATCGACGTTCACAGCGCTGTCAGTCAGGCTAAGCGTGTTGCTTGTCAGCGTTAAATCCTGCAATTCGTTGGACACTGAGCCGTCCACTTCACTAGTTAGATACCCTGAATCGTTTGTGAACGTGCTTACGTTGGTGGGTGTGTTGGCCACGTCAGAATAATCCACGGCGTCGGCGTCCACGGTCCACGTGGTGCCGCTTGCACTCACCGTTATGTCGCCTTTATCGCCGTCTGTCACGGCCACACCACCCGAGACGGGCAGATCCCCCACATCACACTTGCGTGCGTTGCCGGACGCGTTCTCGCACAGGAGCCACATACCCGCCGCTGGCGTGGCTTCTTCGGTTAAGCTACTGATCTTCACATCTTCCGGGTCGCCTGTACCCGACGACGTCCGCATTTTAATCTCAGCTTCGTCCATGTCCGCCAATTTGTCGTTCTCGATGGTCGGTATCTGCGACTCATCAATCGGCCCAAATTGCGCGTTAACTTCTACGACTGCAAATAGCAAAAGGACCGCTGCTGCGGCCACCAGAATCATTTTAAACTGCGTTTTCGTCTTAAGCACTTGTCACATACTCCGCGTAAATCTGCTGCCCTGAGTCAATTTGAGGGGTTAATTGAAACTCCCCAGCGGCTGGGTTGGTCTCAGTGAGCCCATACCCTTGCATTAATGTTTGTCCTTGCCAGTGTACCGTTAAAGTCCCAGCGTTGTACTGTTCTTCTGGCACTTGTAATGTCGTGCTTGCTGCAATTGGCAACGTAATGGCCGACCCTGTGCCGAGTTCCAGCGTCCCGTAGTCCGTCTGCGCTGGAAAACACGCTCTTGCTGTGCCACGTTCGGTCGCTTCGTAGGTGCCGCGTTGTATCCACTGGCCGTCAACTTTCTCGTAAAACGCGGTGATTTGATTCGACCCGTTTACCTGTCGGTAAACGTCGCCATTACCCCCCAAACCAGCGGAGGGAACGGTCGAACCTGTCAGATTCTTTTGCTTTTCGGGGGCACGCTGCTGGATGCCCATGAAGTTGTTGGCTGCTTCGCGTTGACGAGTTTCGGATTTTTGGTCAAGTCTGTCTTCCAAAGACCTAATCTCTTTGAGCACTTCCTGTTTAATCTCTTCTTTCCACTTGCCCATGAACACGGCCACTTGCTGCAACACCAATTGCAGTATGCGGGAAGTTTGGGGGTCGTTGCTTTGGTTCATGTTCCACCTTGAAAAAAGTCCCCCGGCGAACCGGGGGTCAATCTCAATTCACGTTAACAAATAAGAGACAGTCGCCAAAATGTGGGTTCGGCGGTGTGCCACGGTCGACTATACCACTGCACAAAAACGAAGTCGAGGAAACGAGGGCCGGAAAAATTTACGGGTTCGATCGAGACGGGGGTTCATTAGCCTGAGTGGGTGTTAGGATTTGAGCGTTTGAATTTTTGAGCGTAAAAACATGAGAGCACTAGTATTTAGCGCTGGACCCGTCAGGGGGTCTAAGGGGGTCCGCTCAAATGATCAAATGATTCCTGGTTTACTTGCTCACTAGCTCGCCCTCAATCGCTTTTGCTTTGGCTCCTTTGATGCCTAACTTCTTGCCTAGTTCAATGGCCAGCGTTTCGTCGTCTCCAGCTATCATCTTGACAAGTTCTGATTCTGATACCTTGCTAACGTCCGGCGCACCTTCCGTATGTCCAAGCACTGTGCCTAAATTCATGTGAGCGCGTAAGGCTGTTCCATAGTCGTCGTTTTCCTTTGCTTTAGTTCTTAAATCCTCCAATTCGTCAACCCAGCCAGCGAACGAGCGTTTGAAGTTCTGAGCTTCGATTTTCTTAAGTTCTTG
>JAAOEI010000248.1_pt1 | contig 21783 bp, 26 predicted proteins | sample 7059261 | NCBI WGS metagenome assembly JAAOEI01 (sample SAMN14008812, study PRJNA610033) | viral metagenome | isolation source: viral particles filtered from seawater | place: China: Hangzhou Bay, Yangshan Deep Water Harbour | collected 2017-10-31 | reverse complement strand
AGGAAGTCTTCAGGGAAAGCGTAGATAGTGATACTTTCGAGCTACAATATCGCAAAAGTTTTGTCCAAGGGATAAAAAAGCTAGTTAAGAGCGATATTCTTAATTCAGAGCTCCTAAATTTTGATTTAAAAAAGCTTTCTGAAGCCATTAGTCCAGAAAGAGACAACAAATTTAAGTACCTCGGGCTACAAATTTTAATTGACAGATACTTTATCCGCAGCAATAATAAAATCATTGAGTCTCCTCAGGCTTTCTGGATGAGAATTGCTATGGGGTTAGCTTTAAATGAAAAAAATAAAGAAGAACGAGCAATTGAGTTTTATAACCTGTTTAGCAATCTGCTTTACACTCCTTCCACTCCTACATTATTTAATAGTGGAACTACTCATTCTCAACTAAGCTCATGTTACTTAAATACATTCGATGATAGTATTGACGGAATCTTCGAGGGAGTCTGGCAAGAAGCACGTAAGAGTAAATACGCTGGAGGCTTGGGCTTTGATGTTACTAATTTTCGTTCTTCTGGCGCTTTCATCAAAGGCACAAACGGGATTTCTGGAGGTCTTGTGCCATGGCTCAAAATCTTCAACGACACACTCGTCGCGGTAAACCAAGGCGGCAAAAGACCCGGGGCTGGATGCGCCTACTTAGAGCCTTGGCATCTTGACTTTGAGGATTTTCTAAACCTTCGTCGCAACACTGGTGACGAAAGGCTTCGCTGTCACGACATGAATACTGCTGCATGGATCCCTGACCTATTCATGCAGAAAGTCCAGAAAGACGAAGATTGGTATATGTTTTGCCCTTCTGATTGCAGAGAATTGCACGAAGCCTACGGAGAGGACTTTGAAGAATCTTACGATTATTACTCTAAAAAAGCAGAAGAAGGAGAGCTAAAAAACTTCCGCAAGATAAAAGCTAAAGAGCTTTGGAAGAAAATGCTAAAAGTCTTGTTTGAGACATCTCATCCGTGGGTAACTTTCAAAGATCCATCCAACATTCGTTATAGCAATCAGCACGAAGGCACGGTACATTCCAGCAATCTTTGTACAGAAATTCTGCTTCACACGAAGCCGTCTGTTTATGAAGACGGAGAAAAAACCATAGTTGGCGAAACTGCTGTTTGCAACCTCGGTAGCGTAAACTTAAAGAATCATCTTACTGAAAACGACGGTAAATTTACGCTGAATCGTGACCTTCTGGCCAGCACAATTAAAACTGCTGTTCGCCTATTAGATAATGTTGTTGATTTGAATTTCTACCCAACTAAAGAAGCTGCTAATTCAAATTTACAGCATCGTCCAGTTGGGCTAGGAATGATGGCAACTCACGACGTACTTCAATTAGTTGATGTTCAGTACGATTCCGACGAAGCTGTTAAATATATTGACGAGCTTACGGAGTTCTTCTCTTACAATGCTATACTATCATCTAGCGAGCTAGCTCAAGAGAGGGGGAGTTACAAAACCTTTTCGGGATCACTGTGGGACAAAGGCCAACTCCCAATAGATACGTACAATAAATTGTTAGATTTTAGAAAAAAGTCTGGAAGCAAGCCCGTGGGGGGTAAATTGGATTGGTCAGAAGTAAGGGAAAGTATTTCGAAATATGGAATCAGAAATAGCAACATTATGGCAATTGCTCCTACTGCTACTATTGGGTATATCAATGGTGTTGAGCAGAGTATTGAGCCGAACTTCTCAGTCCTCTTCGTCTACGAAAACAAAAGCGGAAACTTCTACATCACAAACGAGCAGTTCGTCGAAGACATGAAGAAGGAAGGGCTGTGGAGCCCGAGATTCGCAGAAGCTGTCAAAGAAGCAGATGGAGACGTTACTCTTTTGGATATACCAGAGAAGTATAAAGAGAAATATAAGACAGCCTTTGATCGCGATATGTTTAAGCTGATTGAATGTAATGCCGCTCGTCAAAAGTGGATAGATCAAGGAATCTCTTTTAATCTATACAACAAGAATACGAGCCTTAAGTATCTAAATGATATTTACATGGCTGCGTGGGAAGCTGGACTGAAGACAACTTACTATTTAAGAAACCGTGGTGCTTCTAAAGTTGAAAAATCAACCAAGAAGGAATATACAGAAGAAGAACAAATAGCTTGTTCTATTGCTAATCCCGAAGCCTGCGAAGCCTGTCAATAATTTACAAATATGAACGACTCAAAGACTGGAAATATACTAGGAAAAGACGTTGCGGGTGTAAATTGTATTTTACCGCACAAGCACAAGACTGCGTGGGATTTATTCCTTAAAGGATGCGCTAATAATTGGATGCCAACGGAAATATCTATGGCAGACGATATTAAGCAGTGGAAAAATGGAGACATAACAGATGATGAAAAACTTTTGGTCAAACGTTCACTCGGCTTCTTTGCCGGTAGTGAATCTCTTGTTGGTAATAATCTACTATTGTCTGGTTTTAGGTACATCACTGATGCTGAGTGTCGTCAGTATATTCTTCGGCAGGCGTTCGAAGAAAGCCTTCACAACTTAACTATTGTTTACGTTTGTGACTCTTTAGACCTTAAAATAGACGAAGTATACCAAGCATATTTAAATATTCCGTCGATTAAGGCCAAGGATGATTTCTTAATGAGCATTACTACTGATCTAAGCAGAGCAGACTTTAATCCTCATTCTCAAGAAGGCAAAAAAGAGATTTTAAGAAACTTCATTACTTATTGGATTGTGTGTGAAGGCATATTTTTCTTTAGTGGTTTTGCAATGCTTTTGGCTCTTGGTCGTCAAAATAAAATGCAAGGCATTGCTGATCAAATTAAATATACTCTTCGGGACGAAAGCTCTCACATACAATTTGGAACTTATGTCATCAATCAAATTATAGAGCAAAACCCTAAAATTTGGACAAAATCTTTTCAGCAGGAAGTAACTGAGCACATACAAAAAGCTGTGCAGTTAGAAATAGCTTACGCTAAAGATGTTTTGCCTAGGGGTATCCTTGGCCTTAACGCTGAGATGTTTGTGGATTATATGCATTATATCGGCAACCGCAGACTTGAGGGAATCGGCCTTGAATATAGGTTTGAATCAGACAAAAACCCTTTTCCATGGCTCGGCGAGGTAGTCGATGTTCAAGCGATGGGGAACTTCTTTGAAAGGAGAGTGAGAGAGTATCAACAATCCGGTTCCCTTGAGGACGACTTTTGATGTAACATTCTGTATACAACAATGTCACGATTCAAATTCGCCTCCGAGTCTTTTATGTTGGGCCAAATTTCATGCGAAATGATAGCTCTCTCTCAGCATTTAAACGAAAATAATGGCCAAAAGCTTAATGGTGAATTAGTGGAGCTTGACAAAATAATAAATAGAGTTAATAGAGTTAAAGAAATACTGCTGAGAAAGGACAAGGATAATGTCTAATATATCTGAGTTTGAACGCAATAAGCCCAAAGAAACTCATAAAGCTTTTGAGGATGCTAGAAAAAAATATGAGGCTATATTACGAGAAACCACTGTAATGGACGATGTAGATGCTAGCAGGGTTGAAATGGCATCTATTTTTCTAAAAGACTTAAAAGAAATTTATAAAAAGTTCCTTGCTGGACTATAATAAATTGTATGAGTAATCACATTAAAATGATGTTAGAGTCGCACCGTCGGTGCGCATCTGCTATCCAAGACGCAGCAAACGATGCCAGAAAGGCTGCAGACGCATCTGCTGAAGAAGCTAAGCAGTTTGAAGATATGGCTCAGCAAGCAGCTACAAGAGCAGTAGAAGCCACTGAAGCCGTTAAGGTACTAGAAGCTAAACTGACAGCCTCTACAACAGAGTAAGCCTGTCTTTCATTTGACTGATTATATTGACTTGATTCTCAAATCTTATATATTTAGTCAAAATAGTAGCTCTTTGCTGCCTAATCCTTGTATCAAGACTTACCCCTCTTTCTTTCAATGGCTCTACAATGTCAGAAATAAAGTCGAACATGCCTCTTGATCTCATAAATTGCCAATACATGTCTTCCGTGCCTTCCTCACACTCTAAAAGAACGCTTGCGTTACAGTCTATTTTTGCGCAAGACAAAACATACCTAAACGGCAAAGACTCCGTGGGAGGCTCGCATAAAGGAGCATGAACTAGTAAGTTCATATAGTATATTACACCATGAATCAAACAAATCTAGTAAATGATATTCCAATTACAAAAGACGGGTTTGACCATGTAAGCTGTATTGTTGAAATACCTAAAGGGACTAACACTAAATATGAGTATAATGAAAAGCATAATATTTTTGAGCTTGAGAGATGTCTAGTTTCGTCATTGCAATATCCAGTCAATTATGGTTTTATAACTCAAACTTTTGCTCTAGATAATGACCCTCTTGATGTCTTGATTTTTAATCATGACCCAATAGATAGAGGCAGTTTGGTTAGATGTAGAGTCTTAGGAGTCCTTGATTTTGTAGACGATAATGAAATAGATTACAAAATAATTGCCGTTCCTCATTGGGCACCGAAAAGTCGCTATCCACGCTTGTCTTCTATAGAAGATGAACACTTGAAAATTTATAAACAGTTTTTTAGGATTTACAAAATAGACCGAACTAGCACTGTAAAAGTTGGAGAATGGAAAAATGGCAAAAAAGCCAGTACAGTTGTTTTAGATGCTCATAACAGATGGCAAGAAAGGCAAGCTATAAATGATTGATTTCGGCCTAACTGCACAAGAAGAAAACAAGGACTTGCTGCAATATTATTGGTTCGAATCCGCTTTCTCTCCAGACCAATGCCAAGAAATTATTAATATAGGAAAAACTTATCCTCAGGAGGGAGGTCACACTTTTTCGGGAGCAGGGGGCGAACCATCATCTATTAGATCTAGCACTATAAGATGGATCGATTACCAAGATCCAAGAGTCGAATGGCTTGTGTCTCAACTGGGAAATATGGCTAAAGAAGCCAACAGGCAATTATACAAACTAGATCTATACGGATTTACAGAAAAGCTGCAATTCACAGAATACGAAGGGCAGGGAAGACATTACGACTGGCATCCCGACATTGGTCCAAACATGTCTAAAAGAAAAATAAGCATAGTTGTGCAACTAAGTGACGAAAAAGATTACGAAGGCGGCGAGCTGCTTATAAATACAGGCCAGATGCTAGTCCCCAGCAAAAAACAGGGTAGCGTTATACTTTTTCCATCTTTTTTAATGCATAAAGTAGAGCCTTTGCGATCTGGAAACAGATACTCTCTAGTTTCTTGGATTAGCGGTAACACTTGGAGGTAATTATGGGAATGTTTGACGACATAATTGTACCAAAGTCTTATTTAAAAAGCTTACTAACAAAAGACCAAGAGAGACTAGTTGTAGATAACGACTATCAAACCAAATCTCTTGAAAACTTTTTAGCGCAATATAAAGTCCACAGACAAAAACTTTACATAAAGAAGGACGGCTTCAAAAAAGGCGGCAAATGGACTCTTGTAAAAGACTATACTGGAGAAGTTAATTTTTATACATCCTTTCAAGACAAATACGAAAATGTGTGGTGGTCGGAGTTTAACTTTTCTTTTGTGGATGGTGTTTTAGATAAAAAAAAGCTAGTTAAATTCGAAATGCAGGAAACTGCCGAAGAAGCAAAGGAAAGAGCAAAAGCTTGGATAAAAAGACACGCAGAAATCGACGCTTTTCAAATGACTTTTAAGTATAAGCTTTTTGATAAAATACGAGTATTTTTAATTCGAGTATTAGAGTGGGTGGAGCAGCAGACAAAAATGCCTAGCCCCAACTCCATAAAAGTTGACAGGCAGCGAGTAGCTAAGAAAAGAGAAAAACTTAGTTTCTGGAAAGATTTTTAAATATGGCTAAAATATATATAGAAACGTGGGAAACTTGGACAACTTCTAATTGCAAGTTGATTGCTTATGATACTGAAAATATTAGACAGTCATTCGAGGAAATGAAAGATTGGGATGATGACAAAATCAAAAAGTATCTAGAAGATAACGACGGAGATATAGAGTTTGCCGACGGAGCAGGGGGTGATGCACGACTTTGGGAAGTGATAGAAGATTCTGGCGATGTAGAATTTACCGAATATCAATTCGAAGACCCTACCGACTCCGGAACTGTTGTATTTTCTAGCGCAAAAGATTGGGGGATGGGCACTAGAGCTTGGTGGAGAGGCTCTAACGATCTTCGCTGTGAGGACAGGAGCGCGGACTTCGACGAAATAATGCAGAACTTTCTTAATGGAATTAATCCTTATAGCTTCGAAGAAATAGAGCTTGAAGACTATTGATGGATTTCCCAACCAAAGGCTACAGGGACTTAAAAGAAGATTGTCCGGACATCCCAGCGGACACTTGCCCCTTAATAGACAAGACTCTCAAGCACGTCACTGAAATTGAAGTTAACTTAGAGCAACTTAGAGATCAAAATGAAGCTTTACGTGACGTTGGTAAATTTTGGAGAGCTACCGCTATTCGCTTACTTGAAGAATGCTGCGATTTAAATAAATATATAAAAAAGCTAGAAGACGAATAACTCTTATCGCTTTGTGTAAATTATACTTTAGCAAAATGAAAATATTATTACTTGTCCTGCTCGCTCCAGCGCTCTACGCGCAAACAACTCGATACGACCAAATAGTCGAAAGGAATGCTTTCTCTCTACTAGACAAACCTCCGGCTAAAGTTGAACTGCCGAAACTTTTGGAGAAGCCGCCCGTTAAATTAAATCTCACCGGCATTATAACAAGGAGGGGCGTGACTAGTGTTTATTTATTTTCTAAAGACATTCCCAAAAGATTTCTGACACTTTCTACTAAAAGAAGGACAGATAGTGGGGTGACACTTTTAAGCGTAGAGAAAGGTTTAGTAGAAGTAAATAACAATGGAGTGACCGAGCTGCTCTCTTTTGAAAGTCATAAACTACCCTCTATAGTTACATTACCAGCTCTCAATACTAAGCCTACGATTATTAAAAAGAAAGATGAAAAAGACAAGACCGTCAAAGCGCCCTCTCCAGCACCAAAAGCAAACATAGTCACCGTCCCTTCTAGACGGCCAAAAATAGACCCTAGAATAATCCAAAAAGGTTTAGAGTATTTAGATAAAGTCGAAGACAAAGAAAAAAGGGAATACATTCTTCAAAGGCTCGAAAGGCTTCAAAGCGGCCAAGAAAAAATCGACAGAAAGATTGACAACAACGAAAGAAAACGTCAGTATGACGAACGACGCAGAGACAAATGACAGTAAAAAAAGATAAGCTAATAGAGTTCACAAACCTCGTTAACGAGTGCTGCGCGGTTATGGATCATGATTATGTAGCAGACTGGCTGACTAAGCCAAATTCAGACTTAAATATGGATGTGCCATTAGACATATTTAATTCTGAAGGCACAGATAGAATTTTTAAACTGCTGTATTTTATTGACATCGGCGAAGCTGATGCATAACTTTTTTTGATTTATTGAAAATTACACATATACTAATTTAGCAATAGTTAAATCTATTTTAAATTAGTATGAAAAGTAATTATACTTCTCTAATTATTCAGAGAGCAAAAGAAGGAAAGCTGGCAACAGTTGATAGTGGTAAAAATTCTCAAACTTTTTATGACGGCGAAAAAGTCGTTGAAATAAAAGACAAAGAAGATTTTTTAAATCTAGCCAAAAACCCTAACTTAAAGGGCTGGGCATTAGTAGGAGAAAACGCGCATTTAGGATCCCCTAGAGGAGAAAGATCTTACTCAAAGGCTCAGCCTTTCACCGCTAAAGAGTTAACTCAGTTCTACCAAGACGCAGAAAAAAACGATTTAATTATCGGGCTTTTTCCACAGCAGTCTACGCCTAGGGCAACAGTGTATTCACAACTAGAAAAAAACGATTTAAACGATCCAATATCAATTCATAAGCTAGTAACTAGCTTTCCTCAAATTTCTCTAAAGAAACCTAATAATAACTTCGAAGAGACGGAAGTCAGGAAAGAAGGATATAAACATAAAGCAGATTTAAATGCTGTTTTAAATGCTGCTCGTTTTTTTGATTATTCTGATTCTGATCCTAACGCTAAATTTATTAGAGATAACGTCGAAACAATTTCTCGGCTTCTTTCTAAAGATGCTCAAGATGCCTTCAACTTAAACGATAGATATAAAGTGGGGGCGAAGAAAGGTAAAGTCAATACTAACAAAATTTCCATGTCTCAAATGTATACGATCCTATCTATACTTAGAGGTAAAATTGGTAAAAAGGGCGAAATTACTGAAGATTTGAACTATAGAGAGTCTCAAGGCAAACTATGCAGTTGGTCTTTTACTAAAAAATATATTTTAAATCTTGGTCCTTTTCATAGAAACGGAGGAGTTGGGAGAAGTAATGTAATGTACCACGGCGAAAGAAACTATATTATTAGAAAAGCCAAAGAAGAGGGTTTCTCTTTGAAAAGCCGGAACAGAGGAACTTTCACCAGTGAAGAAGATGCTGTTTTTGTAAAATATAGGACTATTTATAGAAATTCACTAAAAGAACTTTTTAATGCTTTTTCTAGTTTGCTAACAGCTATTCCTGATGAAGTAACCCACTCTATTGGAACTTTACGTCTATCATCTGAGCAGTTTACTTTATTTGATTTTAATTGAGTTATGTCGGTAAAAAAAGTTGAAAAAGATTGGGGTTACGAGCTTTGGCTTGCTAACAACGAAACAGAAAATTACTGCGGCAAAATCCTCTACATTAAAGAAGGATACAAAGGCTCTATGCATTTTCACTCGGAAAAGCATGAAACCTTTTACATTCTAGAAGGCAAGCTGAGAGTAGATACTCTAAACACAGAAACTGCTGAAAAATCTGTTGACATCCTCAACGAAGGTGATACTTTTGTGCTCGACAGACTAAAGCCTCATCAACTTATCGCGCATGAAGGCGATGTTAAGTTTATCGAGATTAGTACTTTTCATAAAGACAGCGATAGCTATCGCGTTTGGAGATAATGAAAAAAATTATATTATCCCTACTCGTATCGGTTACCTTAGTTCAAGGTGAGGAATTAAAACTTTTTGGTAAAACTGTTATTTATGAAAATGGCAGTTGGGTAAATCCCGAGGAGCCTAAGTTTAAAATTACCAAACCTAAAACTTGGCTAAAGCGGAATTATGTTCGCCATTATATGCAAGGCTCTCAAGAACTTACAGATTCAATTATAAAAATTAATTTTAAGGAACTTGTAGAGGCTGGTAAAACTGGCGATCAAATTAAACTTAATGAGTTCATCGAACTTTTTCAGCTTGACAAAACAAAAGAAGCTGTTAAGAATCATCCCGAAGCTATCGCTGTCCCTGCTGGCATGGCGATAGGCTCTGCTGCTGAAGGCGGCAAAGGCACGGTTATGGCAACAGTTGGCCTGCTTAAAAACGTTGGCACTTTAACACTGAAGACACTTAAGTTTTTGGCCAAGCCTGTGACCAAAGTAGTACAAGTAGAAAAATGAGTTCAAGTTCTCTGATAGAGTGGGAGCGTAAAAAGTTAAAAATGGAGTGGGAGCAACTGCCCAATCCGAAGCCAACTTGGGAAGATTACAAGCGTATGAAAGCCCGAAAAACTTTTAAATAATGCTATGCGTTTTAAGAAGTCAAAGCGCTAGATGTTTTTTATACCTTCAACGCAAGCATTTCAGCCCCGATAGCTCAATTGGATAGAGCATCTGCCTTCTAAGCAGAGGGTTGCCGGTTCGAGTCCAGCTCGGGGTACCATTTTAAAAAATGCCGATAGTTCAACATGGATTAAAGGACAGTAGTAAAGACTTTCCTACTGCTAATATTGAATTTGATTGTGAAAAAGGCGTTTACCTATGCGAAACAAACTATGGGTACGGACTAGCGATCTGTATTAAGCCTAATAAACTCGAAGTTCACATTATGGGCTTTAATGAAGATATTTACGGCAAGAATTTAGAAATAAAAAATATGAAAGAGATTAATAAAAAAAAGCTTTTTGAAATGGCTCTAGTTATTAACCAATGAACTCTTGAACTTATTTGTAAATTTAGCTCTTAGTTATTGGAAGTCAAAAATAAAAAATTTATTTTTTAAAGACCGGTGTAATTGCAAAGTATGTGCGAATGCTCACAATGCAAAAAAGAATTCCAAGAAATCGACTTGACTTGGGTACAGAAAGCAGGCAAGCTCTACCTGCTTTGTAAAAACTGTTATGAGCAAATGTTTAAATAAAAAATTATGTTTATAGAACTTACAGAAATAGTTACAGAGGGAATCGGCAGTCTGTCTAACCCTGAAAGAAACATCGTTATCAACACTTCTAAAATACAAACTTTCTATAAAGACTCTTCTGAAAGAACAGTCATAGAACTTCGCAGAAGCTCCGTGAGAGTAAAAGAATCTTACGAAGAAGTAAAAGAGCTTCTAAAAGATTGATCTAGTTTACCTTGTCAATGCCCAAAGGGGCATTTTAGCCCATCACTAGACAGTCTTAAAGCCGCGCCCAGTTTACAACCTCAATGCTCTAGAAGCATTTTAATTGGTCACTGGGGCGGCTTTATACTCTTTCTGTGTTCATGCGAATTTCTCTGCCATCTGGATTGATCATTTTAGTAACATAATAATCAACTCCGTCTATAGTTTCTACTATAGTAAATATCGCAGATCTACTTGCCCCTACCTCTGGTGCAGCTCTGCCGCTTACAACGTTAAACTGAACTGTGGGCGCGTCGTGTATTATGGTAAACCGACTGCTTGATGTATTTTGATCCTCCCCTATTCCTTTAACAGTGATAGTTGCATCCTGACCTTCTGAAATAGTAAACTGAGGCACGGTTGCAGCTATGCCAGAATCAGAATTTATAGTAAATGACGCAGCGCCGGAATGATTCGTCGTCGTAAATACAACTTCTGAAGCGTCAGTAAAACCAGAGCCTACTAAGTTTACAGTCGAGCCTGTTATGCCCTCTAAAGGAGAAAAGGAAGTAACGCCAACAGTATTAATTAACTGAATTAACCCGCCTGATAACTCACTTACTGCTGTCCCTCTTTCACTCTGTACTACTAAAAATCCAGAAGTCGATTGAGCAGCGGCAAAAGGAGAAGAGAATCTTATTAAAGTATTCGTCAAGTTTACAAAGTTAGATGTACCTGTTGTCGTGCCATTTCCCGAGCCTGAAATAAACACGCCTGTTACAGGACTTAAATTTTCTCCGCTTATAAAACCAGAAACATTTTCATTAAACTTCAATCCGCTTATTCCAGATATAGAAGGAGCAGGATATACTATATTATAAAAATCACTTGTTATAATTTTATTTATATTCTCATTTGTTTTCGATGTTGAAAAATCAAAGTTTCCAGAGTTATAATTTTCCCAAGGACTCATTAAGTAGAATTGACCGCTGCCTGTAAAGTTTTCTCCAACTCTAAAAGAAAACACTGAGGAAGCTTTCCCATCGGCGCCTGTAACTTTAGAAAACGAATCTATATTATAAAAAGCATTCTTGCCCGCCCCAGTAATTCCAATAACTGCATCACCAGAAGCATAACCCCCTAAAGAGTTTATCCCTGTTATTTGAACTTGTTGATTTATATCTAAATTAAAAGAAGTGTCGCCGCTGACTCCAGATACAGTAGGCAGAGGAAAGAATAAGTTTTCTGTTTCTAGTAATTCGTTATTATTTACTCCAGTAATTAGAATCTTGGATGATACAACTTCCCTAGGAACTTTAGAATTAAAAGAAAATACAGATCCAGTTATATTCGAACTAGAAACTTTAGTACCCGAGACAATCTCCCCAAATTCATTTTTAAAAGAGGCGTTTAGTCCAGAAAAGAAATTACCACTAAAAGAAAGCTCTTCCCCAAATGCGCCGTAAAATCCAGACGCACCAGAGAACTCGGCTAAATTAAAATTATTACTACCGGTAGTAGTTCTATTAAACCTATCTTTAAGTCTTATAATTCCAGAGAAAGCTTGATCTGGCAAATTCAAACCTATCCTTCCTTCTGACTTTGACAAGAAAGTCTTTTGTGATACATCTTGACTGTTAGAGTCGTAGAATATTACTTCGTTTACTAGATTAAGATTTGTTCCAAGTATGTCAATTTTCTGTCCCTGCGAAAACACAGAATAATCTAAAGGCGAAAACGAATCAGGAGAAAGGCCTGTTTGAACAGGCGAATCTGGCATCAAAGAGAACTTTTTAGGAGAAGTCGCAGAGCCACCGCTTGTCGTCAAACTAAAGAAATCATTTTTAGCGCCAGAAGGCACTAAAAAAGTAGCGCCCGTTGCATTTGATCCAGTTAAACTTAAACTAGATACTGCAACTCCACCAATAGTTACTCCATCATTTTTAAATCCGCTAAAATAACCACTAGCCACAACTCTAGTTCCAGCTATACCTGAGAGTGGACTAAAGCCACTGAAAGCTGGCTTTTTGTGAACGGAAATAGTTTCTGAATAATTACTAGTGCCACCGATGTTTTCTATCTGAAGTCTAACTCCAGTCGTTGTAAAAGATTGCGGATAATTAAATAACCCTTTAATAAATTGACCACTGGCATCATTCATTTGAATGCCTGTAAAATTAACAGAACCTAACTCCCCAGTTGTAACAGAATCTACGAAGTTAACTACTGACCCTTTAAGAAGATTTAGTCCCGATACTACACCAGTTGCGCTAGGCTCTTTAGACACTGTATCTGCGCCTAATATGTCTTCTATAATTGGCCTGCCTAAAACTAAAAATCCACTTTCTAATTCATTTGATACCCCAAAATCTCCACTTGCTTTTACGTCTAAATAAAATCTTCCTTCGCCAGAAGAAAATCCTGTTTGAAGGCCAGAAGGAATTCTAACTTCAATTTTACTTTTAGATAATGATTGAGTTATGCCAGATCCTGTTATTTGATAAAACGTACCAGTGTCATCAGATCTTGTTAAGGTAACCTCATTAATAGATGATAAATTTTTTCCAGTTATACTAACTACGGTTCCAGTCGCCCCAAACCTAGGCGTCACTCCGCTAACTTCAGAAACTACGCCACTCACAAAAACATAAGCTCCGCTTTCATAAACTTCTGCTAAATCGCTATAGAGGGAAACTAGATTCAATCCAGTCTTCACCGCAGTAGGAACAGTTCCTGTAATTAAATTAGGGTTTACCCTCTTAAACTGATTAGTATCTATACCCCCAAATCTTACTTTTACAAACCCGTCAGAGTCTTGTAATAGAGTTCCAGAGAAAAAATTAGACCCAATTATAGAAGCAGTTCCTCCTCCTATTACTCCAGACGGAGTGACTGAGTCAATTGTCACTAAATGAGAGAATTCACTTTCATCAGTTTGGCCAGTAACAGCTTCCCCGTCTGCGGTCAGTAAAACTAGCTTGCCTCTAGAGACTCCTGCGGGCACTTCAACAGTAAAAGATGACCCTGTTTCTGTGTTTATAAAATTTTCAGCAAAAACTTCTGTATTAGAAGTGGGAAACCTTACGCCGGTGACCGTAGAAAGAGAATACCCGTTAATTGTAATCGAGGATCCTGCAACTTGAGATTTTAAACTTAGAGAGTTTACTTGAGGCCTACTAGCAAAATAATCTGTAGATGTCGCAGTATGAAAAGAGGTCCCGGCTTCTCCCGATCTAGAACTGGAAGATACTTGTATCCTAGAATAGCCTGCATTAGCTGGAACAGAAGCCTCTATTTCAGTTGGTGATACTAAGTTAAAAGTTGCAGATCTTGTTCCAAATTTTACATCTGTAATTTTGTAAAAGTTAGAACCATTAATAGTTACTAAATCTTGAAATTTACCTCTAGTCGGAGAAAAAGAATTTACAGCGATTTGATCATCCTCTGTTAAATGAACTGTCTGTTCTCCAATAGAAACTGCGGATCCATCAGAGTCAATTACGAAAACTTCACTTGTCCGCACGTTCGGAGGTAAAGCTCCGCTAATGCCAGTAGAGCCAATAAACTGAAGTCTATCTAGGCCAATGTTTACATCCCCCCACTTTATTCTGTCGGTAGTGTCTAAGTTTGTACCGCTAATGAAGAAACCTGAATTTGGATTAAATATTTCTGGCATTTTTATAGATTTAGTGGCGAGCCTTCTTCAAACACAGGCCTAGGTCTAGCTGCTATACCAGCGACATTTGTTTCGCTAGTATGATTGTGAGTTACTATAGCTAATTGATGAGACACTTTGCTCCCAACGGAAGCCTGCATTGCTCTAGACTGAAGTCTTCCAAAACAAACAAAGTTTTCTACGTTAGTGGAGCTATTATGTTTAGTTAGGTTAATTTTAAATTTAGCGGTAATTCCATTGTAGGGCATATAGCCCGTTGGGTTATCTACCTGTATACCCATTGCAACAGATTTTCTGCCGAAGTAAATTCTATTCGGCACAGTTTGGCCTGCTTCATAAACAGGATTTATTTCTGAAGTATAACTGTAAGAAGCGTTTAAAAAGTCATTTATTTCTCCAATTTCTGTAGCTGAAGTATTTACTATTGAAATGTTCTTACAATTTAATATTTCCTCTTGTGGTATATCCTCTTCTGTCTGAGTGAACTCACCTTCTAAATCATCAAAAAACACTACGGTAGAGTTTGCTACCACTGGTGAATTAGGGGAAAATTCTATAGTATAACTTTGCAGATACCCACTAGTAAAAGTTAACCCGCCGAAGCTTCCTGTGATAATTTGGCCTTGATTGCTTCTTCCGTCGCTTCCCCTTAACTCTCCTTGGTTGCCTATGAATGTTTTTATTTTTTCTAAGTCTCCAGTCAAATAGTGACTGAAAGTTAAAGTAGAGCCTACTCCGTCGGCAGCAAAATAGTTTCTAGAATGCCTCTGGCCTGCGTCATATCTAGGGTCTATAGTGTTTGCTATATCTAGAGAACACTGAGTAGCCAAAATATCTACTTCGTTTAATCTTAGTTTTATATTTTTAGCGGCAAAGATCATTAATAAAAACTCCTTATAGTCTTTTCTGTTTCGGCTATGCCGCCAGCCCCAACTCTTAATTGAGTATTAGCTAAAACAGGCTTATCCATATTTACGGAAATAGTATTTGCATTATTAATGCTTTTTATATTCAAATGAAAATTTTCTGCCTTCCCGGTAAACTCTATTCCAGTTTCGTACAAGTTTTCAGATACCCTTACCTCTTCGGAAGCAGAATGAAAAAGAAACGTAGAAGGGAACTCTTGTCCTAGTTTATAAACAGGCTCGTAATCAAAATTTATTGAGTAGTCAACTGATTTTAGTATTCCGGTTTCATCAGAACTAGTTATAGTAGCGGGTGAACCTGCTGTCATAAATGCTGAGAAAGCACTGTGACCAACCCCAGAGGCTATTGCAGACTGTTCGTTCCTCTGTATAGTTTGAGATTGAAGCTCTCCAGTAACGGGTAAGTCTTGACCAGATCCAAACAATTCAAAGTTTACGCTGCATTCGACAGGAGCATAAGGTCCTAGTTGAAAGCTGTATGAGCTCAGCAGCCCTTCTCCGCTAATCCCACCAAATCTTATAGATATACCGGAAGTTTGAGCTTTCTTAGAATTTTTCAAGCCACTAGCGACATGATTAATTATATTAAAGTCTCCTTTTATTTTGTATTTTTCATTTGCAAATCCTGTTAGAACTGGCGTATAGGAAAAAGAAATACTAGCTGTTCTAGCGCCAGCAGGAGCTTGCTCTGCGATTCCTTTTTTTCCAATAGAGTAAACAGGCTGCAGCTCTGCCGCTTCACTTAAACTGCAATCATAAGCTAATATTTTTTCAGTTCTGGACCCATACTGAATAATAACAGGAATTTTATCGTATCTAATAGAACTCATTTTATGCCCTTAGTATAGTCCCCTTCAAAGTAAAATTTATCTGTGCGTTTGTATTATTATCAGACTGGTACTGCTCTGATACTAATAACATATTATTAAGATTAAAAGTTTTTATGTTTTCTGTAGAATTATTTTTATTGATAGAAATATTTACATTTTTAAATACGGTCTCTTCCGGAACAAATCTAATGTTTTTAATTTTGTAATCGTCAGGCTCTATTGAAAACTGCAAAGTAACATCTAAAGGTGAATCAGAGACAACTTCCGATGGGATCTTATCATTAAACGCGTAAACAGGAGTTCTTGGAGTTTGGATATCTAAAGAATAACTGTTTACTCTATTTGAATTAAACTCATCTAAATTAATATTAATAGAATTATATCCTGCAATTTTTAACTCGCTGTCATGTGGCGATACCGCGCCAAAATCAACATAATCTCCTGTACCCATCTCTCCATAAATTTCTGCACTCATACCAAGAGAGGGTATCTCGCCTATCGCGCAAGAAGATGAGTAAGACGTTAAGTAAGCTTCTGTAAATTTTACATTTTGGTCTTTATAGTCGATTTGACCGCTAAATGGCGCCTCCCCAGTAAATCCTATAAAGAAGTCATCATAAACCATCAAGCTATTCGCTTGAATCGAGGCTGTCTGAGGGCCTCCGGGGGCGTAGATCATCTTTTCTATCCCGAGAGTAGTTAGAGGCTGCGCGCTCGTCTCGTAGCCGAACGAAAGGCTTTGAAGCGCGTTAACTCCTGTTCCGTTAACCGCAAGCTTCTGCCCTTCTCTCCGAATCCTTGATAACATCTACAATACTTACACTTTTTTAGTGTAATATTTTGAGAGGTATAAGGAAAAATGGCAGACGAAAATAGCATTTACAATGTAACGGAATACGATAATAGCATAACTTACGCTAAAGATGATGTCGTTGCTATTTTTGAAAGATTTACCCCGTCAAATGTGCCAAAGTCAGTATCTTACTACTACAGTACATCAAATAACAATTCTAGCACTACTCCATCTCCTGACTCTAGCCTTTGGGGAGGAGTAACAAAAATAGAAGGCAAAAATAAACCAAAATTCATTTGGTCTCCCTCTTACAACTTTTCTATCGAACATGCCCCTAGGACTGTAAATATAACTTTTGGCAACGGGTACGAACAAAGATTTCAAGACGGCATATTTAATGATCTACTTAAACTGTCTGTTACTTTTGAGCATCGCGATATTAAAGAAGCTAGAGCAATAAATCACTTTCTAAAAGCTAGAAAATCCATTGAATCTTTTGTTTTTGAGAATTTACCTGAGCCTCATAATGATTTAACAGCGGGCGGATATCAAAAACTTTTTGTTTGTAATACTTGGAATAGTGAATTTATCTTCTATAATAATTATACTATAACAGCAGAGTTCCGCCAAGTAGCGGGCGTTAATACATAATGCCAGACCAATATCACATCATGGACAAGGCTCAAGCTAGGAAGTCTATTAAGTCTCTCCTGTATGAAGCCACTAATTTGACCCCATCATCTTTGATGGAGTTTTTTGAAATTGATCTTTCCTCTGTGGTGAAATCTATAGGCTCAAGCTTGTTTAAAGATGGCCAAGAGATTGACATTCAATTTATAACAGAAACAGGGGAAGAAAATATACTAAGATTTCATAATAATATTAAAGCATTTAACTCTTATATATTCTGGCAAGGAAACACATATTTTCCTGCCCCAATCCAAGCAGAAGGCTTTGATATAAACGCCAGAGGCACTTTACCCACTCCTATATTAAGGATTAGCGCACAAAAAGAAGAAGGGATAGAAGCGTTAAGTATACTAAGAAGAGCAATTCACAAATACGGAGATATAGTCGGCGCTAAAGTAACAAGAATTAGAACTTTCGCAAAATACTTAGACTCTAAAAATTTTTCAGACATAACTCAGCCTAATAACTCTCAAGGCAGCTACTCTAATCCATTTCCAGACCAATACGAGCCGGACCCTTACGCAGAGTTTCCTAGGGATATTTTTTACGTAGAGCGCAAATCAAATGAAAATAAAGTTAACTTAGAGTACGAGTTAAGCGCATTGATGGACGTAGAGGGGATAAAATTACCCAGAAGAGTTGTAATGTCTCAAAAATGCAGTTTTTCTTATAGAGGCTGTGGCTGTTTCTACGAAAAGAAAGAGCCTACGACTTTTGACCCAAATACTCCAAACTCAATGCCCGGCAAAGAAAATGTTCCGCTCCCCGGCCCGGGAACCACAAGCCCGCTCTTGTCAAGGTGCCAAATTAGGGACAGCGAGTTAAAGCTCCCTGAAGACGCGCCTCCTGTCTCTACTATTTCAGATGTAGATATAAAATCTTTACTAGGAGTTGCAGAGCTAAACGATAAAGGTAGCTGGAGCCAAGATAAAGCCTACTCTAAAGGGGACTATGTCAGAATGACAAAAAACTCAAGAAATTATTATTTCGTGGCTAAGGTTAATGTTCCAGCAAGTCAGGGAAGTAAATTTGCTCCTCCTAATCCTGACTATTGGGTTGCGGACATGTGCTCTAAAACTATAAAAGGATGCAGAAAAAGGTGGGGAGCAAACGGTTCTGTTGTAATAGGGGATACTAATGATTTTGCGAAAGGAGAGCTTCAATTTGGAGGTTTTCCAAACGCCACAAGACTAGATCAAACGTTATGATAATATCTGAAGAATTAAAATCAGAAATTAGAAAGCACGCTTTGCAAAATGTGGAAGAAGAATGTTGTGGAATAATTTATGAAACAACTGGAGACTTCGACCTTCAAATTTTTCCCTGTAGAAACTCTGCTGAAAATAAAAAAAGTTTCTTTTCTGTCAATCCTGAAGATTATCTAAAAGCCTCACTAAAAGGTAAAATCAAAGCTATATACCACTCTCACATAACTGAAAATGAAGAGTTTAGTTTAGGAGACAAAGAAAATAGCCAAAAACATAAATTAGATTATATTCTTTATAATACCAAAAAAGATTCTTTCTACTTTTACAAATACAAAACAAATGGAGTCAGTGAAATATCTAAAGAATTCATTTGGGGAGTATCAGATTGCTTGATGTTAGTAAAAGAACACTTAAATAAAGAAAACATACCTTTTGAACTGCCTGAGAATCACCACAAAGCTAGATACAATAAATCTTGGAACTCTAAATGGTTTGAAAAATTTCCAAACGCAATAAGAGATACGCTCTTTTTGAACAATAAACTAAAGAAAATAACAGGGGAAAAAGAATATAAGAAAAATGATATTTTTTGTTTTTCTATTTTTAAATCTAACTTTGCGCCAAAGTATGACCATTTTGCAGTCTATATAGGAGAAAATCAGATTTATCATCACCCTATAAATAGATACCCTTCAGTTGAAGACTTTGGTAAGTTTTATAAATCAAAACTTGTAGATGTGTATAGATACTTAGAGTCATGAATGAACAATTAGTAAACGTGCAACTTCATGGAATTTTGGCGGAACAAGTCGGAAGAGAAGATTGGAATATTTCTGTTTCTTCAGTCGGCGAGGCCCTGCGCGCTATAGAAAGCCAGACTAAAAAGCTCTTTAAAAATTTAATTAAAAATGATAAAGAAAACATTAGATACAGAGTACTAATAAATAAAAAAGATTTTCTTTACGACCAAGAGAAAGATATCAACACAAGAGAGGGCATAAATTCTTCAGAGTTAATTAGAGATTATAAAAATTTAAAAAGCATAGATATAGTTCCTATTGTTGAAGGCGCTGACTTTAAGGATATTTTTGCAATAGTGACTGGAATCGTATTAATAGCGTTAGGTGTTTTTACTTTCGGGGCTACTTCTTTTCTCGGCGCATCTTTAATTATGAGCGGTGTTGGATTAATGGCCGCGGGCATAGCTAATCTCTTAACTCCAATGCCAGAGTTTGGAGATTTTAGAGAAATAGAAGGCGGAGGTCGACGATCCTATCTGTTTTCCGGCCCTGAAAATACAGTTAGAGAAGGCGGCCCTGTCTTCATAGGATATGGAAGATTGATGGTGGGTAGCCAAGTAGTACAATCTAGCATAGAAACTTTTGATGTCAGGTCAGGCTTGCGCAAAAATGAAGGCAAGCTTACAAGAGAAGATTACTGGGGCAACGAAAGATACGGGCTAGAGTATAGAGACAGAGTTCAAAACTCTTCAGGCACTGTTCAAAACATGATGAGGAAAAGAGTAGAGGAGTGGAACAAAGCAAGCTTCGAATCAGATGAATGCGGTTCTGATTTTCAAATAGTGAAAGATCCAGTTGTAGTGATAACAACAGACGCAGGCGAACTTGTAACAGAAAGAAGATCAAGAGATTAATAAAGCATGAGTAAGAGTGTTCCAGAACCACGTCAAGCTGTATTTGATGAATTAGGCGTATCTAGACCAACTGATTCCACAGGCCTTTACGTTTCTTTATCAGAAATGGATGTCGCAGATTTGGTCTGCGAAGGTGAGATAGAAGGCTTAGTCAGCGGAGAATATATTTTCGAAGGGACCGCAGGAGAAACAGGTTATCAGTCTTACGATTTTAATGCATATACAGCTCTTGATGAAAATGGAAATTGTAATACAGGGCTAGGATACTTAAGGTCCGTATTCTGGAATGAAACCCCTGTTGTAGATAAAGATGGATTTTATAATTTCCAAGAAATAAATGTAGAGTGGAACTCTGGCCTACCGCAAGGCAAACTGCCAAGCCTAAATCCAAACTTGGCAAATGACAAAAATGTAAAAGGAGAAAGCATTTTTGAGCTTACTCTTTTTAGAAATATAGGAGAAAGACTTTTTGGGCCAAGTATAGACGCAAACCACGCTCCCGGATACTATATTTTAAATGGAGAGCTCCCCAATAAGAAAAAAAGATCTCTCGTTGGAGCTATGTTTGGCTCTCAAGCCGAAAAAGTAATTGACGCTCTTAAAGATCCTTTAGTTGGCGGCGCTCTTGGGGAAACGCTTGTCGATGCAGCCGGTAATCCAATTGTGGGAGCAGGGGCGCAATTAATCCCAGCTAGTGAAGTCGCCCCAGTTTCACAAAGCTTATCTAATGCTCCAATTATAATTGGAGAAGTAGACAGAAACGCTAAGACTTACGTTATATCTAATAAAGAATGCATTGGAATTAGAGTTAACATCAGGGTGACAAGACTTCTTGAGCAAATACAGGATGACCCGCACGATAATATTAAAGTAAGAAAAGGCGACGAAGACAAAAGAGGATTCTTCGCTCAACCAGAAGACACCGCTGACGACGGAAAACAACAAATCTATGGCGCTGGCGACATGAGAGCCAGAAAAATAAAGTATCAAATTTATACACGTCCGATATTTGACACTAGGCACCCTAATGAAAAGATATACGTCCCTTGGAAAACAACACCCGATATTGATGATGAAATTTTTGGTAGAATTGAAGAGCCTTATGTTAGAAGCGTAGATATTAATTTTAATACAGGAATCTGGAAAGACTTAAATCCAAGAGAGGGTGAAAATTATGATTTCTTTCAGGGCTGGGAGGTCAAAATAATTAGGCTGACCCCAGACTCTTTGCACACTTTTTTAAAAAATGAGAGTTTCATTGATTCTATTGTAGAGGTCTACGACTCAAAGCTTAGGTACCCATACAGCGCAATGGTATACTCTAAATTTAGCGCTGAGTTTTTCTCTAGAATACCCTCTAGGGCATACGATACTAAACTGCTTAAAATAAAAATACCTAATAACTACGACCCTATACTTAGAAGTTATGACGAATCTTCTGGATATTGGGACGGTTGTTTTAAAGCTAAAAAAGCTTGGTCAAATAATCCTGCTTGGTGCTTTTATGACTTAATAACTAATAATAGATATGGTTTAGGTGAGTATATTGAATCTCAATACGTAGACAAGTGGACACTTTATGAAATCGCAAAGTATTGTGACACTTTGGT